>QQTW01002466.1_pt1 | contig 13440 bp, 15 predicted proteins | sample 1904831 | NCBI WGS metagenome assembly QQTW01 (sample SAMN09435610, study PRJNA476489) | Subsurface metagenome, whole genome shotgun sequencing project. | reverse complement strand
TACAAGTGTAAAGGGGCCGAGAAAGCGGGCTGACAAAGTCACTTTTGTATGAGGCGTTACGGAAACTTCTGTCACCCAACTGGATATAGTGAGGTCTAAGAACCCGAGTGCTGGAGAATCAGGCCGCCAGTCTACAGTCATCGCAAGACTCTTCACCGCCGAGGTGATAATATCAGTAGTCCCATGTGTCGAATGAAGATCTTAAAAACATCTCCATAGGATAGAGGGAATTAAGGAAATTGACTGGATAGTGAAGCAACAGTGTCGACTTTCGGGATGCGAAGTTTGAGCGGGTGGATGAGGCTCAGCCAATAAATTCGGCAATTTATTATGGGACCCGCTAATGCCACATAGCGATTTGCTACGGCCACATACCTTTTTACTACGGCCACATAGATATTTAATACGGCCACACATATACATAGAGCTAAAATGTTTGAGTGAGAATACATATATGTAATGCAACATGAAATTTAGCTAGCTCTTCCACGACCTCGACCTGGAGCTCGTCGTAGGCTTTGACCTCTGCCTCTGGTCAAATTACGACTGCTAACTTGTGATTGAGAAGCAATCAAGTCTAGTGTTAGTTGCTCTTCTGCCCCCCTCAAATGATATTCCGTACAAGGCAGAAAGGAAGAAACGACGGACGTTGAGATTGGTTCAGAGCTAGACTCACCAAGACTTCTTTTCAGAAGTTTCTAATAAAAAAGCTCTCGTTGAGTATTGGTACTACCAGGTGAAAGACATTCTGAATGAAGGTAATTGAGCGATCTTGTGTAGAGCAGCCTGTCAGCAGGGAATTGCAGAAAAATACGAAATTGGACAATTTGCTTTGTGGGCCCTCTTTACATCTTTCGATGACTGGTCGAAAAATGGTCTTAATCCCAAGGATACTGCTCGCTCTATCTCGTCCACTGATTCGTTCTCCTAGTAGTTTTGGAAACACTGTCTGATTGAAAGAAATCAGATTGTCACGATTAGTGAACGGTGGGAGTCTTGAATTAGATACATCGCCCGATTGAAGTAGTTCAGCGTTTATTGCATCTCAGTTGTCACGAAAGCGTGCCATCGGAGTGCCGCCCAGCGTACATAGGCCACCCATTGCGCTATATTCGAACCGGTAACTTGAAGATGTGTTTACTGTACTGGACAGAGAACACGTTTACTGGCTATTTAGCGGCGAAACATACTATACCTCTCCTATTCCTTTTTGATACATGCAGTAGTGAACAGCCTTCGCTGCTGAGACAATCATGTGTTTTTCATCCCCTCCGGCATACTCGTTTCATCGACTCTCGGTAACAACGAAGTAGGAGAGACGGCAGCACGAGGACCCATCCATGAACCACATAATCCAATGCAAACACACCCTCATGAAGCAATGCCCAGCTATGCAATTCTCTCAATCAAGTGAATGCCCGAAGGCGTGGAGACGGGGTCACTCATCTCGCCCACCCTCAAATTGAATGCCACTTCTTCGAATTCCCGTTGCATCTCCCCCTTTCCAAAGAAACCTCTGAACATCACTTCCGTCAGCCCTGAATCTGGTTTCATTCGTTATGAACAGCAAAAAGACATTTCTGGGACTTACAAATCCCCTCCCTTCTTGGCACTGCTACAATCAGATTCGGTCACGGCGAGCTCAGCCAGGCTGATGTCGCCAGCATCGATGCGGCGGGCGTACTTATTGATGATGGCCTCAGCCTCAAAGAGATCGCGGGTGATTGTTGGCTGACAATTGAATTTCAGTGTGAGTTTGATTCTCTCACTTGTAAATTCAAAGAAACGCTGATGAATGTTCTGTTTGCAAAGAATCTAGTCCCATCACTGACCTCCTTCCAGCTACTTGGTCGTCGACTCCCGTTATGTTTAACCAGCAGGTGACGGGCTCGAATTTTGCCCGGTTCGCCTGACGACGAGGCTGCTGTGATTGAATCCGCCACCTGGGCTAAGGCACCTTCGGACAAGAACGGTCTTAACTTCGCGGTGTCGGTGCCCGGTGGTGGATCCCATTGCGAGCCGTTGGTGGCTCGATTGAAGTAGTATGGTAGGTTCTTGGAGTTGGAGTGGCGGATCTCCCACCCTGGAGGCAGTCCCGTGTCCTGCTGGGATAGATCAATGGGTGACCTTCTATCATAGGGCATTTTGAATAGGATGAGAGCTTCGATATAGTACAAATGCGTGGATGGAGTGGGGCGACCAGTCTGCTGATGGTAGGATGTATGAAGAGATGAGTTAGAGTTTAAACGAGAACAACTAGCAATACATACCGTGTCCGCCATATTGATCGTACAGAATGAGCAAGCACGAAGGGCCGTTAAATACCACGCTGGATGTTTGGAGACGGGAACGGGAACGACGGCAACGACGATGATTGCCTTCGTGCCTGACAGCTGGGGATGAGTCAGCAGAGACACTAGTACCTTTAAGGGGAGGCGGGGCGCGTGTACGGAGATACCCGAAAGCGTGAATGGCGCGGGTAAATCGGCTGACTCAGACGCGACAAAGCTTAGTCATACGTGTGAATTGCCCACCGCCCTTAAGGCTTGCCTTCGACCGACTTCTGACCTCGACCCTCTTCTCTTCCTCTACACACTCACCCACGATCGATATTCTTACAGCCACGCTCTCTAGTAGCATCAGGAAGGACTATCCTTTCTCTCATCTGACGCATATTCCCTACATTCCAATCTGATCGTCATCAAGAGCAGTCAGCAATGTCGGCCTCACCCCTCCCGTCCCTCGACCCGGACATGGAGCTGCCCTCCACCGAGATGGGCCCCGAGGAGCCAACGGCCGAGCCCACGCGCAATCCCCGAACGCAAGGCGGACGCGAACAAATCACCTTCCAATTCTGCCGCGAGTGGTGAGTCCCTGTCACTGTCACCCCGTCGGAATTCACAACTTTGGCTGACGCGATTTCTCTAGCTCCAACATGCTCTACCCCAAGGAGGATCGCGCCCTCAACAAGCTCATGTACTCCTGCCGTACCTGTCAATTCAGCGAGCCGGCCGCTTCAGCCTGCGTGTATCGCCATGACCTCAGCAATACCGTCGGAGAAACAGCCGGCGTGACGCAAGATGTGGCTGCGGATCCAACGGTGGGTTCACCCGACGATCTTTGTCTCCTCTGCGGGCAAGAGATTCAGTGTGGCATCTGTGGCCAGGGGGTGGGTGGTTTGCGCTGGTCGGACGACGGAGAGTGCCATGACGACTTCGATGACGACTTCGGTGACGACTTCGATGACGACAACTTCGATGATCACCACGACGACAACATGGCCGAGGATGTCTACGCGATCGGAGATACGTCGGTCAACTCGATCGAGTCCGGAGAGTCCGGAGAGTCGCTGGTGCCGTCGGTGGTGGGGTCGGTGGTGGGATCGGAGGATCGAGAGACGCGCGACTGAACCGCATCTGCTCTGATATGACCCGCTGCTAACTGGCCTGTGTCGCACTTCTAGCTGCCGCGATCGAACAAGCCTTGTCCCAAGTGCTCCGAGACGCAGGCGGTGTTTTTCCAATCTCAGCAGCGGTCCGCAGAGACTGGCATGGTGGGTTCTCATTACTTTTCAATATCCGTTCCCTCCTCTACTCTTCTTGCCATTACTCCAACAATACTGATACGTGATGGCCTCTTGCAGAAACTCTTCTATGTATGTTGCGCGTGCGGGAATATCTTTCAATAAGCCTCTTCAATCGACATGGATCGGCGTTCGGGTGGAGTCTCTCTGATGATGATCATGCATAGCGATGGAGGTGGTAGCGATAGCGATGCATGTATAGAAGGAAGACCCTCTCAAATGCCCCCCCTCGATCAGCGAGTAGTAAAGCTTTCAATGAAAAGCGTCTTATGTTTTATTTCACGTTGTGATACCTTGTATTTCATTTAGACGTGTTGCGGTGCTAACGACAAGATTTTGGACCACTGCTTCTCTCGTAACTCGGCCCCAACAACACCTGCATCGGAATACAACAGCTCAAGTCAGTCATTCTATAATGAAAACCCGCATAGTTTATATATTCTACCATTCGGAGTGCGTATCGTTGACTCACCACTCAATCGCGTGCCCACCATATCTCCCGACTTGTTCACCAGCACACACGCATTATCGCCAAACTTGACCACGCTACCATCTGGTCGCTGATACTTCTTGGCGGTCCGCACCACGACCGCATGTCGAATGTCACCTCGTCGTACTTTGTTCGCGGCCGATACCGACACGCTCCCTCCTGGTCCTGACTCGGGGCCGAAAGAACGCTGTTTCTGCACGACCACCACGATCCGATCGCCTAATACACGTAAGCATAAGAATACTTACAACCATGTAATATGGTTAAGATAAGCCGTGGGCGTACCAACGGTAGCAGGTCGTTTCATCTTGATGAGCTGCACGCATTCGACAATGGCAGCGCCCGAGTTGTCGATGCAATTCAGCATCGTCTATCATGATCAGCCAATGAATACATACACATGAATTTATCGAGTATCAAACATCATCTCACCTTGAGTTGAATCATGATGGGAGCCTGTAGCAGCTTGTGATTGCTCAAATCCTACCACCTGTCGTCTGCCATATTCAACAACATCATGAAAATAAGTAAGACATGTCGGCTAATTATAGTTGATTATGTAATTAGAAACCAGTCCGGAAATGGGTTAGCGCGTCTGCGGGGAGCGTTCAGGTACGATCGAAGTTGGTCGCATCGGGAGCGCATCGCATCGCAACATCGTATCAACAACCATCACCACATCCCCTGAGCCCGGACTCAGGAACAGAAAGACATGAATATACTATGCTCTACGTAGTATATATACTTGCTAGGACTGCTGCTAGCTGTTTAAATTTCTAGCTATGTTCTAATCCGCCTGTCGTTACACTGAGGACCTGTAGTCGGCTTTCTCCTTGTGGTGTTGTTGATGTTGATGTTGACACGGTCATGGCCACGAGAGCTACCCGCCGTCAGGTTACCCGGCCCAACACCAGCGGCGGTGGAATTTGCCGTTGCCCTAAGGACGACTTGACACGCCCACAGTCACAGCCACCGGGTTTCTGACTATAAAGACCCTCTCATCCTCACTTCCTTCTCTTCTTTTTCTCCTCCTAAGAGCATCACCATACTCGTCACGCCGCCGCAAAACCACGACCATCATACTGCTGATACACACTACACTCATCATCGTACATTTGAAGAAGCACGGTCCACATCTCATCATACTCTTGACGAAAGTCGCTCCCCCTCTCACCACTCTCTTGACGGAGGTCACACCGTCTCTCATCATATTCTCGGCGGAGGTCACACCGTCCACTACCACCCTTCCGACGCAGATCATCACATCCACCATCACATATTTGAAGAGGCTCGCTACATTATTCATCATCATACATCAGATGGGGGTCGCTGCGATCTCATCACACTCCTGACGCACGTCTTCGCCCTCTCATCCCACACTTGACGGAGGTCACACCGTCTCGTTTTCAAACTCTCGACGAAGGTCATTGGTCTCTCACCAGATACGCGACGCAGATCAGCACTTCAATCATCGCGCATTCGAAGGAGTATCTCACAACCCTCCATCATACGTTCGGTTGAATATTTTTTTTTACCATTACAAACTCGACCAAGATCATGGCGCCCACCATTGCCCAGACGAAGAAGACGCAGATGACGCTGGCTCAGCTGTCGAGCTATGATGATATCATCACAGATGCACTGGTCGACCACGTAAGTAGTCCTCTTCTTAATGCCGTTCACATCAGCTAACATATAAAACCCTCTCAGGTCTACTTCTGGACGCAAATCCGCAAGATTCGAGAGAAGTACGTGGCCTGTCGTGGCGTGCGCGAAGAGGAGATCACGGGGATCCTGCGCGAATGCGCCATCATCGACAAGAACCCGCAAGTCGCCGAGGCCGGACTCATGGCCGTCCCGGGAATCGCCAAGTTCGTCGGCCGGTTGAAGACGGAGCAAGAGCGAGAGGACTTCCGCAGGCACCTGCGGAAGTACCTCAACATGTACTTGCCGGAGTGTTCCTTCGAGATCACCACCACCAACCGCTTCACCATTTCCTCGCACGAGGCTGCCGTGTCGGCCCGCCGGGCCATCAAGGCCGGCGAAACTATCAAGTACCTGGCGGGCGTGCAGGTGATCCTGACGCGCGAGGACGAGCAGGAACTCGAGCGCAAGAAGGGGGATTTTAGCATCGTCGTCTCGAGCCGGAAGCAGGCGGCGTCGATCTTCCTCGGGCCGGCCCGCTTCGCCAACCACGACTGCAACCCCAACGCCCGGCTGGTGCCAGTCGGTGCGCATGGGATGCAGGTCGTGGCGAAGCGCGGCATCGCGGTCGGCGAGGAGATCACGGTGTCGTACGCGGCCGGCTACTTCGGCCGAGACAACTGCGAGTGCCTGTGTCGGACGTGCGAGGGGGAGGAGCGGAACGGCTGGGCGGCGCCGTCAAGCAGCAGCAGCCGCGGCGCGGGGGCCGGGGAGCCGTCGGCGACGGCGGAGGCGGGGGTCGCTCCCTACCGTCTGCGAATTCGCCGCAAGTACCCGACCGACCCCGGTCAGCCTCCGGAGCGCGAGCCCAAGCGGCGGAAGACGACGGACGACCATCAGGAGCGGGCCATCTCGGTCGCAGAGCAAGAGGCACCATCCGGGTCCGAAACGCTCGCATTGGTCAAGTGGGAGGCCCCAATCTCGGACTGGAACTTGGCCATGATGGAGTCGAGAAAGAGGAAGAGCGTGGAAGAGCCAGCATCGAAGGAAGAGCGCCCTCCAAAGAAGCGTATGACGCTCGAAGAAGTCTCTATGTATCATCAACGTTTAGATCCGACCATGCCGAGACCTCTGACGCCAAACGCCACGAGCGCGCTCCGAAGCACGTTGTCGCCGGTCTGGACTGCTGGGGCCGTTGGCCGCCGTCTCTCGACGCAGTCGGCCGCGAGCCGCTTGGAGTTCATGAGCGCCGCAAGCCCACCCGTCTCGACCTTTACCGAAATATCTCAACGCTCGCCGTACGAAACGGAAGCGACCTCCCTCCTCGAGAGCGGTCACGATACCGACCAGCGACGCCCGTCGACGGCGGGACACACGCCTCATCCACTGAGCATTTCGCGCAGCCTCACGCCAGTTAACTCATGGACCCGTCTGAATCAGGCTACGATGCCCGCGGGAGGCAATCAAAATACAGAGCAGCGACGCCCGTTGACAGCGGGACATACACCGCATCCGCTGAGCATATCGCGCAGTCTCTCGCCAGTAAATCCATGGACCTACCTGAACGAGACGATGGTGCCCGCTGGAGACAGTCAAGCAGTGACAGTGGCAAACAGCCGAATTGCCAGCCCTGGGCCCGACATTCCCAACGCCCCGACTCCGTCGCATCTGTCGAATGATGACGGTATTCTTTCTGATCTCTCGGACATCGACGACGATGTGCTCCAAGACATGAGCAGAACGTTCGAAAGCAGGAAACCCCACGAGATCGCTCGCGAGGTCAAGAAGCAGCAACGACAGCGAGGCAAGAAATCTGAGATTCCCCGTCCCCGTCCTTCTACAGGTCGTGCAGCGTCTTCGACTGCCCCATCTCAGCAGCAGAGTCATATGGCATCAACGACCACCGCGCGTCGTCGGCCAAGGGACTACGTCCTGACGCGCTCATTGCTCTCCGAACCATCATCGGCGTGGGTGACGTGCACCATCTGCAATTCCGCCTTCGTACAGGCCAACGCATATTGCATCCGCGCGGCGTGTCCTCGTTGCGAGCGACACAGCAAATTGTATGGTTACAAGTGGCCAAAAACCGATAAAGAGGGCCGAAACGATCCCGAAGAGCGGGTGATGGATCATCGAACGGTTCATCGCTTCATTCATCCCGAGCAGGAGAGGGAGGCGCGAAAGGGGAAGTATCGCGGGATTGAAAGAGCAGAGAGCAGTCAACCTTCAAAGCAGGAAGAGCAGGAGGAGAACGATGACGATGATGCTGAGCAGAGCGACGCAAAGAAAGCTGTTGGTCCAAATCCTGACGACGACGTGCCTGCTCGAAGCACCAGATCTGCAACGAGAAAGAGAGCACAGACGGGAAGACCAACGGGTCGCGTGGGCAAGGTCGGTCAACCATCCGGACGAGCTCGAGGTGGTGAGAGTTGTGGATCGAGCACACGGGGCGCAACCGAGAGTAGTACCACGAGGGGAGGTGGTGTTAGCACAGGCACGAGCACACGCGGCAGCGCTGGCGGACGAGGAAAAGGCCAAGCCAGTCAACGAGAAGCAAGCACGGCGGCGAGCACGACCAGCGGCAGGGGTGGGCCTAGAGGTCGACCTCGAGGACGTGCGCGGAATGAACAATTACTTGAAGGTCACACGATATTCTAAGAAGCTATGCCAATCAAGCTAAGCTAAGCGGACGATGAGCGAGCATTTTCTCCACTTCTTCGATCTGGTCTCTGTCCACCTCCTCGTCGTCCTCGACCTCGCCGACTACCTCCTCGGCCGAGATGACCTCCCGGACTCATCATCCCTCCGTGGAAAGAGTGCCCGCCATCCCCATAGCCGAAACGGTATCCATCAGTCTCAACTTCACCGGGATATCCTTCACCTGGCGGTAGTTGACCTGTTCCCATCCTCATGCTTGCTGGTTGTCTACTTCCTCTGGGTCCGGGCACAACCCCAGGCAGACCGCCGCTCATCATCGGAACATCTCTCTTTCGCGCTCTCCCTCGTCCTCTACCGCCTCGCGTTCCCATCGAAGGACCGGCAGCTCGACCATGGGGAGGAGGCCATTCTTGAACACCAGACGATGCCATAGGATCCGATAGGACTGATGCAGAATCCCAGTCCTCTTCATCCGGCGCCAAAGGCTCATAAACGAATTCACCTCTGGGTGGCCTCCCGCGCGTTGCCCCGATTGCAGATCTCCTGGTTCGGTTTCGGTACTCTTCCTGGCGCCGCACCGGCTTGCTACGACGTCGACTAGCATTTCTCGCGCCAGGGCCCATCTCCGCGAGGTATTTGTCATCGGGCGTGGTGACGGTCGAATCAGCGTCGATCATCGAAGTCGTTGCTTGGCTCGGCTCCGTGGCGGCCCCGTCTTCTGAAGATGACTCCATCGCACCGGCAAAGTAACTCGCTGAGGGGGGCTTAGATCTTCTAGGGCGCATCGCTCGAGGACTATTAAAAGAGTGTTGATTCGATCCGGGATCGTGCCGGTGGGAATAAGAAGTTGGAGCGCCAGGGATGTAGCTGTTCAGTGGCTCACGAAACCGCATATGTTTTTCTGGTTTCATGGGAAGAAGAGGTCCATTGGGTCCGTTTGGAAGATGTCGACGTCCAGATCCATCTCTTCGTTCATCCGGACCGCTGGGATAGCCATGACCAGGCCACGGGAGATCTTTCGGATGAGTGCGCTTCCTCCTCCTTCCTCCTCCTCCTCGTCTCTTTCTGCGATGAACGCCACCCGCTTCAACTTTATGGTCACTACTTCCGTTCCCACGAGGGTCAAAGTCGCTCTCCTCCTCTGAGCTACCTGGATCCAATTCTTTCTCGAGCTCCCACAACGCAGCACGAATGAACTCGGCGCCGTCGGTGATCAGAACACGCACGCCTTCGTCCTTACCCAATTCGGACAGAACCGTCTTTCGTACGAGATCCCTTCTCTTATTAGTAGGGGGTGCGGGCTCAATATCTTGTGCAGCGGCAGCGGCTGGAAACACCTTGGAAGCAAAGCTGCCCATGGCCGGAGTGACTGAGAGGAACGAAGAGCTTCATCAAAGGAATGGAGCACAGAACTGAATCAATGGAGAGAGAATAAATATCTTTGAGCGGACGGCATCTTGTATATAGTGTGAACAGAAGAATCGAAAGGTCGATGCTGACGCATCGAGTTTGCTTGAAGTCATTACGTGGCTGTTTGTCTGTGCCGGAGTGCATCGTCGACCACGTTGACTTCGATGTACGAGTCCATCCTAGTCTGATGAGCTGTTTGAACGTACCACAGATCGTATGCCAAATAGTTTTCCCCAAGGCCTTGATCTGCGTAACGCTTTCTACAGGACTGTCTTGCCAACAACTGGATTGTAAAGTGACCGACTTTACGGAATCAATAGAATAACCAGCGAATCTGTCATGGTGGGGTGGTGGGGCATTCCACTTCCAGCGAAGCCCACAAATGCTCGACCATTAGCGATTGACATGATTTCACAAGACGTAACAACACGGATGACTTACGAATGAGTAAAGAGAGTGGATACTTGTTAGCGCAAGTATCAATCAATTGATGTAACGATGGCACCGGGTACAGATAACCTAGTTAAGCTCCTTCGGCGCGCCACGCTCGACGACCATGATGAGGTTCTCCAAAGCGCGGAGGCTGTCCTGAAGACGTCCAAAGACGACGTGCAAGCTCAGCATGTCAAGATCGTCTCTCTGCTCAAATTAGATCGATATGCCGATGCTCTTCAATTTCTGGAATCTACTAAAAATCAAGATCTTGAGCAACGGGCCAGGTTAGAGCGAGCGTACGGTCTGTACAAACTGGGAAAATGGACCGAGGCAAGAAATGTTGCGCAAGGGAACGATGCAGGACGGGGTTTGAAGCATGTTGAAGCTCAAGCTGTATGTCTTCTTCTCTCGCAATATGAAGCCATTTAGATTTCGAGATCATTCATATATCTGACTGCTGTATGACAGGCCTACCGGCTGGAGCAATTCCAAGGTGCAGCCCAGCTCTATGCACAACTGACCGCTCAATTGGCCGAAGTTGAAAATGAAGATGTCGATCTCAAGATCAACAGTGGTGCCATTCAGGCGCAGCTACAATGGGCAGGGCAGGGGTATCTAGTCCCAAAAACCAAACCAACAAGAGAAGATCTGGAAGCTTTTGAAACTACATATAATGCTGCATGCATGAGTATCGGTCGGGGAGAGCTGCGTCAAGCCGACATTTTACTCAAGCGTGCCATAGGTATATATCAATCTCTCTTGAAATCCAGTTCGTGCATGAGCATCTACTGACTAGCGTAGACTTGTGCAATGCTTTAGAGGATTGGTCTGAAGAGGAAAAGAATGCAGAGTCCTCCCCTATCATCGCTCAACGCATCTACGTGCTGTCGAAACTAGACAAGATGGAAGAGGCAGCTGCTTTGTATCAAAATTTACCTCTTGGAAGGTCAGTTCTTATATCCCAGGAAGTGAGCACATCTAATATATGTAGCATCTCGGACCGAATCACACGTACCATCGCCCGGAACAACTCCATGCTTTTTTCCAAGGAATCCTCCAATCCTTATATGCTCCAACGACTCTTCACTTTGCCTGACTCAAAAGACATCAATGACACGCCCTTCCAATTCCAAGCCCGTCTATTGCAGCGCAATCAATATACCCTGGATTTGAAGTCCCAAAAATCCGATGGTGTGGTCCGCTCGACGTCAGCTTATCTTGCCAAACAATCCATGTCAACTATTTCATCCAAAGTCAACACCATCTCAGTGATGAATGCTGCCGCACACATCCAGAACGCGACCCACCCTCCCTCTTTGAGAGCTCTGGAGCGTTTATTCGATAAACGACCCAAGGACGTTGGATTGCTATTGACGATTGTCCAACTGCACATGCTAAACAATTGGTTCCCAGTGGCACTACTTGAGATGCGAAATTTCATGAAACGACTCGAGGAAGCAGGCGAGCCCGCTGACCTCGAAGTCCGATTCGCCCCAGGTCTGGTTTTCTTGCTCGTCATGCTTCTCCAAGCGCAAGACCAGAAAGAACAGACTCGACTCGAGCTCAAGAAGGCCGCGCACTACTGGCGAAAGAAGGGTCCAGCAAGTGCTCCACTACTTCTCCGAGTTGCCGGGGCGGAGCTATTGAAGTCGACTAAGACCGACGATATCTCTACCGCGCGGGGGATCTTCGAATCACTACACAACCAGGATCCGAACGACCGTGTAGCTCTGGCAGGGCTCGTAGCTGCCACAGCGGCCGACGAGGACGCCACCACCGCTAGCTTCTCCGACGAGATCCAAAGTTTTACTCCCATCTCGCGTCTCACGGCGGGGATCGATGCCGCGGCACTCGAAGAAGCCGGTGTCCCACGACCTCCTGAGAGATTATCTGATAGACCCAGCAAAAAGAAAGAAGCGAAGAGAAAGGCGGAAGAAACAAACCCTTCGCAACCGGTCAAAAAGAAGCGGGTCAGGAAATCTCGATTGCCGAATGAAGAGAATAGGAAGAAACCGATCGATCCAGAGAGGTGGCTGCCGCTGAGGGATCGGTCGACATATCGACCCAAGGGGAAGAAGGCGAAAGCGAAGGCGACGACGTTGACGCAGGGGGGTGTGGTGGTGGGGAATGAGGGAGGAGGTCAAGATTCGAAGGGGGAGAGAGCGAAAGGGAAGGGGAAGAAGGGGAAGAGATAGCCTGTACTTTCATATTTACGGCATCCGGTTACAAATGCATGAGTCCCCGTCGAGAAGGAATTCTGCTTGTGAATTGATTGTTATATTCGAGAAGAGGGCATCTTTCGGATATACACGATTCATCCTGGAACTACGATAGGTGGTGAAAGAATTGACCGTCCAGTTGCATCGATCACATCAACGGTATCAATTGGCCTCCCAGCTCGCCAAATCTGAACCCATTTGAACGAATCTGACGATGGATAATGCAGCAGTTCTGGAACACGAGGTCGCAAGGGAGCTAGAGCGATCAAAGAATCCATTGAGGTAATCTGCACGGTCTATCATGGACTAAAGGTAAATGATTATTATAAGATTATCAATTCTATACCTAATAAGTTCCAGGAAGTGCAAGAGCGAAACGGTGGTCCAACTCGATATCAAGTATAGCGACCTATAAGTGACCGGAAGGTCATTTTGTCACTGCCTTTCGTGTTATTCCTGTGCTCAAGTCTTTCGAGTGGGGACGAGTATTGATCGAGCAGGTGGTTGCCCCGTTTCCTCTGCCTATTCACTCGCACATGAAGAACTCGCTGTTCGTTGACTTAGAGTCACCATTTGCCAAATCTATCAATGAACTTACGGTGGCAATGCACGGAGCATTTAAAGTCGATATATATCTACCACCCCCCCACTTCAGCGGTACTGGTTCATTGCTGGAATGGCCATTTGGAAGTCATCCTATTCCCAAGCTGGGATATCGTCTTCTGAAAGTAGTGGCTTACTTCGTCAACTCGAGTGCTTCATCACTAGATGAGAAAACATGCAAATTAGACAACATTATGATTATCTTCACAATATCAAGTTGTAAACAATGCGTCCTCCTGCAACATTTATAAGCCGCCGAATCACCATCAGAATTTGGGAAGAATACAATACCTCTCTCAAATACTCCCCCACATCCGCTTGCCGAAACACCGTAATACCCGTTGGTTCCAACTTCCGCGCTTCCGCCGTAGATCTCGCCGTGATTCCGAATCCCTGAT
>QQTW01002465.1_pt1 | contig 13442 bp, 8 predicted proteins | sample 1904831 | NCBI WGS metagenome assembly QQTW01 (sample SAMN09435610, study PRJNA476489) | Subsurface metagenome, whole genome shotgun sequencing project. | reverse complement strand
AGACTAGGAGTCGGAAGAGGAAGATGAATACTATGATCAGGTATTGGATATACCAAATCTCCAGGTCAGCCATCGCACATGACGAGTTGCGCGACATTCTTATTCAGTCTCGGGCGATGGTGGACGTAATGGAGGAAAAATCATTTGGTTCGCTACAGATATCATAGCCATTTCACTGTGACCATTGAGAAGAAGCCTTTGACCATGTACCTTACGTGCTTCTGGCGATGTACTTAGGGTCAGAGGACACTCCATCCTACGGCTTCGCATTGTCTTCGTGCGTGTATATAATTGAATGAAATGCTCACAGCCTGAGCGATAAGCAAATTAAGATAGCGAGGAAAAAGGATAAGCCGTTGAGATTTCATTCATGCAAACAAATGACAACTCAAGATTGAGGCAAAGGACTACTTAGATTTTGTTTCACGTCGATCTCAAGTCATACGTCACTTAAGACTTCAACGTAGTCCAAATAGAGGACTGCCGGCGCATAATGCAGGATGTTGAATTGTACCTGCTCGATATTGACAGGAATAAAACTTCAGCAATAAAAGCGGCGGAGCAAACCGCGAGACGTAAGTCACACCATCAATAGATGACGGATCCATAGTCGCTAATCTGTACCTAGGATTGGAGAATCAGGAGCTGAAGTTGATCAGTTTAATCGAATCCCTGGGCCAATATCTGAACAGCGAAGAAACGGCAACGAGAGTAAAATGTATGTTACGCGAACCGATGAATATTTCTTGGAACTCTGCAACTAACAAGATATATAGCAATCTCGTACCTTGCGGATGTCCTTGCTGCTCTTGATCCCAAAGCACTGTCCAGACAGCAACGTACGTTACAGTTCTGCCTGCCCAAGTTCAAGATTTACATTCAAAAATCCATGGCTAGGAGAAAGCTAACATTGCTTAACACCTAGGAGATCTCCTTTGTGATTTTTTCCTGTCTCGCGTTGCAGATGGCGTGGACGGCCTGGGCGCATGTGCAAGGGCTCTCCTTGCGCTCGAGGAAAGAGGCCAGTGGGAGCAGGATACAGCCAGCGCCATCATCACGACGTGCGTTCAGGATCCGACTTACCTTGCCTTACACTAACCATAAGCTAGGTTCATCGACCATTCTCATCCACTGAATCAAGTCAAGCTCCAGAATGAGCGTTTCTTGGTACTGCGGTTGATTAACCTGCTGCTTCTGAAATACAGAGAAGGTAGCGCCCCTGAGTCTGGAAATTCAAGCTGAGCTCATGATGATAGCGATTCGCAAGCTTCACGATGGTGATCGCGGCTTCATGTCGCGATTTGTGTCGTATTTCGACGGAGAAAAGGATCCTCGGAACCTCATGATCGTGTTCTCAATACTAAAGGTTCCCATGACCGAATGGAACATATCAGCACATGCGCAGGTTAGATATATTCTCCTTCCGCAGCTCTTGGTTATTGTGCTTCTGGAAACAAGCATGCATCTTCTCTCTTTGGACATTCGATGTGACGCCTCTCTCAGGGCTGATCATGTATCTAACGCGTACGAACATGCAGGAGCTCTTCGAAGCCGTTTTCAACTACTTCCCGATCACCTTCCGACCGCCACCCGATGACCCCTACGGTATCAGTGCACAACAGCTGAAAAACCGACTATGCGAGTGCATCGCAGCTAACGGTGCCTTTGCACCTTTCGCCTTTCCTGCTCTGCTCGATAAGCTTGACTCAACCGCATTGAATACCAAGGTGAATCAGTGTTCCGAATATTGGAACTCAGCTAATGTTCTATCACAGAGGGACGTACTTGGCGTCATTCTCGCCTGCATTCTGGCGTACGGTTCGCTCACAGTCTCGGCCTATGCCATCACTCTCTGGGACGCTCTCAAGTACGAGGTGTTCAATGCCCAGGAAGACGATCTGGCCGAGGGAGCTCTTGCTATATTAAAGAGCATTGCAACAAAACTTTCTGATAGACGAGATGGACTACTCGACTCATACGTGTTGCCTCTCGCGAAGGAATGCAATAGACATTTCGAAGACACACCAACTAAACAATCGCAGGCGGCCGCTCAGATTGTGTGTAAAGTGGCAGAAGCGTCTCACAGGACGTTTGACCTCATCTTTCGTGCGGTTGTTCCGAACATAATCTCCATGTATCACAGCTCGGAAGCCATCGCCCGACGCAGAGGACTGTTAGAGGTTCTCGTCAAACTTCACCGGTCCGCCATCGAGATCTATGGCACCTGGACGGAAAAGCCCAGCATGAGCGAGCACGTAGACTCCACGAATGCAGGGTCTGCTGAGAACGGAAACGCCCTCTTGGACTTTCGCGAGCAATTACTCAACATCATGATCAGCGTACTCGCTGGCATGCGCACGAACGAGGTGTCCCTGTGCCTCACCTGTGTGGATGGACTCTTGCAGATGGCAAGACTTCGATGTTTTCTCAGTGTGGCAGAGCTTACCCGCGTCATGCAGCTCATGTCCACGGTTCTGATATCAGAAGAAGACTCTCGGCAAAGCGAAGTTAAAGCGGCGACTCTGGACGCGTTGGTCGAGATGGCTCATCAAAAGCCTCAGACGTGTATCGACGTCGTCATACCAGAGCTCATGGCGAAACTGCCCGATACGGATCAGGACGATTCAGCTTCGAGGGTGCCAGTTCTGGAAGCATTTGCGAAACTCGGCACCGAAGAGAAGCTGTTTTCGACCGTGATCGTTCGACTGAGAGGCAAGCTTTTTGCGGCGTTGCAACATCAAGCGTCTACAAAGTACATCTTCGCAATCGTCTCTGCGCTTCTTTATACCTTCACGGAACAAGTTTCCCGTCCTACAAACCACATCGATTACGGGCCTTACTATGATAGCATCGTGAAACCATTCATGTCTCACGTTGCTGACGCCACTCGATCAGACCATCCAGCATTTGGAGACGATGCGTTCTGGGATGTTTTGGGCAGGCTTTGCAATGTCATCGTCAGGCCTCAGCAGCTCGAGCGTCAGAACGAGGTTGCGCAAGAGCTTGGAGCGCTGTGGGACAAGGCAACACAGAGCCAAAGTGAAGAGCCAAAGTTGCAATCTGAACTGATATCAAGCCGCTTGATCATAATGTCCACATATCTCATCGCCTCAATAAGGCGGGTTGTCAACATCACCATCGACGTTGGAAAGCACGTCCAGTTGCTTGCAAGACTGGCCGCCGGATCGGCAATGTCCCGAGAGGCCGACACGGCGGTACTTTGGCAGATTTCTCTTCTGCTGAACAAGTTCGCCAGCCCCTCAGACGTCGAGAAGATCTTGATGGACTATATGGGTACTGCGTTCGCTCCGGAAACTCGCAGCGAAAGCAGCATACGCGTAGTCTTCGCCATGACGAAAGGTGCCGTCCTCAGAAATCATCCGAAAGTTGTGAATGTATTTCCCTCACTGCTAGAATCGCTGGCAGACCCAGATTGGGGCTTCATCATCGCTCGGCGGTTTTCGACGTTGCTTGAGCCCGACACGATGCTCATCAAGGAGAATGACTGTCTAATATCAGGGTTGCACCGGCAAAAACTATACGCTTACGTTGTGCCAGCCGTCATTGAATCATTCAGGGAAGCAGCCCCTGCTACCAAGAAGAATCATCTCATCGCGCTATCCGGTATTCTACGTTGGCTTCCATACAGCGTGATTGAGGCAGATCTGCCTGCACTCATCCCTCTGCTGCTGCAGTCTCTCGACCTGGACGATGAACATGGCGTCAGAAGCGCAACAATAGACTGTTTGACTACGGTACTGCTACAAAATCCAAAGGCGGTGCAAGAGCATGTAGGAAGCTTGATTTCCAGGCTTCTAACTACAGCAACCACTCCGGACACCCCAGCGAAACTCAGAGCGACGGCGTTGCAGTGTCTGACCTTGGTTCCTGGGCACTTTCGGGGTGATATAGTGTTGCCATACAAGCGGCAGGTGGTCAAGAGGCTCGTGTCGGCGCTGGATGACCGTAAGAGGGCTGTCAGGATGGAAGCGGTCAAATGTACGGCCCGTTGGGTGGACATGGACGAAGTGGACGACGACGAATGATAGAGGATGTTCTGTGTTCTGTGACGATACGGGTTCGATACTCGATACCACGCGATATGCGACCGTGGGTGGATCATTAGACTGGTGAGCATTGGAAAGAGGAACGGAAGCAGGTTGACTGCTTTCATATTGTGTGAAGGGGAACAGTCTGCCAGTCCTCGATAAGGATGACGGTACGGGGAATTTTCAGATAAAATGCACTACTGATCGAGCTGGACGTAGTTTGCCGGGAACAGCCCTGACTTTCCTCCGTACTCTCCATACCACCAGTCATCATCGGGGAACTCCTAGGAGATGCTTAGCAAGCAAATACCCTTTTGCAGAGTGAACAAACTTACAATGCTCGTGATTTTCGCGCCGTCCGGGAAGCTCAGCTCATTGTGCTCGGCCGCATCGTAGTCGTACAACGCTGTCGCCGTATGTCCATTTGCATCATCTTCGGCCGCTTGCGCTTGAGCGGGTCCGGGATCGGCTCGGCCAGGAGCAGGAGCGGCCTCTTCTTGTGCTGGTGCGGCGCCGTCATCGTCATCAACAAGCTCGACGTAGTTGCTTGGGAACAGCCCCGTCTCGCCACGCGAGTTCTGGCCCATCCACCAGTCTTCGTCGACCATCTCGATATTCGTAACGTACTCGCCCTCACGCAGCTCAAGCTCGTTGTCCTCCGCCTTCTCGTAGTCGTATTGAATGAGCGCACGCTTTCCGCCCGCACCAGTATCCGGCACACGAGTGTCTCCAAAAGTGGACGCCGCTGCAGCAGTAGCAGCACCGCGAGCCGGGTCGTCCTCTTCAACTTGAGGTTCCGGCGCCAAGTGCTCTTGATGCGCCGAAACCGCTTGAGACATCGACTGCACGGGTACCGGCGGCGGCGAGAAGCGCTCCTCGGGCGCTTGTAGAGTAGGTTCGTTGCCGCGGCCTACGGGCATGGCAACGCGTATCGGCGAGCTGGATCGCACGGCCGGAGGCGTGGGTGGCGTCGGACTGCGGCGTTGAGCAGGAGGTGGGGGAATCGCTCGTGATTCCTCTTCCTCTTCGTCCCGGTCGGGCTGTTGCGGGCGTGCAGACATTCCAGGTATTGGCACGCCGCGAGCGGCTCCTGCGTTCGGCTTGCTGGATAGGTCCATAGGAGGAGGTGTTGGTGCGTCTGAATCACCACCAGAACCGCGCATGGGTGGCACATCTCTGAACTGATCACGCATTGCGCTGACACCGCCAGGAGGCGGGGTCGGAGCACCTTCTTGCTCGTCTGCGCCTGTGTTTTGCGCGCTGATATTGCTCGACGCCGATTGGCCCGTCCGCGTCGTTTGCACCGGCGCCCAAGATTTGCCGGAATACGAGCTCTTCCAACCGGCTTGTCCACTCGTTTGGCTCTGAAGGGGAGATGTGGGAGCTTGTGAGGGTTGACCGCCCACCTCGCTGTTTCCGCGTTCTCGGGCCTTCTTCTCGGCCCATATCTGCGCTGGCGTCTTGCCGCCCTCATCCGCGAATGTTCGGCTGGCGATGCCCACAGGTGCAGACGGCGCAGAAGGCTTCGACTGCAGTCCTGCGGGAGCCGGAGCTTTCGTGCCGGTAAATGTGCTCGCGCTCGACCCGAACTTGCTTGAGACCTTGGGCTTTGGTAGGGAAGTGAGGCGTTCCGAGGATACAAAAGCCGAGGAGCGCTCGGCGAGAGACTTTGGTGGTTCCGCGGTTTCTTGATCAGTGGGTCTTGCATTGCGAGCTGGCGCAAAATTGTCTTGTGATGGACCTTGGGCCTTTGCGCGAATAGCAGCGATATCCACCTTGCCGACCGGCTCGTACGAGCCTTTGACGACTGTGGGACGCTCGTCTCGCACAGACCCTGACTCCTTGGCCTGTCGACGAATGGCGGCAATGTCCACTTTGCCGACGGGCTGGTAGGCGCCTTTGACGACGTCGCTGTTGTTGCTCTCGACAGCCGGTCGAGATGCCTCATAACGGGACCCTTCAGGCTTTTGAGAGGTGAGCTCGCTCATGTTCACCTTAGTAGGTTTGTAGGCCGACTCGACTTTTTCGAGTTGTGTGCGAGTCACTTGAGGTGCATCAGCGCCCCATCCATCCCCGTCCACATTCTCATTTCTTGACGACTCTAATCGTGATCGCGACCCGGACGATTGAAAGCTGCCACCCCCACCAACACGTGTAGGTGTGAATGCAGGTTTGGACTGAACGGGCGCCGGTGGTTTTCCAGCATAGGCGGATGTCGGAGGTCCTCCAGAGTATTTTGAGCCGGAAGCATCTGCAACCTTTGACACGATGCTCTCCGGTGAGAGGTCCCGGTCGGAGCGCGCAGTCACCTGTACGTGGTATCCCTACATAAAGGATCGTATGAGCTTTCAATAACACGCACAGTATCTCACCAGCACTCACGTGAAGAAGCTTAGAGACGGCAGCTAGATGGCTTGTAAAGTACCCTTTTGTTCGCTCCGGTACACCCTCACCACACTAACAAAAAGTTGTCAGCAATGGCTTCCGATTCGAGCGGTCAAATGAGAATAATACCCAGGCTATCAAGACACATTTCGGCAGCGTCGTGTTCGGGTCTTTGACTTTGACAAAGGCAAACTGGATCCGCCCATCCGAGAACTCGTCTATCAGGTCGGCCAGTTCACCCTCTGCAGGCTGCACATCAGTAAGACTCTCGATAGATGACCTCAAGAACCTACCGCCAGTGCTCTGTACTTTCAGAACGCTCTCCTTGCCCGAGTCCTGCTGAAAGGCGCTCACCAACGGAGCTGCAACGGAGTAAACGGCCCATTGTCCGTATGTCGGCGAGCTGGCCGGACCTCCTTTCGAGGGCGCAGCATTGACAATGGACTGGTAGCTTTTCTGTATCGACGGACCATTGCTGGAGAGGTTGAGGGTGGCCATGAAGAGCTGTGGATTGCCGGCAAGGGCCGGGAATAGATGGCTCGCTCTGCGCGCGCTAGGACTACTATGCCATATATAAGCTCAGTCGCTGGACGAGTAGGATGGCTGCTCACACGAGATATGACGTTCCTTTGGTATTGAGGGCTCAGAGTTCAGATCATTCTTGAGGTCAGTGTTTCGATTACAGACTTCCAACCTTGGATTGTTGATCAGCCTGACATGGATCCATACCTACATCCATGGATAGTAGGTGGTTTCTGCAAGTGCGGAGCAATATATCGCCGTGCAGTCCAGGTGACGACGTACCTAGGTACCCACGGACACCGGCCAATATTTTACCCGATCGCTTCCGATTTGCTGCCTCGCTTTTGCATCTGCAGCCCTGGAGACGCTCGTCAACAGTGGATTTATTTTCCGTCACCAACTTGCAGCACAGCCATCAGCGCCCTTCGTCTGCCTTGACACCGTCAACGCTTCGATCATCCGCTTTGCTCTACTGCCAGTTGCTTCCAGTCACTATCATCCTCCAACCGTTTCCTGTGCTTCCTGCTCTCTCTGGTCTTTTTACGACTCGCTCGAGGCCGCCGAGCCGCCATGACTCGATAAGAATGAACGCACGTGCGCAACAGGGTGTCGAGCGCACCTCAGTTCTGGGTTAAGACCGGCAGATATCACGGCCGTCTCAGTCAGACGGAGTAGCTGGACAGGTTCATTGTGCCGACAGCGCAGTCTAGCTCAGACATCCAGGCGCATATGGATCCGGAACCTACTGCAGAGGGGCTGGGGGTCGACACGACCGTGAAGCGAAAGCGAACCGGCACGGACAGGGAGCTAGTCAAGAGACACAAACCAGATCAAGTTCCAAACGGCGTTGCTGGTCGTCTGCCGCGCTGTCGGAGTCTCCCAGTTGAACTGTGGCAGCACATCTTTGCTTATTTGCCGCCAGCGGCGCTCGGCCGCCTCCTGCAGGTCAATCGGTCTTTCAATCACTACCTCACAAGAGTCACATCCGAGGCCGGCTCGAGGACTACAGATGGTCGCTTACGCATCGTCACTTCGGAGAGCATATGGTCGGGCGCGCGGAAAATATACCATCCGACTTTACCAAAGCCACTCGCGACATGTTCCGAGCTCGAAATGTGGCGGCTCATTCTGGGCAGACGCTGTCAGTTCTGTCGGAAGCGCGGGTCTCCAATCAGTGCAACGGGGAAGGTCTGGGAATCCGGTCCTGGCAGCGACGCGGTGCGTGCGGTTTGGCCGTTTGCCGTGCGCAGTTGCGGTCAATGTCTGGCGCATCATTCTTTGAAGGTTTTAATCCATCTGCCTATCGAAGCTGCGGGAGCTGATCATATCATAGGAGTCTGACCTGCTGTTCTCTTCGACCTCTGCACTGCTTCCAGCTCTGCCGTTTGCTTTTCTGACACAGAATCAGCACTACATCCCTTCCATTCTGGTGCAAGGCGACGGCGTGCCCCCTTCTCTGCAACTATCGAAGCGTTATTACCCACCACATGTTGAAGACATCCGTCGTAAACTTGACATTGTGCAAGGGTTTGGTCCTGCGACTGCCGAAGAATGGTACAAAGGTATAGAAAGCATGGGCAGAAAACGAATCGACGATGCTTCACGTTGGGAACGCTGGGAGTCTGCAGAAGGCCAGGGCATGCTTGTTCAGCCATCCGAGAAGACGAAGGAGAGAGTTTCTCCCGTTGACAGTCGCAGATTGCCCGCCGCACAAGCCGTGGCAAACCCTCCAAGCTTTTCCCCTTACGCATCGCCTGAAGGTATGTGCCGCGTTTTTCTCCAATGTTACCGACTCGAAAATCCAGTTAACCTTGCCATAGTCCATCAGCCGTTACCTCAACGCCCCGAGATCCCAGGACAGATGATCATGCCGCAACCGTTCCCCCAACACTCCTATCCCAGCGTCCGTGTGGAGCGGAACTTGAGGGATGTGAACGAAGCCAAGGCCGCACGACGTGCCGAGATAGAGCGACGCTGCCAATTTCTTCAGCCACCGATCCCCGCACGTATACTTCGGCACATGGAGTCGTTTCAGGCCGCGATACAAATCTCTCAGCCTCTCAATGACGCTGCTTGGGACGTTCTGAAGCCGCGACTCCTGGCGCAGCGCGAGGCGGCCGAGAAAGCGGAGCAAGATCACAACGCTCACATGACGGCCATACAAGCCAAGCTTGTGGAGCGGCGCCATCATGACTCCGGCCTAAAAGACTCCAAGGAAAACCAGGACCGCGAGTGGGAAGAATCCCGACGGTCGATCAGGGACCGGCTCGAGTCGTACGCCGATCAGTTCATCCACAGCAAATGGGCGGATGGTAAGGCTGTAGGTAAGAACCAATGCGCAAAGTTTGCCGCGGAAGTTCTCGTCCATGTTCGAGAACAGTTCTCCGGTGATGCCAGCCCGGAAAGGACCGGACCCCAGGATCCCGAGCAAGGAGCACCATCCAACGGCGCTGCTCAAGAGTCCTCGGAGAAGCTCGTGTTGGAGGACATGAAATATGTGTTTGACCAGAAAGTCAAACCGTTTACTGACCACCTTCGCAAGGAGCTCTTTCTCTGCGCCAGCTGCGAGAGCAACCACAAGTACTACGGCTTCGAAGGCATCATCCAGCACTATGGCGCCAAGCACACTAACGCGTTCAGTGTCGGCAACATTGTCGTGCACTGGCAGTCTGCAGAATGGCCGCTCGAGCCGCCTTTTCATCCGCACCCGGAGAGTGCAAAGTCCGGTTATCATTCCTCCACTGCCAGCCGCACAATGTCCGCTCAAGGTCACCAGATGCCGCCTTTCTCTCCTTTCAGTCTCGGTGGGTTCACACGGGGAACGACTACAACCCCTCAGATACCGATGGGACCTTATCCGGTTCCTCAGACGAGCCCGACCATGTACAACCCGGCGATATATCCGGCGAACGCACCGCCTTCTTATGCACCGCCTTCGGTGAGTACCGGTAACTATCCGTATCCCGCCCAAGGTCCGCCAATTGCGTTCGGCTCCGCCCCTATGACCGGATTTCAAGCGCCTCATCCCTATCAACCGAGCTTCGATGGCCACGCACAGGACATGTCCGGCTACCAGGGTTACATGCCGCCTCCTCACGGCTCCACTCATACGGGCCAAGGTTTGGCCGCCGCGTCCTGGAATCCGGGCGCCTGGGCCCACCAGTCTGCTGGGACAGAGCCGGACCGGGCAGGAGCTGCTTCTGGTCTTGTCTCCAAGCAGGTTGGGTATGATGCAACATCCAGCTCTGAGCCTGTGCGACAGGCTGGCAACGTCCCGGAAACCCAGCCTTCTTGGAAACGGCCGTCGCGGCAGCTGGCTGACATTGCGCTAAGCGTTTGGGTCGAGACCTCTGACATCAGGGGTCTTCCCGACACTGTAAGGGTTTGTGTCGTCGTTCATCACGTCATCTCTAGGTTCAAAGACAAGTTCGGCACTGAACCTACTTTGGACATGTTCATCGATTTTCTTGAAACCGATCCGTTGCTCAAGCCGATGGGAAATGTAAGTGGTCTCGCTTGTCAAGCCTGTCTCTCGAACGCTCGTGCGAGAGGCACATCCCGTCATTCGCGCACTTTCTCCCAGAATGGAAGAAAGTCATACAACCTTTTGTCTCTTCTCCTCCATTTTCAGTCCGCGCATTCTTGGGCGGACAAGTCCGGCAACGTTTCTGGGGCGAACGCCAAGTCGTCTTCTTTGGATTGGAAGAGAGATCTCTTCGAGCTTCCGGACGAAGGCTGGTTTTCCACACTGGCCCGAGACTTGGGGGATGACAGCGAGAAGCTGCAGTTGATTTCGGAAGCTTTTCCTAGTTTTTCTAAGCAGTCCTCTTCTGGTTTCAAATTTGATGAAAGGGCAAAAAGTAATAGCGTTGATGGAGATGGTGCTGGAAATGGCGCTGAAACGATGATAAGTAAGTTACTCTCTGATAATCTCTGGATTTGCAACCTGGGCTCAACAATGGTAGGGACCGCATCTGGAGGAGCAGCGTCAACAGGTGAACGATCGCCGAAGCGTGCCACCAGCGCTTCCCCACGGGAGCAGCGGTTGCAGTCTTTACCAGCCGTTGGAGAAGATGAATACGACCCTCGTCGTCCAGCTCTTGAACTGCACCCTGTCCACCAGCTGCGACGACATCGTAGACAGCCCACATACGAGTTTTCTGACCAATATGGGGATCAGGTACACTATTACGAAGCTGATGATGTTCGTAAAGCTCCTCACTCTTGCACAACCGTCTGCTAACGATGAGCAAGCGAATTTTACGCACGGCACACCCCGAAAGGGCTTTACGTTACGTCGTGCACGATGCACACCGCTCAGGGCCACGCAGTCCTCGTCTGCTTACTACAAATCATAACCCTGGCGGATATATCAGTCTTGGCCAGAGAGATCCTTATGATACGAATCCACGCATTGAGCTGGAACGCAGCCAGGCAATCGACTCTGGACATCGTCGCGGCCTAGCGTCCCTCTCAGACTCTTCTCGCGTTGTGCTGCACGATCATACCGCAATCCCTCGTGACTATGAGATGGGGGTCGTACGTGGCGGGTATTTGTATACTGAGCGTCAGCAGAGAGATGTTCCACTGGGAAGAAGCGATGACTCGGCTGAGCGCTTCTTGAGGGATGTCGGACCTCCGGCTGGCAGACTTGAGATTCCCGTTACTGGACAGCATCCTCTTGGTGAGCAGCAGGTAGTTTGGGATCAAGCTTCGGTCCCAAGAGAGATTGACGGAAGAGCTGGAGGTCAGGCTAGGTACGCTTCGATGCTTCACACGCCAAATGACGCCGCAACCGCGCAAAGCAGCGCTCAGGTGACTCCCGGCCCAATGGGAGACATGAAAGATCGACTCCCGAGCACCCCTGCGGTGAATACGCCAGACAATGCCGAGTTGGACAGGAACCGAGGCCAGGCTTTCGGCCACTCAACCCGGCGATCGATCGGCAAACAACTTTCGTCAAAGTATGCCCGCTACGCCAGCTTCTGTGAGGACGAGAATCGACCGGGTCGCGTTTCCCGTCAACAGTCCCGTTATGAGCGATACGAGGCTCAGAGACGGCAGCTCGACCGCGAGAGGTCTACCTCGCCTGTCCAGCAACGGGAAGACCCCCCAGATACCCCATACCGACCCCGCAGCCCCAGCACGGAGCCCTACAGATACGAAAACTACAACACCAGATACGTTTACGAGATCCCTCACGACCCTGCCGCCGCAGACGACCCGGACAGATACTCCCCTCCACCGCCACTTCCGCCGCCACCCCCTTCCATGCGGCAGTACAGATACGCAGACGTCTCGCATCTGCAAAAGGGCTACGACGAGCCCGTGCTCGTGCGCATCCCCGACGCACATACAGAACCACGCTTCGTCCGTCGCGAGGTCGGTGGCCTGGTCGAGTATGCCTCTTACGAGCGCGAGCCGCGAGGGCCGGTGTACGAGGAGCGCGGCCCGTCGTATGTCCTGTACGAAGCTCCGCGGCAGGAGAGCCTGCGCCATCATGCTCCTCAGGCGAGTCCGCGCGCGTTGGAGGTGCCGAGGGATGTGAGATATGCAGGGTAGCATCGGATGCGTCATACGTTGGGTTGCGACCGTCTCTGTCTGGTCCACCTTGTTTTTGCGACTTTGGTCCTTTGTGCATACTTGCATGAGCGCGGCGTTCCAAGACATTTCTCGCGATGAAGATAGTGCAACTTGAAATTGTCTTCACTCACGCTACTCTCGCAAGAGATTCTTCGTGCTCGAACACTATGCCAAATAACTACCATGCCCTTGGCATGTCTGGACCAAAGACCCTCCTCTAGATTGTCTAAGCCTCGTCATAATCTTCGACAGCATTTCTCTAGGAATCCCCTCAGAGGATAATGTAGGGCTTACATAAGGACGCCGTCCCGTTCCTAGATTTCCAATCGACGCTGACATGGCAAGCATGTAACACGATGGATGGATGGACTTGAGTCTGCGTGTTGAAAGTCTGCGTGTTGAAAGTCTGCGTGTTGAAAGTCTGCGTGTTCCGTGAAGCCTGGGGGCCTACCAGGTGTTTTTCAACTATTGTGACTTTTCTAGGTGGAGTGGTATAAAAATATGGAACGTTTGAAGTTGAGCGCCTACTATTTCAGGCTTATGTAGCTATCATGCGTGTTCGGCTAGGGGAGTGGACGCAGTAGAAAAGGCTTGGGAAAGCTCAATCACGTAGGAGCAGGACCTGTGAGCACCAGCTGCTCAACGTCAGCTATCCTCAGTCGCCGCACCCTTACCACCCTCTATTTTCCCATTGACTTTCCCGCGCCAATGTGCGAAGCATTGATTCGACGATTTCCTAGATTGATGCAGGAGAAATGACGCTAACACATACATAAACAGATTGAGCATATTGAGGATATAAGAGGGTGATGTTGCGCAGACAAAGCGCTTCTAATAGCCAGTTCTCACCAAACATCTATTCTGTCGATCTGAAACATCATGAGAACGCTTGTACCCTTACCA
>QQTW01002464.1_pt1 | contig 13443 bp, 12 predicted proteins | sample 1904831 | NCBI WGS metagenome assembly QQTW01 (sample SAMN09435610, study PRJNA476489) | Subsurface metagenome, whole genome shotgun sequencing project. | reverse complement strand
CAGCCCCAGAAAGTCCATCTTGAGGAAACCGAGCTCCTCGACCGAGCCCATGTCGTACTGACAGACGATGGGGCCGTCGCCGCTGCGGAAGACCGGGGCGAGCTCCTGCACCGGTTCGCGGGCGATGATGACCCCCGCCGCGTGCACCGAGGCGTGCCGGGTCAGCCCCTCGAGGTTCATGGCGACGTCTATGAACTCTTTCGCGCCGCCGTCGTACAAGGTCTTGATTTCGGAAACCTCGTCCATCGCCCGTTTGATAGGCGTCGAGCGCCCGAACACGACCGGGATGAGCTTCGAGACCGCGTCGGCCTCGGCGTAGGGAACTTCCATCACCCGCGCCGCGTCGCGCACCGCCGCCTTGGAGGCCATCGTCCCGAAGGTGGCAATCTGCGCGACCTTGTCCTCGCCATATTTCTGCCGGACGTAATCGACGACCTCGAGCCTGCGTGAGTCCGAGAAATCAATATCGAAGTCGGGCATCGACACGCGGTCGGGGTTCAGAAAGCGCTCGAACAGAAGGCCGAACGCCAACGGGTCGATGTCGGTGATGCGGGTTGCGAAGGCGACGATGCTGCCTGCGCCCGACCCGCGCCCCGGTCCGACGGCGATGCCCTGCGCCTTGGCCCAGTTGATAAAGTCCGCGACGATGAGGAAGTAGTCGGGGAAGCCCATCGCGATAATTACGCCAAGCTCGTATTCGGCCCGCTCCAAAATCGTCAGCGCCTCTTCGTTCAGCCCGCCTTGGGTTTTAAGTTTCTCTAGGTGCGCGTAGGCGACGTACTTCGTTCCCGCCTCTTTCGCCTGCCGCTGACAGAGTTCGCCCGCCGTCGCGAGCTCGGTTTCCTCAAGATGGACTTTCTGGGGCTGCGGACCCTGACCTTTATCGAGACGGCGATTCGCATCGTCAAGGAGTCGCGCGGCGAGGACATCGACCCGGACGCTTTTCCGCAGGGCGACCCCAAAACGTTCGAGCTTTTGTCCCGCGGCGAGGCGGCGGGCGTGTTTCAGTTCGAGTCACCAGGGATGGTCGACACGCTCCGCAAGCTCAAACCAACCCGGATTCAGGACCTCATCGCGGTCTCGGCGCTCTACCGACCCGGCCCGATGGAAAACATCCCGACCTACATCCGGCGGCATCACGGGCAAGAAGAGGTCGATTATACGCAGCAGTTTCCGAAAGCGGGGGAATATCTCGAGCCCATCCTCGAGGAGACCTACGGCATTCCGGTCTATCAGGAACAAATTATGCAGATTGCGCAGGCCGTCGCGGGCTACAGCCTGGGCGAGGCCGACCTGTTGCGCCGGGCGATGGGCAAGAAAAAGGTCGAGGAGATGACGAAGCAGCGCGAGATTTTCCTGGCCGGGGCCAAAACCAAGGGCATCCCGGCGGGCGAGGCGGGCGCGATCTTCGATTTGCTCGAGAAGTTCGCCAACTACGGATTTAACAAGTCGCACAGCGCCGCCTACGGGGTCCTGTCGTACCAGACGGCGTACCTCAAGGCGCACTACCCCGTCGAGTTCGCCGCCGCGCTCCTGACCGTCGAACGCGGCGACTCGGACAAGGTCGCGCAGTACGCCGCCGACGCGCGGCGTTTGGGCATCGAGGTGTTGCCGCCCGAAATCAACGACTCGAGAAGCGACTTCACCCCCGTCGGCGAGGTTGTGCGCTTCGGGCTCTACGGCATCAAAAACGTCGGCGACGGCGCGGTCGAGCATATTTTGAAGGTGCGGGCCAAGGGCAAGTTCAAGGACCTGTACGATTTTTGCAAACGGGTCGATTCGTCGCTCGTGAACCGGCGGGCATTAGAACACCTCGTCAAGGCGGGCGCGTTCGACAAGCTCGGCGACCGGAGCACGCTTTTGGCGAACCTCGAGGCCGCGATGAAGTGGGGCGCGGCGGAGCGCGAGCAGGCCGCGTCGGGGCAGTTCGGCCTGTTCGGCGCGGAGGAGACGAAGCCCCCGGCGGTCCGGAACGCGCAGCCGCTGACGCAGCTCGAGCTCCTCAAGTTTGAAAAAGACGCGCTCGGGCTCTACATCTCCGACCATCCGATGAACGCCTATCCGGGCCTTTCGGAAGCCGCGAGCTGCACGGTCGCGGGGCTCGAGGGGTGCTACAAAGCGCTCGTAGACGCCGCCCGGGGCGACCCGCGGCAGCACATCGTTTTGGCCGGGCTTATCCAAAAGGTGCAGAAAAAGGCGACCCGCGCGGGCGGAATGATGGCCTTTTTCGAGTTAGCCGACGAGACCGGCAGCAAGGAGGTCGTCGCGTTCGGGCGCACCTACGAAGGCGTCGCCGACAAGCTGCAGGAGGACGCGCCCGCCGTGTTGGTCGCCGAGGTCTCCGACAAGGACGGGAGCGTCCGGTTGGTCGTCGATAGGCTTATCCGGTGGGACGAGCGCGAGGCCTTGCCCGAGGTCGCGGTCGCGGAGTTTCGGCTCGAGGAAGTAGACGAGACGATGCTCAAGGACTTCCGCTCGCACGTCGATGAGTACGCCGGGACGACGGCCCTGCAGCTTAAAGTTCGTTCCGAGCGGGGCACAGCGACCTATCAGACCGACGGGTTGCGGGTCGGGACCGAGCACCTAGACGACCTGCGGCGGAGCTGCCCGTGGCTCCGGTTGTCGCTGACCCTCGACCGGAACAGCCTGTTGCGGGCCGCAGCAGGCCGGGGGAACCGGTTCGGCAGACCCGCGCAGGAGACGAACGTGCGTCCGGCGGAGGTGCCGTTTTAGAGCCATGAGTGCCGAGCGATGAGCAATGAGAGAAAGCTTCGCTTGTGGCTTGTAGCTTGCGGTGGGGTGAAGTCGTCCTTTAAGCGGTTGCCGGAGGTGGCGTGTGCATGAGTTAGACCATCTGTTGTGGCAGGAACGCGACCTCCGCGAAGGTGAGGCACGGTTTAGCGAGCTGACCGGTGTAACCCCGGCTTACGGCGGTCTTCACGCTGACGGAGGCACGCACAACAGTTTGCTGTCGTTGGGCGGGGAGACGTACCTCGAGCTCATCGCCCCCAACCCTGAGCGCCCTGAACATCTCAATCCCGAACACCCTGGCACGGGCGGGCTGCTCGAGAATGTCCCGCCCGACGCCGCTCCGGGGCTCTTCACTTTCGCAGTTAAAGCTGCCGACTTAAATCTGGTCGAGCGGTCCGCGCAAACAAGCGGCCTCGAGGTGTCACGGCAGCGCGGCGGACGGAAAACACCAAGCGGCGAAACGCTGACGTGGGAAACGGCGACTCTCAAAAATCACGACTTCGGCGGGTACGTTCCCTTTTTCATCCGTTGGGGTGAGGTCGTGCATCCGTCCGAAACGGCCCCGCGGGGAGGTGAACTGCTCGAGTTTTCGGTTGGTCATCCCCGGCACCAAGAACTCGCCGAGCTGTACGCAGCGCTCGAGGTTGAGGTGCCGGTGTTCGACGCTGACCACCCCCGGCTCCGAGCGACGCTTCAGACACCCAAAGGCCGCACGGTGTTAGAAAGCCGTATAGGAGCGGGAGAGGGCTAGCCGTTTCTGATAAAGCGTAGAGGCGGGAGGCTGCGGCTCGAACCTTCCATCGGAGTATCCCGCCAGCCGCCTTCGGTAGCGCTCCCTACTTCGCGGATGCGCCGGAGCGCGTAGCGTAAGGGATGAAAAAACCTAACTTCGATTTCGGTCAGCACTCCCTTTCGCGTCGCAACCTGCTCAAAGGCTTAGGCGTCGGAGCGCTCGGGGCGGGCACGGGGCTCTACGGAACGGCGCGGGCGCACAATCAGGCGTCGGCCCCGGTGCCGGGCATCCTGGGCCTCGAGCGCACCCAGGTCGGTGAGGTCGAGATTACGGTCATCAAGGACACGGCCTTAGAGCTGCCCTCGAGCGCGTTAGCGGTCAACGCCCCCGAGGGCGCGGTCGCCGAGCTGTTGGGCCGCTACAACCTGCCGACCGAGACCGTCGCGGCGAGCGCGAACGTCTTGTTGTTGCGCTCCGGCGGCGAGCTGACCCTCATCGACGCGGGCAACGGCGGAAATTTGCTAGGGACGCTAGAGGCCATCAACGTCGCCCCGGCGGACATCAACCACGTCGTTTTAACGCATTGGCACGGCGACCACATCACCGGCGTGTCGGCGGACGGGGCGCTCAACTTTCCGAACGCGGCGCACCATTTCCCGCGGCTCGACTGGGAGTTCTTGGGGGCGAACGCGGCGAGTGACGAGAACATTCAAGGCTCGCTCACGACCCTCACCCCAGCGGACGAGGCGGGCGTACTCGAGCTTTACGACGGCGACGGTGAGATCATCCCCGGTTTGGCGGGCGTCCCGGCCTATGGGCACACCCCCGGTCATCACGCGCTCCTGCTCGGGTCGGGTGACGCGCAGCTGATGATCACCGCCGACACCGCCAACAACCCGCTCGTCTCGCTCTCGCACCCCGAATGGGCGTTCGGGTTCGACGGCGACGCGGCCCGGGCGACCGAAACGCGCCGGGCGCTCTACGGGCGGGCAGCCGACGAGGGCTTGCAGGTGTTCGCCTACCACTTCGGCTTCCCCGGTTTCGGCTACGTCACGCGCGAGGGCGAAGGGTTCCGCTTTACCGCGGCCCTGTAACGCAGGTTTGAGGACGGGGCTCGAGCCGTCTTCCCGACCGGCTCGAGCCCTTCACATCTGCTCCTAGTCGTTAGAAGGTTGGCAAGTCACGACACCCTCAGAAGCGCGTCCGACCGTTGGGTCAGTAGGGACAAAACGGCTCTCGGGGCAATCAGCGCTTCCTAACGTCAACCCCGAAATTACGCTTCTACACAGCCTGAGACGGTAGAGTCGCCTACATGCCGAGCCTGTCCCCCGCCGACCTCTACCCCGAACGCAGGGGCGGTGCTCCCTACACGCTGCTAGATGTGCGCGCCCCGGTCGAAATCGCCGCGGGCGCAGTTCCCTTCGCACTCGCGCAGCCCATCCTCACCGACGACGAGCGCCGTCAGGTCGGGATTCGCTACAAGGAGGCCGGGCAGGACGAGGCGATAAAACTTGGGTACGCACTCACGGACGCCGAGATGCCCGCCAGGGTCGCGGCCTGGCGGTCGGTCGCATCGTCCGGGCCGACGGCGGTGATGTGCTGGCGCGGCGGACTCCGGAGCAAACTTGCCGCTGAATTCATCGGCGACGAACGGGTGCAGCGGGTCGAGGGCGGGTATAAGGCGGTCCGGAGCTACTTGATGAGGCAGCTCGAGCCCACCTTGTCCCGCTACGACGCCGTCGTCATCGGCGGCCTCACCGGGTCGGGCAAAACGGTGCTGCTGGAACGTCTCAGAGGTGTTGAGGATACGCGGGTGCTCGATTTGGAGCATGAAGCCCGGCACCGGGGCAGCGCTTTCGGCAGTCTGGCCGAACCGCAACCGGCGCAGGCGACGTTCGAGAACAGCGTCGCCGCGCAGCTTTTGTTGGGTAACGAAACGAGGCTGCTGCTCGAGGACGAGTCGCGCAACATCGGGCGGCTCGAGCTTCCCGAACCGCTTTTCCAAACTGTGCAAACGAGCCCGCTCGTCGTCGTTGAGGAACCGTTGGAAAGGCGCGTTGAGCGGATACACGGGGACTACGTGCTCTCTTTAAGTGACGCGCTCGGCGTCGAGGCGACCCAAACGTATCTGAGCGGCAGTCTGGCGCGGCTCCGCAAACGGCTCTCCGGCCCGGTCACGGACGCAGCGCTAGCCGCCCTGGCCGACGCCGCCGCGGGGGACGCCTGGCGCGACCCGGCGGCGCACCGGGCTTGGATTACGCCGCTCCTGACGGATTATTACGACCCGCTCTACCGCAAAAGCTTGAAGAATTCGGCCCGCCCGGTGCGGTTCACGGGCGACTTGGAGGCGTGCCGCGCATGGCTGACACCCTGAACAAAACCGCAAGTGAGATGACCGACAAGACCGCCAACCCTACGCCCATCCGCCTCACCCAAACCGTCAAGAAGGGGGGTTGCGCCGCCAAAATCGCCGCGGGCACGCTCTCCAACCTGCTCGCCGCGCTGCCGCGGCAGCAGCACCCCGACCTGCTCGTCGGTACTGATTTTTTAGACGACGCGGCGGTCTGGCGCGTGAACGACACACAGGCGATGGTCCAGACGCTCGACTTTTTCACGCCCGTGCTCGACGACCCTTTTGATTTCGGCGCGGTCGCGGCGGCGAACGCGCTCTCGGACGTGTTCGCGATGGGCGCGACGCCGACGACGGCCCTGACGATCTTGGCGTACCCGCTCGAGACCCTCCCTCCCGAGGTCCTGCGGGAGCTGATGGCGGGCGCGGTCGCGAAGGTCAACGAGGCCGGGGCGCTCCTCGTCGGCGGACACTCCATCGACGACGACACCCTCAAACTCGGCTTCAGCGTGACCGGCCTCGGACATCCGGAGCGGTTATGGAGCAACCGGGGCGCACGGGTCGGCGACGTGCTGATTTTGACGAAAGCCGTCGGTACGGGAACGCTCACGGGCGCGGTGAAAAATGACGAACTGCGGTACGAGGACATCGCTGAAGCGGTCGCGTCGATGAAAACGCTCAACCGCCTGGATTTGCCCGACGACCTTCATAGCGCGGTGCACGCGGCGACCGACGTGACCGGGTTCGGGGTGCTCGGGCACGGGCTGCACGTCGCGCAGGGGTCGGGGGTGACGCTAGCCATTGACCCGAACGCCGTGCCGCTTTTAGAACACGCCCGGGGGACGCTCGAGCGGAACATCCTCACCAAAGCGCACCGCAGCAACACTGCTTACGTAGAGGCGCACGTCGCCGGGCGCGAACGGGTCGGCGAAACCGCGTGGTGGGCGCTCACCGACCCGCAGACGTCGGGCGGGCTGCTCCTGTCGGTCGCGCCGGAGCACACCGAACGGCTCTTAGGGCACGTCCGGCCCAAGTTCCCGAAAGCGGCGGTGGTCGGGCGGGTACAAGAACGCGGGGAAAAAGCTATTGAATTATCGGCAAGCAGCCTGTAGAAACAAGCTTTTCCCACAAGCCACAGGCCACTAGCGATAAGCCCTACGCGACTTTCTCGTGTTTTTGCTGCAGATCGATCTGCGTCGCGGCCATCTTAAAACCCTGCGAGCTCGTCGCGGCGTGAAAGCCGGTCTCGAAAGCGATCTTGCCGCCCGCATAGAGTTCGGCGAGGGCGTCGTCGAAGAGCTGCATCCCGTCGAGGCGCGAGTCGCGCAGGGCGTCGTAGAGTTCGCCGTAACGGTTTTCGTCGCGCAACAGGTCTTTGATCCGCAGCGTCCCCTTCATGATTTCGAACGCCGCGACGCGCCCGCCGCCGAGGCGCGGCAACAGGCGCTGCGACACGATGCCGACGAGCGAGTCCGAAAACAGCACCCGCGCCGAGGCGCGTTCGTGCGGCGGGAACAGTTCCATAATGCGGTTCACGGTCCGCACGGTGTCGAGCGTGTGCAGGGTGCTGAAGACCAGGTGCCCGGTCTGCGCCGCGCTGATGGCGGCGCTCGCGGTCGCGTAGTCGCGGATTTCGCCGATCATGATGACCTCGGGGTCCTGACGCATGGCGGCGACCAAGGCTTCGGAAAACGACGGCGCGTCGACGCCGATCTCGCGCTGCACGATGATCGAGCGCTTGGCCCGGTGCAGATACTCGATGGGGTCCTCGACGGTGATGATCATCTTGTCGTGAACCGTGTTGATCTCGTCGACGATGCGGGACAGGGTGGTCGATTTTCCCGAACCGGTCGGACCGGTCACGAGGATCAGGCCCTTTTCCTGGTCGCGGAAGTAGCTGAGCAGGTCAGGCGGCAGGTTCACGACCCGGAGCTGCGCCTCGTCGGAGTTGATGACGCGCAACACCGCACTGACCGACGAGCGCTGCCGGAACAAGTTGACGCGGAAGCGCGCGACGCCGCGGACGCTGTAGGCGAGGTCGACCTGATACTTGTCGGCGAAGATGGCCTTTTGGCGGTCGTCGCACATGATGTCGACGAGCGACTCGGTGGCGGTCGGCGAGAGTTTGGTGTCGCCGACCGGGACCAGACGGCCGCTCAGGCGGGCCATCGGGTAGAGCCCGGCGTGGAGGTGGATGTCGGAGGCACCTTTGGCTACGAAAGAGGCGAGCATGTCGTTAAAGGTCATAAGCCGAGTTTATGAAGCCCTACCGGGGGGTGTGGCGGAAAAGTCCATATCCGGACTGTTAAGAAGGTCACGTGGCCAGTGGCGAAAGAGACAAAAGTTCAGCCCCCAAGCCTGCACGCCGCTCGAGCCTTACGAAACTATGCCCGGACTTCTGGGCGGTTTCCCTCCGTCAGCTAGAGCAAGTTCGTCCGCCCGAAGCGACCCTAAACTTAGGTATGGCAGCAAAAATGACAGCGGGAATAGTAGCAAAACACGAGCAAAGCGGTCTAGCATGAGCGTCTCCGCAACCGAGGCCGTCACCCCGCCGACCGCCGAGTTGGAGGCGGTCGTCACCCAAGCCAAGCTCCGTTACGTTTCCGACGAAGAACCCGGTTTGGGCCGCAAACGTGCCGGGAAGGGTTTTAGCTACGTCGGCCTAGACGGTAAACGCTTGACGGATAAAAAGACCAAGAAGCGCCTCGAGGCCCTCGTCATCCCGCCCGCCTGGCAGGACGTGTGGATTAGCCCGGACGAAAACGGGCACATCCTGGCGACAGGCCGCGACGAGCGGGGGCGCAAGCAGTACGTCTACCACCCGGAGTGGCACAGGGTCCGCGACAACGCCAAGTTCGAGCGGATGCTTTCTTTCGGCAAACTCCTGCCCCGCATCCGGGAGCGAGTGCAAAAAGACCTGGCGCGGCCCGGGCTGCCCAAAGAAAAGGTCTTGGCGGCCATCGTGCGACTTCTGGAAACGACCCTTATCCGGATCGGCAACGAAACCTACGCGAAAGAGAACGGCTCCTATGGGCTCACGACGATGCGCAAAAAGCACGTAGACGTACACGGCGCGACGGTCGAGTTCGAGTTCGTCGGCAAGAGTGGCAAAGAGTGGGACATCGAGCTGACCGACAAGAAAATCGCCAAAATCGTGCGGCAGTGCGAGGAGCTGCCGGGCTATCAGCTCTTCAAGTATTTCGGCGAGGACGGCGAACTGCAGAGCGTCGAGTCCGCCGACGTGAACAGCTACCTGAAAGAAATTACCGGCGAGGACGTGAGCGCCAAGGACTTCCGGACGTGGGCGGGGACGGTCCTGGCGACCTTTACGCTGACCGGCCTGGAGCGCTTCGAGACGAAAAAGCAGGCGACCAAAAACGTCACGGCGGCGATTAAAGAGGTGTCCAAACGGCTCGGCAACACGCCCGCGGTGTGCCGCAGCTCGTATGTCCATCCGGACGTAATCCGCTGCTACTTGGACGGCACTTTGGCCGAACTCTCTGCAGTTCGCGAGGCGGTCGAGGCGAGCACCTTGCCCAAGGGCTTGCGGGTCGAGGAGGTCGCGGTGCTGAGCTTTCTCGAGGCCCGCCAAACCCTCCAAGCTGGGGGAGACACGTCCGGAAACTGACGGCTACACCTTTAGCGGCGGCCCCAACAGCTCCATGCCGTGCGCCCGCCACAGCGCCGGGTCCTGGGGCGGCATGGCGTTCGCGCGGGTTACGTGGCGGAAAAACGCCGCCATCTCCCCCGCCGGGCGGAAGGCGACGAGGATGCGCCCCGGCGCGTCGCCCACAAAGGCCCACACGTGCGGCACGCCGCGCGGCGCGAGCACCGACTCGCCCGGCGTCAGCTCGAAGCGCTCAGAGCCGACCTCGAGCACGAACTCGCCCTCGAGGACGTAAAACCACTCGTCCTGGTCGTGATGGAGGTGTTTTGCGGGGCCGCCTTTGGCGTGAAAGGTGTTCTCGAGAATCAGCATCCCGCCGTCTTCGGGGAGCACCTTGAAGTCGATGCGGCTGACCCCGAGCCCCCGGAACTCGCCGGAATGGTCGGAGCCCGCCGCGACGTGACGAGCGGCCAAGGATGAACCTAGAGTGTCATCGGGTTGTGGGTCGTTCACGGTGTTCTCCTGTTCCGTCACAGACTTAGCCTGACGCCGCCGGGTCGCTCGAGGCGTTTCTGAATGTTTTAGGGACGAAGGAAGCCGCCGTAAGTGTAGACCTTTCGCAGCTCGGGCGCTAGGGAGGATATTTTATGCCGTCTGGGTAGCGCGTTCGGCTCCGCTGACAATCCCCTGTATCCGCTCGGCTAGCCCCTGAAACGCGGTTTTCAGTTCGGGCGGGCTCCGGACCTCGAGCGCACACCCCCCGTGCCGCGCCGACAGGTGTAGAAGTAAAAGCGCGAACCCCTCCAAATCGCCGACCCGGGTGCACAGCCGCGTCCCGCCCGCTTCCGCCGCGAACGCCCCCTCACCCCACCACGGCCTGAGCGCCTCCGGCGGCACCCCGAGCCACACGACGACCTCCCCCCAGGCCGGAACAGCGCCCAGAAAAATCGCCGCGCTCCGCCGCACGAACGTCGCGAGGTCGAAGTCCGTGGGGCGTACGAACGTTTCGCTGAGGAGGGTCGCCGTTTCGATCCGGTCCACTCGGAACAGCCGCAAACCCTCCCGCAAACAGCAGTAGGCCGCCAAAAACCAGCGCCCGCCCTGTTGCGACAGGCCGTAAGGCTCGACGGTCCGCACGCTCGCCTCGCCGCCCCGCGCAGTGTACGTCAGGCTCACCCGGAGACGTAGGTGCGCGGCGCTAGCGAGTTGGGTGAGCAGACCGATGTTGGCCTCGACAACCCAGTGGGGACGCTCGAGGCCCAACACCCCCCGGAGCGCCGCGACCTGCGCGCTCACCGTTTCGGGCAGGACGCGCGCCAGCTTCGCCCGGACGCTCTCCGCCGCCGGAGCCGTGTCCGCCAGACCCAACACGCCGAGCGCGTCGAGCCCCAACGCGACCGCGAACGCCTCGTCGGTACCGAACATCAGCGGCGGCAACCGGAAACCGGGACGGAGGCGATAAAAGCCCCCCGGCCCGCGGGTCGACGCGACCGGAATCCCCAAATCCTGCAGCCGCGCGACGTAGCGCTGCACGGTGCGGACGCTGACCTCCAAACGCCCCGCGAGGTCCGAACCCGACATCCGCCCGTGCGTCTGCAAAAGTTCCAGCACCGTCAGGACGCGCATCGAAGGGTCGTACATACCTGTAAGTGTGCCACGAAATCCCGTCAAGCGCTGACGGGAACCGCTGCTACCCTTAGGGCGAAAAGCTAAGGAGGTTTTTATGAGCCAACGTCAAAAAAAGGATACACAGGGATTTACGGACGACGAACGCGCCGCGATGAAGGAGCGCGCCAAAGAGCTTAAGGCGGAAGTGCGAGCGAATAAGAACAAGGCGGAAGGGGAAAGCGACGTGCTCGCGAAGATCGCGGAGATGCCGGAAGGAGAGCGCACCATGGCCAAGCGGCTCCATGAGATTATCAAAGCCAGTGCGCCAGCCCTCTTGCCGAAGACCTGGTACGGGATGCCCGCGTACACCAAGGACGGCAAGGTCGTCTGCCACTTCCAGAGCGCACAGAAGTTCAACACGAGATACGCGACGTTCAGCTTCAGCGACGCGGCGAACCTCGACGAAGGCGTCATGTGGCCGACCTCCTTCGCGCTACAGGAGCTGACCACCGCCAGCGAGGAACGGATCGGCGCGCTCTTGAAAAAAGCGGTGAGCTGAGGCAGGTGTTTTTCCGACTCGAATCTGATGGCGACGGCAGCACCTCGGTTTCGAGCACTCCGGTTTCGACCTCTCCCAGCAGTGAAACGATCAGGCGGTCCGGGGGGCGGAGCTTGGCTGGGCGAAAATGCTCGAACGCCGACGGGAACCGCTGCTAGTCTCGAGATGTAAGCGAAATAGGAGATTGACCATGACCGAAACTGCGACCCGCCCGACGTTTCTCACCACAGACGAGCTGCTCGAGCATTGGCAGGGGCACCGTCGCCTGACCCGCCGCGTCCTCGAGGCGTTTCCGGAGGAGAAGCTGTTCGCGTTTCAGCCCGCCCCGCCGATGCGGCCTTTCGGAGCGTTGGCGCTCGAGCTGATTCATATGGTCGGGCCGACGCTCGAGGGGATGGCTTCGGGCCGTTGGGAAAACCCGGATTGGGAGGCCGTCGCGCGGGAACAGGGGACCAAAGACGCCGTTTTGGCCCTTTGGGACAGCGACACCGAGCAGTTGAACAGCCGTTGGCCCGCACTCCCTGAAACGACCTTTCAAGAGGTTCACACCGCTTTCGGACAATGGAAAATGCCGGGGCACGCCCTGATTTTGTACCTCATCGACAACGAGATTCACCACCGCGGGCAGGGCTATGTGTATCTGCGGCTTTTGGGACTCGAGCCCCCCGCCTTCTACGAGCGCTAGAATCCCCAGCCCTAGCCTCTCAAAAGGGTACGGGCGACCCTCGTGGTCGCCCTCATCATTGTGCTCCCGAAGTGCGCTCCCGACTCCCAAGCTGACCTTACGCCGGAACCGTCTCCGCCCTTCCAAACCGCCGCCACGGCACGAGCGTCGCCGCCACGACGAGCGCAATCACACCCGCCGTCCCCGCCACAAGCGGCACGTCCGAGCGCGCGACGATGATGCCGACGCACGCCCACACGAGCACCCCGCCGTACACCGGGTCGCGCCAGCGGAAGCGCGTCGTCAAGGCGATAGCCGCCGCGACGAGCAGCATCACGACGCCCCACACCGGGTACGACAACCCGAACCCGTCCCAGCCGTTCACGGCGAGCACGCCCGCGACGTTGACAATCGTCGCAACCGTGAGCCAGCCCGCGTAAAGGCTGAAGGGAAACCGTACAAAGCGTTCCACGCCGTACACGTTCACCCGGCCAATCCCCATCGTCCGGTGCATGACGAGCGCGGCGGCGAGCATGAGGACGATGACGACCGCCGAAAGCCCGAACAGTAGATTGTCGAAAAGGGCGATCCAGGCAGCGTTCAGGAGTGCGGTCCCGGCGAGCCACAGGCGCGTCGCGGCGAAGCGCGGGTTGCCCTGCTGCGCGGGCAGGGCCTGAACGACCGCGAAGAGCATAAAACCCAGATAGATGGGTGCCCAGATGGCGAAGGCGTAGTCGGCGGGGACGATGAAGACGTCCCGAAAGTACTGACCGGAGACCTCGCCGGTGCTCGAGTCCCCCGGGCGAAACGCCCCAAACGCCGGGACCAGAATACCTGCGAAGGTGACGACCAGCGTGACAACCTGCTTGACTTTTTCCGACATCGTTTTCTCCTCTATTGTTAGGCTACCTAACGTAAGGTAGGGTTGAGGGCGACGTTTATGGGGCTAAGCCTCTCACCATCATCCGGATTAGATCATCGGCGGTCTCCTCCATCGACTCGTCCAGGGTCAGTTGGCTACCGGTATACGTCACGCCGTCCATCAGTGACAGAAACGCGCCGACGTAAGCGTCGGGCTTATCGCCGCGGATTTCGCCCCGCGCCGCCGCCGCGACAAAAACCTCCCGGAGCGGTTCCCACACCCCTTCGACCATCCGTATGCCGAACCCCT
>QQTW01002463.1_pt1 | contig 13448 bp, 15 predicted proteins | sample 1904831 | NCBI WGS metagenome assembly QQTW01 (sample SAMN09435610, study PRJNA476489) | Subsurface metagenome, whole genome shotgun sequencing project. | reverse complement strand
CTTTTGAGGAGTAGTCGATGTTACGCAACACCTAGCACCAGCCATGCCGTTCAACAACGGTCAATACAGCCTCAAAAGGGCGATCTATGTCATCTGTACAAACATCGAAGTGCCTTGCTGCGTGACCGGCTGTACTTTGGAGGCGGCCATTACACCTTTGTGGAAGGAGACACGACCGCCACCGGTAGCTCACAACTTATACCTCCAAATGCGCTCTCTGACCTGATCAACAGAGCAGCAATTGTACTGGCTGGACCTGAACTCCTCTTTTCCCGTCAACACCATAATTTCCAGTAACGTGCTCCGTTCCACACCAGCACCGGTGGAATCCCAATGGCGTGGTGCTGGCACCTTCTTCACAGATGCCGACCAAACCGCGCTGTATTCCTTTGGCGGCTTCCTCGACGATGCTAGTGAACACAACAGCACCTGGATTTTTAACTCTTCCACCGCCGAATGGGACAATCGGACAGTTGCTGGCGGCCACTTTAATAAATTGAATCGAGACTCATCGATGCATACTAACACGTTAACCAGCAACCAAGGTTTAAGCTTCATCAACGGCGGTTGGGACTCTGTTTCTGGGATGGTAATATTCAACGCCTCCAATCCCCAGGAGCTCTCTTGGAGGAATTTCACACAGCGAGACACGCCAAGCACCATGGGCGCGAACATGCAGTATGTGCGATATGGCAAAGGTGGCGTTCTCATTGCCATGGGAGGATACGATGTGAGCTATGTGAAGACCCCAAGACTCATATAAGACTGATAAGCCCCCAGACATCGCATGTAGGCGATCAATTTGACTCCGCTGGGGGCTGGAGTTGGGATCTTCGGCCGATGGAGCAGATAATGGTCTATGATATCGACACCATGACTTGGTATGGCTCTTACCGTTCTATCCACGCAAGTTTTTTAAGCCTTAGACTAGGTTCAACATTACGGCGAGCGGGGAGGCACCGAATCGACGCGTCGACTTCTGCTCAACAGTGTCCCCGTCGCCGGATGATTCAAGTCACCAAATAACCATTTATGGCGGGTGGAATCTTCTTGACCGCAGAGCTTTTCAGGATGTATATGTTCTGACCGTCCCGTCATTTCGCTGGATCAAAGTCAGCGACTCGGTGGCAAACCCAGAAGCCAGGCTTCCGAGCAACATAGGCCACAAGAGCATGGAGTGCCATCTACGGGGGGACCGTCAGATGCTAGTCCTGGGGGGAGCCATGTACCTTGGTGACACGCAGGCTAGTGGGCAGACATGCAACACTTCGTACCCGGCGATACGGTTGCTCGACACCACAACCTTCATGTGGTTAAGCCAATATAGCAGTGCTTCTGAACCATACAGTGTGCCGCAAACAGTATACGAAGTGATCGGCGGAAGCGCTTCCGGAGGAGCGACGATGAAGGAGCCGTCGGGTGGTTTCAACAGCACATCCCTAACACAGATCTTCTCCGAGAGGGTAGCTCGCTACCCGCCGTTCTCCATCTCTAGTAGCACCACTCCGACCAGACCTGCCTCTGATACTTTGATGACTTCATCAAACCCTCCTGCCAATGCCGTTTCAAGGCCATTGATTGGTGCGGCAGTGGGCGGTGCAGTTGGCGGCTTGTTACTGTTCGCTGCCAGTGTCGGCGTCATCATTTACTTACGAAAGCGAAGGCAGCGACTTCCGTTAAGGCCTACTGTGTGGGAGCAGCCACCGACGGAAATTCAAGCGACTTTGCAAATTTACGAGATATCAGGCGATTCATCCGCGGTTCATGAACTCGGCGGAGACTTCTATGGTGTCGAGGCGTGTTCCAAGCCAGTAGTCCACTCGCGAGCAATGGTACCTAAGTCCAAGTATGCTGAGGCTTGACCTCTTTCACTGCTCAACTCCATATTCGCCAACTCAACTTCGCCAGCTCAGGGATCAAGAAGTCCAACCTCAGGGTCCTACCAAAAGCCATGGCATTGGTTCAAGATGAGCATTCAGTTCTACCACAAATCCACGGTACAACAAGTCCCACCAACCGTACTCACACCAATTACCCTTGCCACGATCAGATTTGTGAATATCATCCTTATGCCCGAGGAAAGCACAAATTGGCCCACTACAGGAATTTGCCTAAGCACCGCAGAACACAGCTTACCTTGTAGATCACGGATTTGATTGATACCCGCAGAGGAAGCAATGAATATCCTGAATGCGCAGTTTGCAGTAACGGAACAGCTTTCTTCACCCACCACCCCTTGGAAGACTACCTCACCGAGGAAATTCAATCGTTCGAGGTTACTGGGGCATCTACTTACACCGACAAGAACATCTTGATAACCCTCAGACTTCTTAGCATCGACCGCAAACCAGATCGAACAAGTCCAGTATCTCGGAGGTTAAGCACCTTGACAGAGCATCAGTGACTAAGGCTATGGCAAGTGAAATGCGCAGATTTGTTAGCTCCGAGGTCGAAAAGCATCCCGTTCTCGGGTGGTCATTTACCAGCGGATTTATTTCACGATAGACCATAAGTCGTGCCTACGTCAGGTTCGGCCCTGGATGGATTTAAATAGAGGTTGTTGTTCTAGCATGATGCAGCGATTGGAGAGCTGCGAGCACTACAAGAATGTCAAAAGGGTGCATGGAACAAAAGTATTGGTATGACTCCTGAGCACTATAAGACGCTATGTCTGGTTAGAAGTCCTTGATTGGCGCTTGCCCATCGGAGCCTCCGCTCCCATATTTGTGCACCTGCTCCTTGGCGGCACCCTCGTCTGCCTTGAAATATTCAACCTCCTTGCAGTCCATGTGCTTGGCCACCTGATCGGCCTGCCACTTCTTGAAGGAGAAACCCAACCCTTCATGGGAGTAATCCTTGTCATTGGCTTGATCCTTATGATACTTGACTTGAATGAAGTCGGAATCGGCAGTGGCGGGGTCCAGTGAGAGGGAAACAAGAGCATTGATGGTGGCAGTCTTTGGGATGATCCGAAAAGTCCAAGACTGTAGCGGACTCAGCATGGCCGACCTGACCCGAAGATTTTATATATGTTTCAATTTCACAACGTACCTGCTCGTTCTTGAACTGGATCAAGTCCCTGTCGTTCTTCACAATCTCGTATCTCTCATTCTTGCTCGCTTTGAAGAGCTTCGGCAGGGCAAACCACTGGCCGGCCATCTTGTAACGATTGTTGGCGTACACGAACTGATCATCATACACGCAGTCTGGCGTGTACCTCTTGACACGCTCTACCGTAGGCTCACAACCATAGAGTGCCAGAATATCGTCGATAAGAGCCTGACGGTTCGGTGGTAGTGGAAGGGATCTGGATGGATCGGGTGTGTAGTCCTCGCTGCGAGAAGTCTGGCGAACTTCGAAACTTTCACCGGGCTTGTTCGTCACATTCGAAAAATGCTCGGTGCCTGAATGCTCTTGATGTGCCATTGCTGTTATGGAGGTAGTGGTAAGTAACCGAACTATGGTATGTCGGTAGTCGTGGGATTGGTGTAAGGGATGATTTTATAGAAAATGTTTTGGTGACTTGGTCAAGTATGAATGAAGTACGAGTAGCAAGACCCCATACCTATATTATACGTTTTACGTCCTTCAGGTAACCTAAGGCAGAGTACGCGTACGTTGCGCCCATTTTGTAAACAATGACGTCTTCGATCTCAACCTGAGATTGATCCGCTGGTATTCCAGGTTATCCTCAAGCCCTAAGTTGCAGATCATCTTCGTAAGGTATAGTATACACTTCTATGAGTCTTCCGATCGCGGAAACAATATGATACAAGCGATAATACTTCCGTGTAAGACTACCTTATGAGTAGGTCTATCATAGATAGATTTATTAGGTAGAGTACTATTTCACTTTCAACTCCATACGGTACCTTACCTATACCTAAAGTGTTCCCTGACATGCTTACCTAATCTTCACATCCCTCCCGCTGAGCCTTCTCACACGGCAAGCTTCCAGCTCTTTACAAAAATGCGAGGTATATTTTCATGCCCGACCTCTGCCAAAGCTACTCGTCCAAATCGTGCAGCTTCCTTTTGGAGCTCTGCGCCTCCATCCAGGAGGTGCCTTCATGGTACAACCTCCAAGCCTGCCATACCGCTCCCTACAACAACCCCAGGCCCGCCGCCACAGCCGCCTATACCGGCAACGTCACGATATGGAGACCGAGTGCAAAGACGAAATAAACAGGCCGAGCTACTCAAGCGGGGTCAGGACCTACGTGCGAGTCAGATGAAGCCGGGGACTGCGATGAAGAAGCGCTTCTGGAAAGATGTTTCGGTGAAAGAAACTCCAGGTATGACTATCTCGCTGCCTACGCACACGTTATCGCAAATTGCAGCGCTGAATGTCGTATTACAGAAGGCTTCAACATACTTCTTGACAAGCGGCTGGTCCGGACACCGTCGAAGACCGTCCTATCCGTCCCTCTTTCTAAACCTCACCTGGCTTCTGCGATAGCACTAGAGTGGGACCTTCTCGTGTCGGCTCAACAAGCGTTGAAACAGCATCTTATCCCGTTGACATCGCTTACGGCACGCGCAGATGATATCCAGAGCCAGGAGGCGGCGGGCAATGACAGGCTCCGCCAAGACCTTGTCAACATGGTAATGCGATATCTTGACACCGACACGTTGCTTTGCTGGGCGCCACAACGAAGCCCGCAGGATACTGCACAACTTGCTCAGGGCGGCCAGACGACGGAGAGTCTACGTGACATGCAAATCAGAACGGCGCAACCGATCATTGGATATCTGGCCACACACGTTTGGCCAGGCGTCGAGATCCAGCCGGTACTGGATTCGGGAAGCATTATTCCCATGCCCCAACCGCAGACGACCAAAGATGTCATACGAGGTTGGATGTCGGGACTTGCAGCGTTTGAACTAGCGGCGCTTGAAAGGGCTGTACTTGCTTCTAAAAGTCTACTCGTGGCGGTCCGGTTACTCGTGGAGTGGAGCGAAGAATTTCGAGACCTGCCGCGAGATAGAAAGGAGAGGTTCGGGATAGAAGAGGCAGCGGAGGCATCGAGCTTAGAAGTGCGCTGGCAGACACGAATGTGGGGGGAGGTCGAAGATACGCATGATGTCGATAAAGAGGATGTTCGACGGCAACTTGGGAGCGTCATCCTACTAGTCAGTGGACAAAAATCCCATCCTCCATCTACAGTATGGTAGGTAATATGTAAGCAATCATCACAGAATGGGTCCACAATTTGGGACAATCTGTGCCAAGAATACAGCGATTTGCAAACTCTGGAAGAGTCAATGATGGCGTTGAAGTACGCTTGGCCATGCTCGATGTAGGGTATCAACGTTTGAAGAGATATAACTTAACGTTAGCTTAAGGTACTAACTACGAGGTCGGGCGATAAAGTATTCGGAATGGCCGCCGTAGGAAATGTGCGAGCAGATGCAGCTTCTACCAGCCCTTTGGGTGTTACGTTGGCCGAATCTCTACGGTGGCCATTCCGAATACTTTATGGCCCGACCTCGTACTACCTGATACGTTAAAGTTCGTAAAGTACCCGTACCGAGTGTGGGGTAACTAAACTAATTTAGGGTAAGGTAGGTAAGGTACCTACCTGAAGTTACTGCATGGAATACCTTATGGGAATTGGAATCGTGGGTAACTTAAAGCTATTCGAATGTCCAGATGTATTTACCAAGCCTTGACATCGCCAATCCGGATCTTGTGAGCTCAGAGATACCAACATACAGTCACTTCCCTGGTTAACTCTTTCTACTATCAATTGATAACAGCGAGTAGGTCTTCTGCTGCCTTATTTGACTTAGAAGGCGTATGCTGAGCCATTATTGATAGACCGAAGGCGCGAAGTCAGGCTGTCATCTCTAACCCTATCATTGCTTCTTACCCGATCCTCCATCGGGCTTTCATAAGTGTCTTACTTAGTCTCATGAACCCATAATGTCTGAGAGGTCTATGCATAAGCGCTCAAAGTCCTCATTAGCCCTGTCACTCCTTCACAGAGACAGGTCGAAAGGGGATGAGAAAACGGAGGATGGCCCAGGCCTGGCAACTTCTGATACAGAGTCGCCAACGCCTTCCATCAATGCAGACTCACCAACGTCTTCCACCGCACCAACACATCTTGGGATAGGTCGATGGCACTCATCAAGGAGCAAACGACGAGAAGCTGATGATGAACCTGCACCGAGCATGCCACAGATAGCACAGGATCAGGCAACGAAGAGTGCGTCACGTCCGCCGCCACAGGAGAAGGCCACTTCCATTGAGCAATCTGTTCGACTATTCCGGCTATTTGAGGCTTTGAGGAACGGAGATACTGCCGCAATATTGAAGAGCATCAAGGAGTCCTCGAGTTTGAAGAGCACGGAAGGGGACGGAGGTCAGAGCAGCCACGGTCCACTTGAAGGAACTAGTATCCTGCACCTCGCAGTCCAATGCGCAGAGCCACAGGTTGTTGAATATGTGATCACTACCGCAATTACAACCCCGGGAGTGGCTATTGATTTCAACGCGCGAGATCGCGAGGGGAATACTCCTCTTCATCTGGCTGTCGTGCTTTCGCGAGCGCAAATTGTACGGCTGCTGTTGGCGCAGATTGAGACCAACGACCTCTTGACCAATTACCAAGGCCGCACCCCGCTCGATCTTGCACGGAACCCGGACATATACCAGCAGCTTCAGCTCTCCCGTTCTCTCTTCCATGATAACAAAGTTCGTCAGATCCAGAACCTAGTGGTGTCCAGGGATTTTGATGGTCTGGAAAAGCTCTTGGAGGAGCCACGAGTGGGTACCGCTATTGATGTTAATGCAACAGAACTGGTTGCGGAGCCAGTCACGATTCAGACTGGTGGCACACTGCTTCATGAGGCCGCTAGAAAGAGGGAAACCCGCCTCATCCAAATTTTGTTGATGCATGGCGCTGATCCGTTTCGCCGTGACCGAAAGGGAAAATTACCTCAAGACGTCACTAAAGATGAAGGAACTCGTGGCGTTCTCAAGAAGTCCCCTGCAGCTGTTGCCGCACAAAAAGGGATCCAAGAGAGGGCGATATTGGGCAATAATGCTGGCCACTCTAGCACTGGCACTGGGAGCGTTGGCGATCCATTGTTGGCTGGTAAAGACAGCAGAGAAATGAAAGGATATCTCAAGAAGTGGACCAACTACACCAGCGGCTACAAGCTTAGATGGTTTGTGTTGGAGGACGGCGTGCTAAGTTACTACAAAAACCAAGGTAACTTATGTCCCTCAGGTGTATGGCACTGGCTTACAGTTACAGACGATGCTGGCTCAGCTTGTCGAGGCGCGATCAATATGCGCATTGCGAAACTACATATCGATTCTCAAGACAAAACCAGATTCGAAATTCAAGGGAAGTCATCCGTAAAGTATCACCTGAAGGCCAACCACGTCGTAGAAGCCAAACGATGGTTTTGGGCGTTGAATAATGCCATACAATGGACCAAGGATGAAGCAAGAGAAGAGGAAAAGCGGAAGGGCAAGGACGCTGAGAGGTTGCGGCAAGCTAGAGAGGAGCAGTTGGAGAGGACGCAACGGCTTACAGAAAAGGTCGGTGACAGTGCCAGCATCAGTAGTCGTAACCCTGGCGGGAAGGGTTTGGTCAATATAACAGTCATGGACACATCGATGGGCAACGGACCCAGTGCAAGTCTACAAGGCTCTACACTTGATCCCGGCAGTGCAGTTGTAGATGATATTTCAGCCCATGGATCTTATGAACCCAGCCTGACGGGCAATGATGTGGGCGACACTGGGAGTTATGCGGGTATAGCCACACTGGAAGGGGCTCTAGAGGAGGACGAGGAGGACGGGGACGATGTGAACCTGATTGAGGTTCAGCCAACAACTAAAGATGCATTCAACATTACCGCACAATCAGCCAAGATACAAATCGATCTGTTGACGCAGGTGACTGCGGCCTTGCAGCTGGAGAAGACTAAAGAACCTGAGCTGACAATCTCGAACCCAACTATGTTGCAAGCGATATCTGTATATGAGTCCGCGGTGCGCAGTCTTAGGGACCTTTTGGGTGATCTGTTGAGAATTTCTCGGGACCGAGACGCCTACTGGCAGTATCGACTCGACCGTGAAGTTAACGTTAGAAGTCTCTGGGAGGAGAGTATGGCGAGGGTGGCTCGGGAACAAGAAAAGCTGGAAGGGAGGATAGGTGAGTCCGAAGACAAGCGGAAGCGCACCAAACGAGCTTTACGCCATGCTTTGGAAGGCTCTTCAGCGGTGATAAGTCGTCCCGGGAGTAGGGAGATTTCCACCAGTCGTGATGGGATCTCCGAAGCCTTTGAAAGTACTCAGCTTAGCAAAGACGGTAAAGCTACGCTTCGACGCAATTCTGGTGGCTTTCGCGACACTGGAAGAAAGAAATCGGTGATCACAGAGCTCGTGAACCTCTCTGATTCCGGGTCTGAGGATGACGAGGAGTTCTTCGATGCGGTTGATGCCGGAGAGGTTGAGGTTGTAACGGAGATGCCAACGGCTACATCTGATCATCATCCTCTAGTCAAGTGTACAGCGCAGCCCAAAGAAGATGTGCGAGAAGACCTGAAGGCACATTTAGCAGCGTCCTTTAAGGGCTATGAGGAACCTGTGCGGAAGAGGTTGAAACTCGATGTCGATAATAGACCTCAGATCTCTCTATGGGTAAGTTTCAGTTACCACTCGGACTCTTTCGCGTGATGCTGACTTCTTCTAGGGCATATTGAAGAGTATGATCGGGAAGGATATGACTAAAATGGCTCTACCCGTCAGCTTCAATGTAGGGTGCCTTTCTCCTAGACGCTCCTATTCTTACCCTTCTAGTGAAGTACTCACTGGTGCTTCAGGAGTGTACTAGCCTTTTGCAACGTGTGGCGGAGGATATGGAGAACGCAGATCTCTTGGACATCGCTTCTGCGCGGAGCGAGTCGACCGAACGCATGGTGTATGTCGCAGCTTTTGCAGCTGCATATACATCTTCTATGGTGGGGCGTGTCGCGAAGCCCTTCAATCCGCTTTTATCGGAGACGTACGAATACGTCCGACCGGACAAAGGATACCGCTTCTTTATCGAGCAAGTCAGTCATCATCCGCCAATTGGGGCTGCTTCAGCGGAGTCACCGAGATGGGACTACTATGTAGGTCAATCGACGTTACATCCGAGTTGCGCTCACACGGTAACAGGGAGAATCGGCTGTCAAGTCCAAATTTTACGGCAAGTCTTTCGACATAAATCCTTTGGGCACGTGGTTTCTGAAAATGCGACCCGCCTCCGGTGGCGAGGAACTTTATACGTGGAAGAAGGTGACCTCATCGGTCGTGGGCATCATAACGGGCTCACCGACCGTTGACAACATCGGTCCGTTGGAGGTAAAGAATTGGACGACTGGAGAAGTGTGCATGCTAGACTTCAAACCCCGCGGTTGGAAAGCCTCATCTGCTTATCAGATCTCCGGGAGAGTTTTGACGGCGGATGGCAAGCCGCGGTGGAGCATCGCAGGCCGCTGGAACGACAAAATCTACGCACGCCTCACGCCTGGGTATGAGGGCTCTGTGACGCCACCCCCGGGAGCATCGTCGCGGCACCTGCAGCCCAGTTCGACGCAGGCATTCCTGGTATGGCAAGTCAATCCGAGGCCGGCAGGCATCCCTTTCAACCTGACACCTTTTGCCGTTACCCTTAATGCGCTGCCCGACAAACTTCGCCCGCTGCTGCCGCCCACCGATACGCGCCTGCGACCTGACCAACGAGCCATGGAAAATGGGCTCTGGGACTTGGCCGCCAGTGAGAAGGAGAGGTTGGAGGAGAAGCAAAGGGCGAAGCGAAGGGAACGTGAGGCGAAGGGGGAAGAGTCTGCCCCGAGGTGGTTTAGTAGGGGAAGGTGCGACGTCACAGGCGAGGAATACTGGGTTCCCAATGGAAAATATTGGCAGATGAGAGAGAATGTGGCCAAAGGGGGCAGTTGGGACGGAGTGGAAGAAATCTTCTAAATCGCGGCTCAGTGGCTTCAACAACGTAGCCTTGCCACCCCAATATCAGCTCCATATCGTTGTGAGTCACTCATATTTCGAGAAAGTAAAGGATGATGGTCACTGTTGACTTTCCCGCCAAGCTCCTGGAAATAACTCGCACAAGGTTAATTCTGCGGGAATGTGCATTTCTAAGGCACAACCTCCAGCGGTGTAATGTAAAACAACTGGACATGTTGCCTTTGCCATAACTCTGCAATGGATTCTGTGGAGCGCAAACGTGCCAAGTGCGTTGAACCATCTTACGAATTCTGGACCTGACTAAACATCTCTGCGCGTGGTTTCGTACCTGTTGCGCTATCAGTACACGAGAACACTATCAAGGCATAGCACTAGGACATTGACTGACCTCTTCCCTCTGAACGCCCAAATCCCCCAATTCCCACAACTGATATCTTGCGGATCCAGATCGTTCAAATCCCATCTCAAGCTTCGGAATCGGTTCTCCCCTGCCTCCATCAATATGTCTAACTCCCCGCCCACCTTCTCCTCTACCCACTTCCGGTCCCTTTCCATGTCCCATTCCGTGTATCCAGTCACCAGTATCGGAACTTTAGTCTCTAGAAGTTGGGGCAGCGTCTCCTCCCACTCTCGAGAGCTAGCTGGGTGTCCGAGTCCCGGATGGAAAAGCATAAAGCAATCAAAGTAGGGATCGTAAGGGTAGAAATGTCCCGCTTTATGCAGAGTATGGTAATACTCGACGTATGTGCTGATCTTGATTTGGTGACTTATCCGGTCTTCCACTATGGCACCAAAGGGGTTTGCCGCCGTCATTTCCGGGAGTGGGAACTCTGAGTCCCGGTTTGTCATGCTCTCGGGGCCAATGAAGATGAGGTGAAAGGAAACGCGAGGGAACATGTGCGTAAGCTGGACCCACACTTCACGAGGAAGAGAAGACTCCGCACGTGCGCCAAGTATGAAGATTCGGACTGGCGGAGGATTCGGTCGGAGGCCCTTCATGTCAATGCCGGCGCCAGTGCGTGGTGGGTGAAGGGTGTATCGAAGAGCTGTGAGGGTTTTCAGTCGCTTAAGGAGGTGGCGTTCAGGACGTGTACTGACCAGTCAGACTCTTTAGGCCTTCAGCCGTCAGCCTTTCTCCTTTTCTGATACTATATGGGCTGAGCTCGTGCAGCACGCTTCCAATAGTGACCGGGTAAGTCAACAATCGTGTTGCCTGCCGCAAGCTTCGTGCTTCGTTAATGGCTCGAAACTCTCTCGAGTAGAGGAATGTATCCCAATTCGTCATGTTCACCAATGCCTCTTCCATCTGGGGCCCAGGATACTCGAATTCGGGGAAAAAGCGACCTGAGCGCAGATCATGGTCGTCTTCGTTGATCTCCCGTAGGATATCGCAGACTTCCAGATGGGCCTCGTAGTCATCCGCCCAGTGCCCTTCTGAGCAATACACAGGTATTCCACAGTCTGGGCATTCAAAACTGACGTGTGCTGGCGGTTGGCTTGTGGGACCTACGGCTTTGCGGGCTTCTGGCTCATCTGGTGCGACCGGCATGCGAGTCTGATGGTGAGACGGATGCGGACAATAAGCATGATTTTTGATGAAGGCCGCTCGCTGACGTATCTCGGGCGCTGGTGATTTAGAAAAGGGGTGGAACAGATTGTTAGGTTTCAGTAATGGTCGACCAGTAACTTCGGGGATTGGTGTCGATGAGAGACCGGGAGGTGTGGGAAGCTCTACCGGCTCATGTTTGGGCACTTGGCCTTGTGCAGTGACTGAAGATGCCCTGCGCTTAGCTTGAGCAGCTGCCAAAAAGTTCGATGAGCGGGTCGAACGTTGGAAAGGAGCTGGATTCTGCTCTGAGCATCTAAAGGGGACGCTTGTGCTTGTGCTTGTGCTTGTGCGACGAGTGGAGGAAGTACGTCGCAATTGAGGCCATGACTTCGAGAACGTGCGAAGGCCGTTCATACATTTCTGACAGGTGTACCCAGACTGCATCCTGCCAATTCGCCCCAGTGATAGCAAGTTACTGTAGGGTAAGATACAATCTGTATGTATAATGCGACGACTGGATATGTACTGTACTGTACTCGTAGGTTGGGTTGCAGGGTCAGTGCTTTGCACCAATCACAGTCGAGACCAGCAAGGCTCTGGAATTTTTCGACATCTTCTACTGTAACTCTATGTAACACGCACCGACGACCAACTCACTGTGTCCTGTGGCTCGATCAATCCCAACTATATGAGTTGACAATGGTGTAAACATACAGTACCTGCTACCCTTACTTACTTGGGAGGAGATGTGCACAACATCATACTCAACAACGCGCACATCTAGCTGACAGTGATCATCACTCCTTGAACTCGTTCAAAGATCTGCTCTGAGATCTGCTACTCCGGGCTTCGGCCGGCCACGTTCACCCGCAATGGCGGCCACTTCGTCCATGTTCATGTACTCCCTTACCATCCAACCTCCTTCAGCTATAACGCAAGCAATCCTTGGTCAATTCGCCGGCACGAAAGAGCAACAGATCGTGACCGCAACTGGATCACGCCTCACGCTGCATCGTCCTGACCCCACTCAAGGCAAAATCACTACCATTCTCACACAAGATGTCTTCGGCATTGTAAGGACATTGGCGGTGTTCAGGTTGGCGGGTAGCAATAAGGGTATGTTACATTTACTCTGCGCCCCTGAGGTTCTCACTTAGTGATTATATGAAGTATTGCGGGCAGCACGAATCCGCAGCATTTCACGCCGCCGAACGAGGCGAAGCTGCGATGCAGATTGAAACGGTGTAAGAGTTGTGCTGAGGTGCTCCATAGATTATATTATCATCGGTTCTGACTCGGGCCGCATCACCGTTATCGAGTATGTCCCTTCGCAGAATCGATTCAACCGATTACACCTCGAGACCTTTGGCAAATCGGGTATACGACGAGTCATCCCAGGGCAGTACCTTGCTGTGGACCCGAAAGGCAGAGCATGTCTAATAGCGTCTGTGGAAAAGAATAAGCTTGTTTACGTTTTAAATCGCAATGCGCAAGCAGAGCTGACCATCTCCTCGCCGCTCGAGGCTCATAAGGCACAGACTCTGGTCTTCGCAATGGTCGGCCTTGACGTAGGGTACGAGAACCCGATATTTGCGGCCCTAGAAGTAGACTACAGCGAGTCTGATCAGGATCCAACAGGGCAGGCTTACGAAGATATTGAGAAGTCTCTGGTTTACTATGAACTGGATCTTGGCTTGAACCACGTGATACGAAAATGGACGGATCCGGTGGACCGGACTGCGACAATGCTCTTCCAAGTGCCTGGTGGGGCCGATGGGCCGAGTGGGGTTCTCGTATGTGGAGAGGACAACGTCACATATCGCCACTCCAACCAAGATCCATTTCGGGTGGCCATACCACGGCGGCGAGGCACCTACACACACACACACAGACACACACACACACACACGC
>QQTW01002462.1_pt1 | contig 13449 bp, 12 predicted proteins | sample 1904831 | NCBI WGS metagenome assembly QQTW01 (sample SAMN09435610, study PRJNA476489) | Subsurface metagenome, whole genome shotgun sequencing project. | reverse complement strand
CCCGTTTTTCGCACCAATTCGGAACCAAGAAGAGGTACTTCGGTGACAGCCAATGAAGAGCAACCGCAGCCGATGTATGTACGGATCGAACGTAAATCATGATCTAACATTGGATAAGTCAGGCGTCTCTGGTCAATCGCGTCCGGATCTTAAGGAGCAGCCGCATATATGCCGATGCTCTTCTCGGCTGCGCAATCCCCCGAACTCGTTTTCTTCCGTCTCATCCGGCACTCTCTATAAAGTACATAGGAATGAGAGTGATGGCTCGCTGGCCAATGCATCCATGGCAGTCACACGCTCAGAGTCGCTCACCCTGGCAACGTAAGGTCCTTGGTATGAGAGAGGGGAGACGGCGCTATGGGACGATCGAGTCTGAAGCCTTTACCGCGCAGATATGGCACGTCCCGCTTGGTGGATTCGTCACCTACCTTAAGAACAGAGAAATCCAGCTCGTTCATCCCAGGCAATAAGTAGGTAGGTCTCTATAAAAGATTTGGAGAGACTTGTCAGCACGAGAGCATCGCATGACAATCGTTGGCCAGTTTTCCTAGCTTTGTCTTCATCAGTTACAGCTGCAGCCAGTTCGCTGTCAGTTCCATGCTCTTCGTCTTTCTCCCTTTCTGTTTTACTTTCATTCGCTTTAAAGAGCTCGATACTAAGCATGGTTTCGTTGATAGCGACGGCCAAGCCTTGGTCAAAGTTTTTTTTACTTCTCCATTACTCTTTTAGATGTCATCCGCATCGTCTCCCAGGAATTCCATGTCAAGCATGGCTCCGTCAAGCGGCGGCCTGGGTGTTGTCGACCCTTCTTACTTCTTCGCTCCTGGTGACAGAGCTTTATTACTGGCTTTGCTGGATGTTAGTCTGAGAAGCCTTCCGTCCGTTAACGTCATGAGCACTGTCGACATCCCTCGAGATCGCCCTTTTCGCGAATATAAGGACGTCTACCTCTCTAGGTAATTAGCTGCAGGTCATCGATGATTTTCTTCTGCTGACATTAGAGCGCCGGCTAATAAAGAGTTCATCGGTAACGCCTCACGTCTTGAGTCGCCTGTTAAGCCTCGCCAGCAACGGGACCGTTGTTGGACCCTTGATCACCAGCACCACAAGGCCACACGCAGCGCACCGAAAAAGTGGAGTTGACAGATCTTCCCACGAACATACCACAAAGCAGCATGCGAAGAACACATAAGGCGAATATTATTTTGTTGGGAGAAAACAGAGTACAGATCAAGACAGCTCCCGCTCTCACCGCTCGTGCCATCATTAATAATGCGGGAGTCGGGAGGTCATAGCTTCCGCACTGACCTCCCGGATTCCTTTGAGGTGCATGAGGCTGGACGCGTCTCGCCCGCAATGTTTCATCGGTTACCCTTGTTATTTCTCTCAAGAAAACGACGCAGTCGAGGCGCGAAAGCACGGCCGTGGAAGACGTTGGTAATAAACCATAAAGCTTGAGGATCCCGACACATCTACAAAGTACAAATACGGACATATTGTTGCGGTAGGTGACGGCTCCCCACGTGTGCATATCCTCACCACATAAAAGGATGAATCGTCACTGCAAGTCTTTACGAGGATTCAACCACATGCCTTTAATCAATCAGCTTCAATCCATCGTTGGTCATATAATTCCCAGCGCTGTTGACGTTTCTATCTATTTCCAAACTAGCACCATCATTGGTCAGACTCAACCTGTTCGGGGCGATAAGTTTTCATATGTGGCAAGTCACGCAATCCATCCTACAATCGCCCGAGCCGCTCTTATTCAGGGTTGCGAAATTCTTTACATCTGTTCCAACTTCCACCACGTCTTGCCAAAAGAATCAGTCTGCTTGATTGGCTCATTGGCTATTGAGGAGCACTCCTACTCGCTAACTCCAATACTACCGATATATCGACTCACTGGAAAGTCCATAATGTCTTAACGTACACAGCCCCGGAGTTCCCACTTATTTGACGGCATAATCTCTTCCACTTTCCGTTGTGAGAACGGTCCGGTTGTCAGTTTACCATTATGACTTGAACATAGAGAGGACGAATTGGACGTAGCAGGCGCGATTCTCGATTACCATCCCGGTAAGCGCTCTTCATTATCGTACTGGTTTCTTGACATTGGGACTGCACACATTCTCCGACCTCTCACATATTTTGCAACCGCGATGGGGCGGCTAGCCCTGCCGATATTCTCGTACTTGATCTTTGGTTTCTTCTCCTCGTCATTTGCGCGGAGCGATGCTAGTTGGGTCAGTCCTTTCGATTATGAGTTGGACGTTTTACTTCCTATTGTCAATGCAACTGGACTGTACACTGCACCAGGCCTCCCATTGGAACCGATAGCATTATAACCCTGTCCGACGACCCCTCACATTTCTGGCAAATCACTCAGGTCGTGGCGCGCGACCCTGTCGGTCCAGACACTGTCCTTGCTGGCTTGGTAACCGTCCCTTTCGAGCAACTGAAAAGCACGAGCCAAACAGACAGCCCCTATAATCACCTGTGTCAATTACTTGAAGCTCACAGACGAAGTAGCTCGAGAGAAACAGGCGGATGATGGGGCCTGCTCTCGAATCAGGGGAATGACTGTCTTCGAGACCTGCGAGTGCGGTAATTGGAGGTACCAGAGCGCAGAAACCCAGTGGAAAGCTGCTACTTCAATGTTGCTCATCGGACTTTTCATAACCTTTGTCTCCCGGTAATCGACCGGCTTCACGGAGGAACAGCCCAGATAGGCGCTCCCCGGTACGGATCCAGCATCTGTAGGTGAGTTGCTTGATTTCCTTGAACACCCTTCCTTCGGAACATGTGGATTGGTTGCCTTCTATAAGCACTCACTTACCTCCAGATTGTTTGCCTCGCAGACATACAACCACGACGGCAGGGCTTCCTTGGGATCCCAACCTAGCTCGGATGGAGCGTCTGTAACTTCCAACTTCACTGGCTACGACAGGGCCGGACGGTAAATAGCCTCGTATACGGTTGTCCGCATGGACACAGCGACAGGGGGTGATGAGGTCGTTGATGTGCAGTTGCTGTGTGCGAGGCCCCGGGATGTAAGGCCAGGGAACAGAGTGTCCAGTCTGGATTCCGGGACGGCGCAGCACCTGAGAGTAGGCTCGAGCTGGCTGTCATACAGTATGCGGTGCTGGTAGCGCTGGCTAGCGAATTTGTGATTCTGTGAGTACCCATGTATGAAGTAGGGATTCATCTACGAAGAATTCCTCAGCGGGGACAGATCAAGTAAGCAGAGCCCTCATAGAATATACAAGTGGCGATGAACACTGCGACATCGGTGGCACGACATGCTTCACAAGACTGCGTGCATGGGATTATGTGGACGTTCAGGGGAGCCCGCTAATGATGCTGATCGTGCCTCCCGCTGGCCCGTCCTCCGCTTCCCCAACCCCGCATTGAAAATAAGACCGCTTTCTTAGTCCACGATGCGCAATCTTAGCAAGGAAAACTCGTTACATACATCATTTTCCCGTGCATTTTGCACGTAAATGTCAACATCATGTGAAGCGTGCCTTGGTGTAGGGAATGGCTGTGAGACGCACGCGAGTATGCCTTGCGAGGAAACGCGGGCCTTGACCGGGAGTGATAGGCAAGCAATATGACGATGATGCATAGACTCAGGTTTCACTGGGCTGCAAACAGCAAAAGCCAGAGGTGGGGAGCGGAGATAGAAACAGGGGCGGAACAGCGGTGGTAGTTGTGATTGGAGGAGACTCTCCGCTTCAACCGCTCCTCCTCCGTTTCCGGCAAAGGGGGACGACGACAACTACACAAGTACCCAAGTAACTGGCTCGCGTCCTGCATGCAGGACCCTCCTTTTCCTTCGAGTCTCGGGTCTGAACAGGAGGCTCACGAACAACATCCGTCTCCTCAATTCCCATCCTATCCTCCTTCTCTTCCGTAGACTGTGTACAGTTGGTCATTCCGGTTGCGGGCCATCGTTTCTACTTTCCCCTCTGGTTCCACGGCGCCTGGTTCGCCGCCTCTAATAGTAATCCACTCGCTTTGTCCCAAAAACGCTGCTTTCGTCCTCGAAGCAATACAGCCTCTCGCTCCTGCTGCAGTATATCCCGAGAAAGCTGGGTCTGCTTGATTGCTCTGCACTCGGCCTCGGATTCTTCTGCTTTTCCATGCTTGATTGATCGCAACTTTCACCCATCACGATCTGGGACTGCTTCGAATTGACCCTCCCGACACCATAAACCTCCTGCGAAGAGCAATCGAAACTACCTTCAAGATGCGTGGGCTAAAGTCAAGTCTACCTTTGGCGTTGCTCTGTCACCACGCAACGGCGTTCTATCCATATGCCCCTCCAGGCTCCACAACACCCACTCGACGAGCGGTGGAGCCCGTTGAAAGAAGAGACGATAACGTTATACGAATGCCTATACGACGGACACCTGTCAAACGGGACAACACATTCAATGTCATCTCTGCCGAGCCTCCAAGTCAAACCGACAGCATCGGCGTCCACCAGGACGGCTCCGACTTTTCGTACTTTTCGAACTTCAGGTTCGGCACCAGTGAGGAGGACTACCACATGCTGATAGACTCCGGAGCGTCGAACACATGGGTCATGAGCTCCGAGTGCTCGACGGATGCTTGCGGGGCTCATGATCTGTTTGGATCGGAAGATTCGACCTCTCTGACGGTTAGTGGGCGATTCACCCTCGTAGTGGTTTGTGCTCTTCATTGTACTCATCTGATATTTCTCCAGGCGTCCAATGACCCGTTCAACATGACATACGGAACCGGCAGCGTCGACGGTATCCTCGCAGAAGACGAGATTCGCTTTGGCGACTTCAGCGTGCCGATGACCTTTGGCCTCGCAACCAACGTGTCCATCGAATTTCTCTCGTATCCGATGGACGGCATACTCGGCCTGGGTCGGCCGGGAGTGACCTCGGTCGGAACCAGCGCTCTGCTCGAGGTTATGGTGGAGGCCAACGTCATTGCCGCCAAGGTCTTTGGTCTCCACCTCTCACGAACGGCTGATGGCCTCAACGACGGCGAACTCAATTTTGGCATACCCAACCCAGAGAGATATGATGGAGAGTTATCTTACACTTCTGCACTGGAGGATACCGGCTTCTGGGAGATACCGATAGACGACGCAGGCGTCGATGGGAATGCTCTGAGCCTCACGGGGCGCACAGCCATCATAGACTCCGGCACGTCATTCGTGCTGATGCCACCGTCGGATGCGCAGCAGATGCATTCTCTCATCCCTGGAGCGGCTCAGAACGGTGAACAATTTACCGTTCCGTGCTCCTCCAGGCAGAGCATGCAGATCACCTTTTCCGGCGTCACATTTGACATTTCTTACAAGGACTACGTAGGCCGAGAAACCGGTGACGGACAAGCTTGCTTCAGCAACGTCGTTGGCAGACAGACCTTTGGCGACACGCAATGGCTGGTCGGCGACGTTTTTCTGAAGAACGTTTATGCTGTGTTCGACTTGGACCAGAACCGGGTGGGGTTTGGAACAAAAGCTGATAGCCCCACCTCAACGGACGAAGAGTCTTCTGCATCCTCGGACTCACCAGCAGAATCCTCGTCGTCCACGCCACAAACACCAAACACAGGTACGAGTACGTCGGGTTCTCCATCAACGGCGAATGCATCCTCGGCGATGCCACTGCCATGCACACCTCTTCCTTCACACGTGACACTGGCCGCACCCAGTGCAGTATCAGATTTGCCTTCTCTTTCTCCCTTCCGTTCTCTTATTCCCACATCTTCCATTTCCACCTACATGACCTCGGCTCCTATTTTTTGCCCTGCACCAGAGGCGACACATTTCATTCCACAGGACCACTCGCTTAACTCGTTATCTCCACTTTCCATCATGAACCACTCAGTCACCTTACTTGCACCAACACTTTCACATACCACTAGTATCATTATCTCTAATGCATCTTTAGACCCTAACTCAAACTCTGACCCAGCCTACGACAACGGAGATGACGACCCCATTGCCGCCGGCCAGACCGAACTCGCGTCAACCTCCGTGCAGGAAGGAGCCGCCAATCCACCCGCCTCAGCAGCCAACAGCATGCTGGCACTTATTCTGGCGTTGTGTGTGGCGATTGCACTGCCTTGAATGAAACCCGCTTTCCCATGCATGGAAGACTTGGTGAACAGATGGCCCTCGCAAGGTTTTGCACCACGCTAGATATGAGGGAAACCCGTAGCGGTCGTTACGCACGGCAGACAAGCCGTCTCTTGGAAGACTGCCGCTTACGTTCGCGGCGTCGGAGTGCTCGGTCACCGTGCCCTCATGACTCAATGGCGTATGGCTTCTCTGTTCGAAGGCTCGCCCCGTGCGATTGCAGTGTCAGCCCTCGGATTCGAGGAGGTTGATCGAACGTGAGCGTACTCTACGACGCGGTGTCTAATGTTTGTGATATAAAAAGCACGTGGCAGGATGGAATGAGCATTGAAGAGCTGCTATGATAGCGGCTTGTGGATACGTTCAGGACCAATTTCAAGTGTACGAAACGGATCTCGGGAGCTCTTACGAGGATGATGTTCCCTCCATGTAAGCTAGGTCTAGCTGGTCTAGGAATCAGATGGCATGGCTGATGTATGGGAGTGATACGTGTCACGATCATGTCTCCTCGTTCGACTGGAGTTATATCAGACTAATCAAGCGTGTCGATGACGTAGTATTGGCACATCTCCCATGCCTTACAGATCTTACTCACGAATATCACCGACCTTCGTCGGTCATTCACCTCTCTTCACCGTCGATGAATGATAACCGGCTACTGGTGACAATTCCTCACTCTCTTCACATGCCATGCCCGTCGACGCGGAACGGTCCCTCGAGCCCATGGTGGAGACGCTTCACAGCTCTTCCAACCAGTTAATGAGAACCAAATTTTCTTCTGATGTGTGCACCATCTCATTTCGCTCCCTTGTATCGGCGTTTTGGTAAAGCCCTTCAGCGGTTCGGTACGTAGTCTAGAATCGGGTATATACTTGTATCGACCTAAATGCTGTCTCGCTCTTCTGCTTCTAGCAATATTTCCCGCAGTGGGTATTATGCATTCGAAGGATCGTGAAAGTTAGAGGTATCAATTGATTGGTATATTCTAGACCGTCGGTAGACTGGTATTTGACTGGACGGATGATGATCTGAGCTATAGGGAGCAGGAGTGCTCGTATGTCACCCCAGTCAGAAAGTTGAAGCTGGCATATCAGTACGAAGGTCCTTCATCTCATGGTAGCGTGAAATAGTATAGCAATCCTGGTCGCATAGGCCTTTTAAGAACTAGCTGCCCTGAGCGGGACCCGCCAACTAAATCTGTAGCCTTTAGCAGTACTCCGTAGTAGTTTAGGACGACCAGCCCCGGGATTGTCCGGTTGAAGAGCTTGCGCACATGACACGACTAGATCGTGTGTCACGCAGTGAAACATACGGATAACAACTTGAACGATCGATTGGATGCCTATCTTGAGCACTACACCATGATAGAGTCGCACCGTGCGAGGTTAGATGGAGCCAGACAAAAACCATGCAAGCGAAGGGTTGTTTAGTGGAGCATTATCTGATGAAGAGAGAATACGAAAATCAAGTGTTGCTTCTACTCCAAGGAAAGAATCACAAGGGAAAACACCAGCCTGCAAGCGTTAGGAAAACACGGGACACTCTGATGTTGCATTGATGAGACGCATGGAAGAAGAGAGGTCGACGCCGCAAGAACAGGGTGATGATCGTACGTGCACAAAAGAAGCCTCAGGAAGCATGCCAAATCGCACATAGAAGGTTCGCGCCTCGGCCACACGCGCTCTGCAAGCCTATGAATTGCCTCAACCTGAGAATTTGATTTCGACTTCTACGACCATTAGATGCCTTGGGAATTCCTCCGCAGTCAAACGCCCCGTTCCTGCTTCCAACGGCACTAGACTGTGTGGAGAGGGGGAAAAGAGCTGCAAACCCCCTAGACTCCCACCGTCCACGTCTCTCCTCCCAGCTTTCGACGATGCAGAATGCGGCTGTGTCTCTCCTTCGCGCGACGAACGGGTCCCAGCAGCGGTGACCACCTCGTTCCAAAGACCGGGACCCATCTGTGTGACAAACCGCAGGTTGTGTGTGAGGGGAAGAGGACGGGATTTACAGGATCAAGCATTTCTTCTTCTCCTTCTTCCGGGTGAGGAGAGCAGCGCGGGTGGCATGCTCGAAGACCTCGCGGACGCCTTCGTTGGTCTTTGCGGAGCATTCGAGGTACTTGAGAGCGCCGATCTTCTTGCGGACATCCTCGGCCTGCGGGCAATCATCAAAGTCAGCGTGTTGAAGCGGTGATGACGGTCGAGTAAGATGCAACAAAAGTCCATACCTGTTCGGGAGTAACGGGCTTCTGCGACGTCTTGTGGAGCTCCTCGATGGTCTTCTGGTCGTAGCGAAGATCCTTCTTGCATCCGACGAGGATGATGGGAAGGCCCTGGCAGAAATGCAAGACCTCCGAGATCCACTACGGCACAGGTCAAGGTTAGCCGGCAACATCCTGACGACACGGACGAGCGCACGTGAGCAGCTCAAGAGGGCAGTCTACCTTCTCCTGGACGTTGTCAAGCGAGTCAGGGGAGTCTATGGCGAAGCAGATCAAAATGACGTGGGAGTCGGGATACGACAGAGGTCGGAGGCGATCGTAGTCTTCTTGGCCGGCAGTATCCCACAGAGCGAGTTCGACATGTTTGCCGTCGACTTCGACGTCGGCGACGTAGTTCTCGAAAACGGTGGGGACGTACACCTGATGCGAGCACACGACGTCAGTACGCTGGACTGTTGCCTGCACAAGTCTGATATTGCATGTCCGTGATGTCGATTCTTATCAATGACGAGGTGCAAACTCGGTCGCGGTGGGATAGGCGCCGCAACAGAGCTGGACTTACCTCCGGGAAGGTACCCTTGGAAAAGACACTACGGTTGAGAGTCACAGTCAGTTGGGAGTCCGATGCAAAGCGGTGGTGTTGATGGCTCAACAAGGTCCTGGGAGCAAGCTCACATAAGTAGACAGGTCTTTCCGCAGGCACCGTCGCCGACGATGACGAGCTTACGACGGATTTCCGCCATGCGAAGCGGTCGATAGCAGCAGTGAGTAAGGTGTCTGAGTAGCAGTGATGCAGAGAAAGAGAAGGGTGGAGATGCAGTCCGTGGCACACGATGTTGATGAAGGACTCAGAAGAGGGAGAGAGGACGGGTGTTAGGGAGAAGTGAGCGGCGTTTCGGGCGTGCCGAGAAGTGCCCGGCGGTGACTTGGCTGGCGACGGCGGCCTTGCGGCTTTGCTGCTGCTGCTCTACGCGGCTGTGTTTGGCTGGGCTGGGCTGGGGACCTGCTCCGTACCGGACTCTCCGACAACCACCTGCCTAGCAGCCCAGGTGCCTAATGGGCACTGTATGCGCGCAGCACGAGCTGTGGGTGCCTGAATGTCTATCCACAAAAAACACTGCCGTCCGGACCTGAGACTTATGCGATGCGCCTATCAATGCGCGCTATGGGAAGCAGAGCGCGTCAAAGGATCATTGGGACCGCGTGCAGAGGCAGTAGGACCCATGATACGGTTCTTGAACAATATCCAACCAATTCTGCTGCATATTAAAGCAGAATACCGGTCTGTTTGCCTCCGAGTGGATGCAGAACTCTTCAAACAAGTGATCGCAGATTCATGCGACCCAAGCACCCAAGGAAGCATGTTGCGGGGAACTAATGCATAGGAGCTCCTCTTAAGAAACATTGAAGACAGTCACGGATCTGATCCTCGCCCGAACAACCCTTTCGATATCGGAAGTCACAACCAAATGAAGAATCACACAGCTTGTAATGACATCGAAGATATCCGGGGTGCTTTGTCAAACACATGGTTGTTATCCAACCGGTTCAACCTGGTTTGGGTCCACATCAAAGCGACCGATGACAATATCTTGATAGGAGGGCTTCTCGGTGAGGAATGCAGACTGAAGTATGATAGGCACAGCGTGATATGCAATGTCGGTCCTGAAATAGTAAGCTGTCGAGGCAGAAAGCTGTAAATAACTGATATCACGGTAAGCAGTTTATCATGATAGGTTCAGCTAATAATTCTGTTGCAACTGAGTGCTCGGAGCACCCTTGACCAGGTAGCAGGCTCAAAAGATGCTCTTGATACATAATAGTGAAGGTATGCTGCGTACCTATGTAGCTACATGTCAATAGTGTCTAGCAGTCATCAAAGGCTAAAGACTTTGGAGCAATAACAAGTCGATAAACAGACACTCTCGGGAGGCAAAGAAACTTCTAGCAGAGCTTATCAAGCAACACTGGCACTCCCGAGGTCACAACCTGGAAGCTGGGGAAACAATGAAAGGGTGATCTGCAGCTGATCTGATAAGATAGCTTGAGTTAGCGTCATCACTGCTGACGCCGATCAGAAGAAAGGTGAAGGCTCGCGCAGTGGCAGCTCCACCTTCGATTAATACTAGCTCCGCTGCCTGAGCTGCTCCTACTCAAGAGGGACTATCACCTACTTCAACCAACACAGCGGACACTGCATAGCATGTCGGACCCAATAACAGAAGCGGACAAGGTAGGAGCTTCATTTTATCGAGAAACACGATCGTAACTTGCTTTGGATAGATCCGCAACAAACGGCTGGCCAAGCTCGGTGGTCAAGCGTCCACGAAACGCTCAACCCCCAATATATCCGACTCGGTCGCTGAACCTTCTGAGACCTCGTCACGTAATCCTTCAGACCCTTCGAGCGCCCAACAGCGGCCTGTGGCGGAGACACAGGAAACATCGCCCCTGCCGAAAGAAGCTCCCCAGCTAGACACAAACTCAGACAGTTCCAGAACGCCCCGGATAAGCATAACGCCCAAGCATGAGCTACCTCAGAAACGGGAGCGGGATATCTCAGAGTCGTCAAGGCCGCGGCAGGAGGTTCGCGAATCTATCGAGACCTGGGAAGACAAAACGCTCGGGAGCATATTCAGAATCTCTCTGAAGCCCGACATGGTCCAAGATGCACACGGCAATCCTTTGCGTTATCTGTCTGGGGTCAGGGCGGACCTCGAGGAGGAGGGGGCGCCTCTACGGCTGACTACTGCAATACTGGACCAATCCATCTTGGAAGCGGCCTCGCAATTGCCGGACAACAAGCCGCTGGATTACCTCCTGGCATGCTGGAAGCGGGTGTCAAGACTTCTAAGGGGACTCAGAAGTACGGATCACAAAGACCCGAAGTTTCAGATTGCCAAGGAGGCACGACGACTATGCATGAGTTACTGCATCTTTGCCATCACGATGCCGGACATGTTTGGCCTGGAGGCTGCTTCCCCGGATCAAGTGGCGGAGCAGATGCTGGACCATCTGCTGGTCGACCCCGATCACGACAGGGGGATATGCCACGAGTTTCTCACCGAGGCTGTCTCGCGGTTCGAAGAGGAACCAGGCATATTGGAAGCGCTCGTGGGCTCTATCGCGTTGCTGAGCCGAAAGCTGTCAAAGCTGACAATGAATGACGATTACAAACCTTACATGTTGGTAAGTCACAGTTCGATGAAGATGCTTTCTCAAAGCTAATGGTCCAAGGCGCTGCGGAATTTCGTGAGATACCCACCTTTGGTGAACGCCATGACGGAGTCGGACATCTTTCTTCGAGACGAAATCGCAGCGCCCGACATTGAGACAAGTACACTCCTGGGTCCATTCTTCAGACTCTCACCAATGCAACCAGAGGTCGCTCAGAATTATTTCTCCAATCCCAAAACGCGTGACAAAGGCTACATTTTCAACTCACAGAAGGCGCTTCGAATGACGCTTCAGACTCATCAGGACGAACTTTTTGATGCGGTCAACTGCATCATCAAAGCATCGAAGCCGTCGCGAGAGAGAATGCTGGATTGGTTTGCCCTGACGGTGAACGCAAATCACAAACGAAGGGCGTTGCGGGTGGACCCTGAGGCCGTGTCGAGTGACGGTTTCATGGTCAACGTGACTGTAAGCGGTGAAGTCTTGTTCGGCCATGTCAAAACTAACCGAGTCCAGGTAGCTCTAGATCGCTTATGTGAGCCTTTCATGGATGCCACTTTCTCCAAGATTGATAGGATAGACGTGACCTACTTGCGGCGCTCTTCACGAATTAATATAGAGGATGAGACCAAAATCAACGCTGACCAGAGCACGTCCGACCAATTCTATTCGCAAAAGCTGGACGGCGCCCCTAATTTCATTTCCGAGGTATTCTTCCTGACCGTTGCTGCCCATCACTATGGAACCGAAGCAGCAAATACCAAACTGTCTCAGCTGCAAAAAGATTTGAAGTACCTGGAGAAGAAAGTCGAAGAGTTCGAAGCAGAGCGGTCGAAATTTGCTCATGTGAGTGGTAGTCTGACTGTTGCCAGATTCTCTTCAGACTTGGAATACCCCGTCGCTAACCGCTACATAGAACCCACGCCAACTACAGGCCTTCGAGGCCGCATTGAAGAAATACAAGGACCAGATTGAGCAGGGTCAATGCGTGTCGCACGCAATTCAGGGCGTCTTGCTCGATGAACTGACTCAGGCTCGGTCCATGCAGTTCATGCGCTACGTTATCGTTTGGATGCTTCGTCTGGTCTCTCCTAAAGTCGAATATCCCAAACAGGAGATTCCGCTGCCTCTGCCGCAAAAACAACCTGATGTGTTCAGATGCCTTCCAGAATACTTCTTGGAGGACATTGTCGACAACTTCCAGTTCATAACCAGCAACATGCCGCAGATCATAACCTCGACCCAATGCGAGGAGTTGATCACAATCTGCATCACATTTCTCAGGAGTTCAGAGTACATAAAGAACCCTTATCTGAAATCAGGCCTGGTCAAAATACTCTATCACGGTATATGGCCACTTTGGAATAGGAGTAAGGGGGTTTTGGGTGAGCTACTCAACTCACAGCCATTCGCGCTCAAGCATTTACTGCATGCTTTGATGAAGTTTTATATCGAAGCAGAGAGCACTGGGACCCACACGCAGTTCTTTGATAAGTTCAACATCCGCTACGAGATCTTCCAGATAGTCCGATGCATATGGACCAATCCCATCTACCGGGAAAATCTGGCGACTGAAGCCAAGTGAGTGGTTCCTCCCATCATTTTCATACGTGTGCATGCTGATCTTCCAGGGTGAATCTCGACTTCTTTGTCCGCTTTGTCAACCTGCTCCTCAATGATGTCACCTTCGTCCTCGATGAATCTTTTACAGCCTTTGTCAAGATCGTTGACTTGCAGAGGGAGCTCAATCAAGCTTCATCTGAACTTGACGCCAACGCTCGCACCGAGAAAGAGGAGCTGCTGGCGGCAACGCAATCCAAAGCGAAGAGCTACATGAGTCTCACCAACGAGACTGTTTCCATGTTGAAGCTGTTCACCGAGGCCTTGGCGGAGTCCTTCACCATGCCTGAGATTGTTCAAC
>QQTW01002461.1_pt1 | contig 13450 bp, 12 predicted proteins | sample 1904831 | NCBI WGS metagenome assembly QQTW01 (sample SAMN09435610, study PRJNA476489) | Subsurface metagenome, whole genome shotgun sequencing project. | reverse complement strand
TATTTGGTTTTTTCTATTTGGTCAACTCCGCTCAATAGACTCATATGAATAGAGGTAATATCTGGATAATTATAGGGCTTATTCTTGTGCTGTGCCTGTGTCATACCCTTTTAACTGGAATATACCCGGTTAGAACTCTTTTCCCTGCCATCAAGGAAACTATTGACCACCGAACTGATAGCAGCATAAATTTACGCAAGCAAACTGTTAGCCGCCGAACTATTAGCCTAGGAAGTTCACGCGTAGTCCTCAGTCACAATGGTCAACTATTGGCGACAACGCGCAATTTTGTATGGAACGAACCTACTCAAATAGAGTTTATAAACTTTAAAGATGGTTCAATTGTTCGCACCTTAGAAGGCTCTGGGCGATTTGTGGATTTTGTATTTAGCCCTGACGATTCCCTGATTGCAGCAGGTACGTACAATGACATCTATATCTGGCGCACTGACAATGGTCAGTTACTGCATAAACTTCCCACTACTTCTCTCCACTCCTTTGGACCTAGTGTTGACTTCAGTACAGATGGAAAAAAGCTTGTCTCTGTTTTTAAAGAGCAAATAGTTGCCTGGGATGTTACCAGTGGTCAGCGCCTCTACAGTCTTGATGTTCACGAGCAAATCGTATCTGTAAGTCCAGGTGGCAAGTTTTTCGCCGTCGGTAGCTATGTCGGCTTTATGCAGCTTTACAATCTGGACGATGGAACTCTCTTACGTCAACTGAGCTTAACTGGGTATCCTAAATTCGTTTCAGACGACAAAATACTGATTGCTCCTATTTATGAGGGAAGCGGGGATAGAGTTTTGCTCTACCATATCAAAAGTGATACAACCTCACCTCCGCTGTTTGGCCTGAATTCAAACCTGACTGCAGGCGGGATTTCCAGTCCAGACGGTCGGTTTTTGATTGGAAGCGCGGGTGGAAATGGTGGAGATGGTGGAGGTGGTGGGGATTACTTTATTGGTGTACCCCGCATCGAGCCCCAGCAGCCAAAAGTTGCCGCTTATATTCTTTGGCAGATAGATGGCCCCTATCCACTACCAATAAAGAAGTTCTTTGTTAGATGGGGACAATCGCCACGTTTGTTCACCCCAGACAGTAAGTATTTGTTAGCTGGTGGTGATTTATTGCGTTTACCACTGGTTCACCCCTGGCTGGCAAATGCCCTGCTGGTGGTTAGTGTGGCTATGGTTATATTCAATGCAGACCGTTTCCCGCCAATACATTAATTCAAGTAAAGCAAGTAGTTTGTACCAGGTGCGCCCGCTGGCGACCAGCCCAGACAATTTGCGTAAAGGCTCTAGCAGTTCAATATTACTTTTAAGAGAATTGCCATAGTCCTAAGTCCGAAAAACTACCCCGTCCCAGGGACAAACAGTGTGCCACAGGGATAAATTCCCGTGCTCAAGTTCATCCTGCCTTGACTACGTATAACACAGCGTTAACAGTATCGTAGGCGCGTCGGCTCCGACGTTCCAACTGATAGTTCTTAAATTACTATTTCTTGAATGGTAGCGAGATTGAGCAACCCATCTGTAATCGTGGCTTCATCACTTTCGCGGATTCCGGAGTCCTTGCTGTAGTGATGGCGCTGACACCGAACGGCAAATTGACAGGAATCACAACGTCCGCTGGTTTCCGCTACTTGAGGAAAGGGCTCTCCCTCCTGGTAGCGTTGTAGCCAATCGGTTAGCTGACTTAACAGCCGATGAAGTTTCTGTCCAATTTGGTCGTGCTGAGTATTGTTGTAAGTAAATTTAAGGCTTTGAGGCTGATCGAGAGACTGAACAAACCAGTAAGTCATTGAAATCTGTTCGGGCTGGTAATCACTCGTTTCAGCCAACACATAAGGATAGAGAAGTGTCTGCCAGTTCTGTTCTAACCAGCGCCGGTTTTGAGGTTTGGGATAAGTTTTCCAGTCCAGGATTTGGGCTTGCCGATTATCTGCAATCAACAGATCATAAATAACCGTCAGCAAATAATCCTGAATTTGTAGCGTGCAGGAGTGTTCACTTGCGCGGAATGTTTGGCTATTTGCGTCAGGGGTCAAAATCTCAGGTGCTACAGTGGCAAAGGCTGTCATCCAGCTTTGCAACTGGGTATCCTGCTGAACAAGGGACTCGATTGGCAAGCCCAGTTCTCGCTGCTGCATCAGCAGGTGAAAGCGGCTTCCCCAAGTCTGCCGCTCTTGTTGCTCTGGGCTGGCAGGGGAACTTAACTGCTCTAAGTAAGTGTATTGAAACTGACGCGGGCAACGCTCTAGCAAGTTTAGCTGCCCTTGAGATAATCGCATAATAACTATTTCCCCAAATCTTTGACTTTTTTTGCCCTCTTTGGACTAATCCTGCGCTTGACATAACTACGTAAGTCCTCTGTCATCGTTATCTCTTCTGCCGTACAAAGTTGTTCGTACTTCTCTTTGTCCTCTGGCGACAGCAAAAACTGAATTGGCACCAACTCGTTATAAATTTTCTTCCTGGGCATACGCATATAGATAAATCATGATATTATCATGTTAGTTGACAAGCGTGGCCCAGTGGTAAAGAAACGAGCAGACTTGATGAAACGCACGGCGCGTGTATATCTTAGTTCCTTGAACGAGGGGAAAAGTGAGGTAATACATCAATTCCTGCATCAATGCCACGACGTCACCCAATATTTTGTAGATTTGTTCTGGCAGCGCGAGGATTATTCTGGGAAGTTGGCTGATTTGCCGACAGTACATCGGGCGGTTAAACGCTTTGGGATTACAACTCGGTTGGCTCAAGCGTTGGCAAAGCAGGCGAAAGAATGTATTCGTTCCCAAAGAAAAAGGCGTCAACGAAAGCCACGACTGCGTTCTCACGCCGTCACTCTGTACTACCACTTCGTCACCATCGAACCGTTCAAAGGCAAGGGTTTTGACTGGGCGGTCAGATTGATTGGTTCTGGTGCGCCTCGTCTGGTAATTCCTGTTCCTTCTACCAAGTTGATTAATCAGCGGTTGGCTGATGGGTGGGAGATGTCCAAAACTATCCGCGCAGGATTGAGGGCAAGTAGATTGTGGATTGACTTTATTTTTGAGAAAGAGCGTCCACCTCTGCGAGAAGAAGGAAAAGTGGTGGGCATGGACTCGAATTACAAGAATGGCGTTGTTTTCAGCGACAGCCAAGTAGTTGGAGCAGAAATTTATCAACGAATTGAAGGCTTTGGTAAGCGCCAAAAGCACACTCATGCTGAAGTGAAGTCGCTTGTCGGCCTAGCCTTGAAGCAGGTTGATTGGTCTTCTGTTAAACTCCTCAGTATTGAGGATTTGAAGAAGGTTAAACACGGGAAACGAGGGACGTTCTCTCGCGTGTTTAACAGACGGTTGTCTCATTGGCTTTATGCCTGTGTTGTCAGCTTGTTGGAGCGCAAATGTGAAGAGTTGGGGATTCAGCTTGAAAGGAAAGACCCCTTTAAGACTTCGCAGTTCTGTTCCCACTGCAACAAATGGGACAGACGAAGCCGAAAAGGTGACAGGTTCTGTTGTGTTCATTGTGGCTATCTTACCCATGCTGATCGCAATGCAGCGCACAACCTGGAGCTTTTAGGTGTGGCGGGAGTTCATGGTCTCCGTTCCTATCTAAAATCTGGACTTTGTCTGAAAAGTCAAAGTTCTGGGTAACCATAGAGCTATCAGATATCAGATTTTTTATTTTAAATTAAACTTTGGTTAAGACATAGACGCTACCTTCGTTGCCTCGCCCAATTCGCAGGTTATCATCGAGATAGGTAATATCCAGCCAGCCCTGTTGGTCGCGGTTCAGACTAATATCAATCGCGGCAAATTTTTTACCTGTCTCAATCTGCTGGATAAAATCGGCTGGGGACTGATAGCCTATTAAGCGTTGCAGACCGAAGATCGACCGCTCAAATTTAACTTGAATGCGGTGCTGTGAAAGTGGCTCGAACCGGGCGGCAACGCTGACTAATCCTTCCAGATAGGGCAGCCCATAAACCTCAGCAATGTTGTAGACGCTGGCGGTTTTAGCACGGATACACTGATAAATTTGACCGAGTTTGAGCAATGGCAGGGCGTCAATGTTCAACAAACTCTTGCTCGTAGTGTAGAGCAGTCGCCAATTGCCGTCGAGTAGATCATAAGCCTCGACCGGACGGGGGGTGGGGTTGCGGTCTTCCAACTGAGCGATCGCTATCAAAATAGCTTGCAAGTCTTGCTCAGTTGCCAGTAAGCCGCGATTTCTCCCGGCGATCGCATCCATTAGTTCTGCTTTTCCTATCATTGTCTCTCACCTCTGTTGCATTTATGCAAGCAAGACTTCGTGGAATCCCTGTCAGAATATTACTACTCAATTGCTTGTCGAGGTTGAAATTGCTGTCCCTAAAAGCAACAAACTGTGCTAGAGTGCTTAATCAGTTTGCTGTGTGAGGATGTAAAATGGTCAACTCTCCTTTGCGTCAAGCACCTCGCGAACAGCGAGCAGTTGTGATTCCCTCAAAGCACGAGTCTTCATTGTTGGACTGGTTGGAGGCTAAAGATCGCCTCATAGCGCATGACGTTCCAGAACCTGAGTATGTAGATGCAGAACAAGAAATTCCCGAGCTGATGGCGGTTGACGATGTCATATACGATATCGAGGATGAAGACGAGGAATTGGATATACAAGAGTAGTCACGGGGAAAAAGTGGAAGCTAAATCATCTTCTAACTTGTCATTCAATTTCTCTGGAACCAGTCTGCTCGTGTTACTGGTTGTTGTCCTAAGTGTAGCGGCGCTGATTAGCGACGGGATAGCGAACCGCTTACCCTGGCAAGGAATATCGCTGACCCTGCCCTTATGTGTATGCTTTTTGGTAACAACCGGGCTGGGATATTGGGTGGTACCGCTCCTTCAAAGGCTAAAAACCGGGCAAGTTATTCGAGAGGATGGTCCTCAAACTCATTTAAAAAAAACAGGCACCCCGACAATGGGCGGGGTGTTTTTTGTACCTGTGGCGGTGGTAACTGCCCTAGTGTGGTCTGGCTTTGTTGTAGGGGATCAAAGCCTTGCGCCTGTCCGAGCCGTGTGCGCACTCACACTGGGCTATGCTGCGATTGGCTGGCTGGACGATTGGCAGATTCTGCTCCATAAGTCCAATAAAGGCATCTCGCCCCAGATGAAACTGGCATTGCAGATCGGTTTTGCAGCACTGTTTTGTCTGTGGCTGGCACAGAATCAATCGGGTAGTATCACGACAATTGCCTTACCCAATGGAATTGTTCCCTTAGGATTGCTGTTCTGGCTCTTGGCTGCGTTTGTGCTTGTGGCAGAAAGTAACGCTACGAACTTAACAGATGGTGTTGATGGCTTAGCAGCTGGAACCGCTGCTGTAGCCCTATTGGGATTAGGTATCCTAGTTGCTCCCACAACAGTAGGACTGATGATTTTCTGTGCCTGTATGAGTGGCAGCTGCCTGGGCTTCTTAGTTCATAACCGCAATCCTGCCCGTGTTTTCATGGGGGATACAGGTTCTCTGGCACTAGGAGGAGCCTTAGCTGCTGTAGCCCTAGTGACTAATACCCTGTGGGCGTTGTTCATTCTTAGCGGCATCTTTTTTGTAGAAACCCTCTCAGTGATCGCGCAGGTAGGCTATTACAAAGCAACCAAAGGCGCAGACGGCATCGGCAAGCGCTTATTTAAAATGGCACCGTTACACCATCATCTGGAACTCTCTGGCTGGTCAGAACTGCAAGTGGTTGCTGTGTTTTACACAATTAACGTAATTCTGGCTTTGCTATGTCTTTGGCTGGGCTGAGCAATCTAAGGGCTTGTGAAGCGTAGTTGGCTAACTAGGTGAACGAGTTCTGGCAAAATCAACTGTTGCATAGCCAGACGGACAGCGTTGGTTGAACCTGGAAGGGAGAAGACTAATTTACCTTGATAAACACCAGCGATCGCACGAGATGCGATCGCACGTGAACCAATTTCTTGATAACTCAGCCAGCGAAACAGCTCCCCAAATCCGGGCAAGGTTTTTTCCAGCAGCCTCTCAATCGCATCGTAGGTAGTGTCCCTTGGCGCTATGCCAGTACCACCATTGAAAATTACAGCATCTAGCTCCGAGCGCTGACTCAGTTCCATCTGCGCTTGAATTTGTGCAGGTTCATCTTTGACTATTGTGTACGCTCCCACAGTATGACCGGCATCGAGGAGTAATTGCTTAATCAGGGCTCCGCTGCGGTCTGTTTCGGGGGAGCGTGTATCACTAATAGTAATGACAGCACAAGTCACTGTCATGCCAGTTTTGTCAGGGTGAGGCTGTTGCGTCATGCAATTAGGGACTAAAGCTTATAGATAGCCAGCAATTAATTGCAATAACTAGGATTTGCTGAATCCTAGATCGTGGTCTTGGGCATACCGTTCCATGAAGCGCATGAAGCGATCCCATTCATCCTGGGATCTCATCAGGTAAATCACTTCTAATGCTTCAGGCTTACCATTGACAAATTTGCCCTTGACTTCACGGGTTACTATTTGCCCTTCTTCATCAACCATGTACATCCCAGTGATTTCTTCGGTGCTGTTGCTGCTCAGGATCTTGGGTTTTTGGAAATAAAACGTTGCAGTGCCATTGCTGCCATCCCGCGAACGGGTGAGGCGCACATCTGGAACAACTTCTTCCTCGATACCTTGGGAAAACTGAATTTGAGCCATAATGGTGCAACTCCATTTTTATATGATAAATTTCTATTTTCTCATCATTTAGAACTTACCTGTCTAGCTGTAGCTTCTCGCTCTAGCAGCAGTGTAACGGGGCCATCATTCTCAATCGACACCTGCATCATCGCCCCGAACTGACCGGTTTCCACCCGTATGCCACTTTGCCGCAACTTGGCAACAAACTGTTCATACAGCCGGACGGCGTCATCAGGAGCAGATGCTCGGTCGAAGGAGGGGCGGCGACCTTTGCTACAGTCCCCGTAGAGCGTAAACTGACTGATTACCAGCAGTTCACCTCTAATTTCTTGAACGGATTTCTGCAAACGTTCGCCCCCACCTTCCTCATCCGGAAATAGCCTTAACTCCAAGCACTTACGAGCCATCCAGTCAAGTTCTGCCGAGGTATCACTGCTGGCAATGCCCACAAGCAAGTTCAGTCCCCGCCCAATTTTGCCAACGACTTGACCGTTAACCGTAACTTGAGAGGAATTGACTCGTTGAATAACAACCCGCATGGCGCTACACTCCGCGAGGCGCTATTTACCGAAGCCCTTGCCGCGAGTGCTGGAAGGAAGACAGACGCAACTTTGTAGCTGCGATCGCAACTTCTCATGTTCCAGATCCTGACCAATCAACACCAGTTGATTTTTCCGCTCACCTTTCCAATCATCATCATCCATGCTGAAGCGCTTACCGCACAGGTGGAAGATATGACGCCTAGGACTTTCCTCAAACCACATAATCCCCTTTGCCCGGAAGACAGTAGAGGGAAGCTGCTTATCTAAGAAATACTGAAACTTTTTGATAGACAAAGGTTGGTCACTCTGAAAAGACAGCGAGGTGAATCCGTCATTCTCTAAGTGGTGAGAGTGATGGTCATGATCGTGATCGTGATCGTGGTCGTGGTGATGGTCATGACCATGATCTGAGTGTTGGTCAAAATACTTGTCAGATTCAAACAGACCGACACTGAGAACTAACGGGATTGGCACTTGCGATCGCGTAGTGCGAAGAATTCTTGCTCCTTCCTTAATATCCCGAATTTTTCCTTCGATTGCATCCAAATCGGCCTCATCAACTAGATCCGCCTTGTTGAGCAAAATGATATCCCCATAGGCAATTTGACTATAGGCCGCCTCAGAGTTGAATAAATCCAGGCTGTAATTTGCCGCGTCTACTACGGTAACAATCGAATCCAGGCGGGTCAAGTCTCGTAACTCAGTACCCAAAAACGTCAGAGCGACTGGCAGCGGATCGGCAAGGCCGGTTGTTTCCACTACCAGATAATCCAGTTGCTCTTGGCGTTCTAGGACTTTGTAAACCGCCTCTACCAAATCATTGTTAATAGTGCAGCAGACACAACCGTTATTCAACTCCACCATATCTTCGCCGGTGGTGACGATTAGCTCGTTGTCGATGCCAATTTCGCCAAATTCATTGACCAGAACCGCTGTTTTCAGGCCCTCCTGATTAGTCAGGATGTGATTGAGTAGAGTTGTCTTACCGCTACCGAGAAACCCCGTAATAATTGTGACCGGCAAGGCGTGTTTCGGGGTATCCATTGATTGAGAGTAGTCAGGACTGACTGCTGATTGCATAGGTCGGCTGTCAAAACGTCAACTGTCTTGGTGAAAAGTGAATTAAACACTAGCATAGGAATGCAGGCGGATGTAATCCAGCTGCCTCAACGGAGGGAACCTCCGCACGGAACTGCCTCCTTTATTATTGCCTATCTGCTGATTTAACTATTGCTTTGTATGGCCTTAACGCTTTATAACACTCTGACTCGCCGTAAGGAACCATTTGAACCGCTAGATCCGGGAAAGGTGAGGATGTATTACTGTGGCGTGACGGTTTACGACTACTGTCACCTTGGCCATGCACGGGCTTGCATAGTTTGGGACGTGGTGCGCCGGTATTTGCAATGGCGCGGGTATAACGTGCAGTATGTCCAGAACTTTACTGATATCGATGACAAAATTCTCAACCGGGCACGTCTTGAGGGGTCATCGATGGAAGCGGTCGCTGAACGTTTCATCCAGGCATATTTTGAAGACATGGCACGGCTGAATGTTAGAGAAGCGGATGCTTATCCCCGTGCCACTCACACCCTAGATGGGATTAAAGCTCTTGTGTACGAGTTGGAACAGAAAGGTTACGCCTACCCAGCGGGGGGGGATGTCTACTACGCGGTGCGGCGGTTTGCCGAGTATGGCAAGCTTTCCGGGCGCAAGTTAGAAGATTTGCAACCTGGGGCAAGTGGGCGCGTAACAAGCGTTGACCCAGAGGCTGACAAGAAGAAAGATCCGTTTGATTTTGCTTTGTGGAAGGCGGCTAAACCGGGTGAACCAGCATGGGAATCACGTTGGGGTGCGGGGCGTCCGGGTTGGCATATTGAGTGTAGTGCGATGGTGCGCGATCGCTTGGGCGATACCATCGATATTCATGCTGGGGGAGCTGACCTGATTTTTCCCCACCATGAGAATGAAATTGCCCAGTCAGAGGCTGTGACAGGTAAACCGCTGGCTCAAACTTGGCTGCATAATGGCATGGTAACGGTAGATGGTGAGAAAATGTCTAAGTCGAGGGGCAACTTCATCACCATCCGGGAGTTGCTAGATCGGCCTACTGACCCGATGGCGGTGCGGGTGTTTGTGCTTCAGGCTCAATACCGCAAGCCGATTGATTTTACGGATGAAGCGGTCTTCAGCGCCAACAATGGTTGGAACACCCTCAAGGAAGGTTTACTTTTTGGCTACCAGTACGGTTCCCAGTTGGGTTGGGCAGAGGATCATGCTGCAATTGATGAAGGTGTCGTCTTGACGAATTACGTGCAACAGTTCCAAGCGGCGGTAGATGATGATTTTAATTTTCCTGGTGGGTTAGCAATTTTATTTGAACTAGCCAAGGATTTACGCCGTGAGCGGAATATTTTTGTGCATCAAGGCAAAACCGAAACTTCTCCACAACAGCTTGAGGATCTGTGGCGCACACTGGTCAGTTTGGCTAGTGTTTTGGGTCTAGAAGCCCAGCCTGAGCCGCTTGAGGCTCAAGTCTCAACCGCTACTATTGAACTAAGTGATAAGAGTGTGGATTGCGTAGACTCAGTTAATTTAAGCAATGCAGAAATTGAGTCCTTGATACAAATGCGACAGTCAGCCCGCCTCGCTCGTAACTTTGCAGAAGCCGACCGCATTCGCGATGAACTTAAAGACCATTGCATTACCCTGATTGACAGCTCGGATGGTACTCGATGGCATCGCAATTGAACCTCGATGTTTCGCTCCGTCCCTACCTATACTCGGTACTTTGATTTAGGTAGGGGAGCGCGCGCACCAGCATATGACAGCGTTGCAACATTATTCTTCTGATTTTGCACATAATCTATCAGCCCAAGTTGAAGCGCTAAATTTGAGGGTGCGTTTTTTATCGTAAAACATTGATTTTACTGCCTATATATGCTGATAAATTTACTTAAATTACAAATAACAGTCGAATCTTCAGTAAAATTACGGTTTGATTACTAGCAGAGCTAGCGGTATATGTCTATTGACAGGAATTTTGGGACGGAGGATCAACTGTTAGGAAGTTTAGACAAACAGCGAGGAATTAGAGCAATTGGAATCACTTTCTTGGTGGAATAACACTCAAGCAGATTCCTCGAAAAATAAATGTATTTATAGCGGTTTCTTAAATACTCCATGGATAGTGTCAGACTGCTTCAGCTCTCAGCTATGCGCCTCCCACGGAGCCTAAGTTCTCTTGAAACCTGGAGCTTTAGTGTCTCAGGTCATACTTGTTGGATTGGCAGTGCAACTGTGCTCCATGCTGCCCTTGGCTCTGGTGCCATCGTAGTCTGGTTGCCCGGAGTGATTGTGTCAATCCTGCTAAACCTGCAGGTGCAACGTTTAGGCAGGCATTGGCCAGACATGTCAGGAGGAACGCCCAACTACGCGGCGCGGCTACTGAAGAACTTTCCTGGTTTAGACCGCTATGTAGCGCTCGGATACTTCGTTGGATGGGCAGCGGCTCCGGCGGTGTACACGCTCATCCTCACAGACATGCTGGCGGCGAACCTCGAACCCTTAGGTATTACCTGTCCGCAAACAATCCTCAAAATTGGATTCATATGCTTGTTTTTTATTGTGGGGTTTAGCGGTACCCGCGCCTTAGGTATCCTGCACTTATTTTTCGTCATCCCGGCGATCGCATTCCTACTTGCCTTTTGCCTTCAAGGCGTGGGGTGGTTAGCCTTCTCGACCACTAGCCCTGGCTTTTTCCCCGCCCATTGGCCAAGCTTCAGCTTTGGAGAATGGGCAAAGTGGTTTTTCATCGCGACCTACTCTGTCTACTCTTGTGAAACAGCTTCCTCATTTGTTGCTGATAGCCGACGGCCAAAGGAAACTTTGCGGTTTCTCTCGTTCGCTGCTTGGCTGATTGCTCCAGTGTTTCTAGGTGGCTCTTGGGTGCTGATGCAACTGGCTACACAGGCAGGATTAGGTGACAACTTATACTTGAATATATTGGCAGCAGCCAACCCATTCTGGGGTCAGTCAGCCCCATTTCTTGTAACGCTCCTGATCGCCCTCATCTGCCTGCAAACTTGCGGCACTACAGTTTCCAACTGCCCCCGTATTTTGTACCAACTCGCCCTAGACGGACACCTTTCGCCTGTGTTTACAGTCGTTTCTCGACGGGGTGTCCTGGGACCTGCTCTCATATTGACCTTTTTACTCAGCCTCCTGTGTCTGGTCTGGGGAGATTTGTCTCAGGTCCTGATGGTGACAGGTACTGGCTTCCTAGTGTCCATAATGGGAATTCATCTAGGACTGTGGTTGCGCCGGGGCAGACCAGAGGTGCGATGGCCTTGGTTGTCACTTTGTTTTTTCATTGTGGAGGCAGTTGTCCTGGTAGTGGGGGGCTTAGCCTGGAGCTGGCAAAATCTGGTATTCGGGCTTTTGTTGCCCATTGTTATTTTGGCTGCGGATGCTGCCGTGCGCCGCATTTCATTTGCGCCATTCCATCCCAAATGGTGGCTCCAGCGTTACCACGCCCAATCCGATGGCAAAGTACAAGACGTTGTGGTGCTTCAGGTAATCATCCTGATTTTATTGATCTGTAGTGCTGCCACTATAGGCTGGGTGATAAGCGGTAAGTTAGACAGAACCTCTGGTGGCGAGAGCGCTGCTCTGTTGATCGTTGTGCTAGTGACGCTCTCATTTGTAGGAGTCGCGATCGCATGCTGGACTACCTGGCCACAGATTGCTGCCATTGACGAGGCACGCGAAGAAGCGAAAAACCTCTTTATCACTACCCTAGATACTGTTCCCGATACCGTTTTAGTGTTGGATGAAAACGGCACGATTCGTCAGACAAACACAGCTGCTGAAAAACTATTTCAGAGCAACACCCAGGATCTAATTGGGCATCACCTGAATGAACTCTTCTCTTCTTTAGCAGGTACGCCAGAGCAGTGGCCCAGCAGGAGTGAACAGACCCTGAAAACCTACCAAAGCTCACGCATCATTGAATCTACCGTTTCGCAGCAATCTAATCAGAAGGTCCAACAATATGTTGTGATCCTGCGCGACATCACTGAGCGCAAGCGGGTTGAGGAGGAATTGACGCAGTACCACTACCATCTTAAGCAATTGGTGGAAGAGCGCACGGAGGAAATCAGCCGGGTCAATGAACAACTTCAAGAAGACATCACTGAGCGCAGGCGAGCGCAAGAGCAACTGCTGCACAATGCTTTTCACGATGCGTTGACTGACTTGCCCAACCAAGCCTTATTCATGGATCGGCTGGGACTTGCGGTTGAACGTGCTAAACGACGGGAGGATTATTTATTTGCTGTACTCTTCGTGGATCTGGATCGCTTCAAGGTTGTTAACGACAGCCTCGGACATATGGTGGGGAACCAACTGCTGATCGAGATTTCTCGTAGACTGGGGGCAGTTCTGCGCTCTGTAGATACGCTGGCCCGTTTTGGGGGAGACGAGTTCACAATTCTACTTGAGAATATCGAGGATATAGGTGCCGTAGTACACGTAGCTGAGCGGATTCAAAAGGAACTAGCCTTGCCTTTCAACCTGAACGAGAATGAGGTGTTTACCAGCGCCAGCATTGGAATCGCCCTTAGTTCGCGAGGTTATGACCAGCCAGGGCACGTTTTGCGTGATGCTGACATTGCGATGTATCGTGCTAAGACACTTGGTAAGGCGCGCTATGCGGTGTTCACCACAACTATGCACCATCGTGCAGTAGTGCTCTTGCAGTTGGAGACCGATCTGCGGCGTGCCGTTAAGCGAGAGGAATTTCGGCTTCACTATCAGCCGATTGTGTCACTGGTAACCGGCAGAATTATCGGTTTCGAGGCACTGGTGCGCTGGCATCACCCAGAGCGTGGCCTTATTTCTCCAATAGAGTTCATTTCCACCGCGGAAGAAACCGGAATGATCATTTCTATTGGTCAGTGGGTGCTCCAGGAAGCATGTCGCCAGATGCACACATGGCACGCACAATTTCCCACAACACCACCCTTGATGATCAGCGTAAATTTCTCCGGTAAACAGCTCGCGCAACCGGATCTGATCAACCAGATCAACCAAGTTTTGCTTAATACTGGCTTGGACGCACGCAGTTTGAAGCTGGAGATTACTGAAAGCGTAGTTATAGATAATACCGAATTTGCAACTGCCATGCTCTCGCAGCTAAGAGCCTTGAATATTGAGTTGCAAATGGATGATTTTGGTACAGGCTATTCAT
>QQTW01002460.1_pt1 | contig 13452 bp, 9 predicted proteins | sample 1904831 | NCBI WGS metagenome assembly QQTW01 (sample SAMN09435610, study PRJNA476489) | Subsurface metagenome, whole genome shotgun sequencing project. | reverse complement strand
AGTAGGGGGAGCGGGGGGAGCGGGGGGAGTGGGGGGAGTGGGGGGAGCGGGGGGAGCAGAGGAGCAAATTGATCCGGTGAGGGCGGGTTTATTAGCGGATTACTGCTTTGAGCCACATCCGGATCATCCTAACTTACTGCCGGTGACAGCTTATGATCGCTGGGACAGACTTGGATATGCAGCAACCAAGGCTTATGGGGAGATATTGCAGTGGTTAGAGGGGCAGCGATCGCAACAAGAACAGCGTCTCCTTCCCAGTCCCATTTCCCTTATAGATCGGGCAATTCAACAGTTTTTGTGGAAGGGCAGCAATCTACCTTATCACCAGATGGCTGCTCTGCGGGAATTGTTGGAAACTGCTCAACACTACTGGGAAGTTGATGCCCGGTTGCGGCAGAGCGAAGCAATTGATGAGCCGCGATCGACCACTATTGCCCAATTCATTGAGCTGCTGCGCCGTGGCACCATCACCGCCAATCCTTATCCTGTCCGCCCCATTGGTACAGCGGGTCGAGCTGTTACTCTGTCAACAATCTTCCAATACCGCTCCAGTCGTCAGTTCCATCGGTGGCAATTCTGGCTAGATGCCGGTTCACCGCTTTGGCTCAGTGGCGGTGCCGCCACGCTATTCGGTGCCCCATTGTTTCTTCAGCACCGGTTCGGACGCCCCTGGACGGCAGTTGATGCCATAAATGCTGATGAGCAACGACTGCAGCGGATTTTGCGTGATTTGCTAGGGCGCGTGGGAGAGCGAGTTTACCTCTGCCATAGCGATTTAGCCGTGAATGGGCAGGAGCAAATCGGCCCCTTATTGTCATTAATTAATGCTTCTGTGCCGTTATCTGAACCTGCTCTTACCTAAGCTTTACCCACAGGAGTTATATCGGATCCCATCTCCCTCTCTTCCTCTTACCACTGCGGCATTGCCATAATTAGCGCCTCGGTCGCTTTGCTGTCCAATGCCGGAGAGAAAAAATAGCCTTGTCCGTATTCGCAGTTCAACTCTTTGAGTTGTGCGAGTTGCTCTGCTGTTTCCACCCCTTCCGCTGTCACATCCACGCCTAGACGGTGGGCAAGCGTTATGATTGTCTCCACAAGCTCTAAGTTGCCGACGTCAGTACGGCAAGGTTGCTCAACGGAGGAACCCCCCGCACCGCAAGTGGCCTCCCTCGTGTGAGAAATGAAGGAGCGGTCAATCTTTAATAAACTAATAGGAAAGCTATGCAGCCGACCTAAAGATGAATAACCTGTCCCAAAGTCATCGATAACCAATTGCAGCCCCAAAGCTTTGAGTTGCAAGAGCATAGCAGTTGCCGATTGGTCATTTTCCATGATTACGCTTTCGGTGATCTCTAACTTCAAACTTTGGGCATCTAGACCAGTCTCCCGGATAACAGAGTTAATTTTTTCAATCAAATTCGCTTGAGCAAACAAATTGTTGCAAAAATTTACAGAAATAGTCAAAGGCGGATTAGCGGGAAATGCGAGCTGCCATTGGTGCATCTGGCGACAGGCTGTCTGCAACACCCACTGATCAATAGTTACACTCAGCTCAGTTTCTTGCACTACTGAAAAAAACTCTTCCGGGGAAACTAAACCACGGTATGGGTGTCGCCAGCGTAACAAGGCCTCGAAACCGATAATTCTACCGGTTTTGAGTGACACAATCGGTTGGTAGTAAACTTGAAATTCCTGCCGATCAATGGCTCGCCGCAGCTCGTTCTCTAACTGCAAGCGTGCCACTGCCTGAATATGCATGTCTACGTTAAAAATCTCGTAGCGCGCTTTGCCAAAAAGCTTGGCACGATACATGGCGATGTCAGCGTCACGCAACAGGTCTTCCGGTCGGTCATAACCAATCGTACCCAAGGCGATGCCAATACTCGCCGTAGTGAACACCTCTTGAGAGCCTATAACAAAGGGCAATCTCAGTTCCGCTTGTATCCGCTCAGCAACGCGGCTCGCGTCGCTGGTGTCTTTAATCTCCTCAAGCAGGATTGTGAACTCGTCTCCTCCCAGCCGAGCAGCGGTATCTGAGGGGCGAAGGCAGGTCGCTAGTCTGCCAGCAAGGGCGATCAGCAACTGGTCTCCAAAGGTATGTCCGAGGCTGTCATTGATCACCTTGAAACGATCCAGGTCTATAAATAGAACCGCAAACAGATAATCCTCTTGTCGTTTTGCCTGCTTGATTGCATGCTCCAGGCGGTTCATGAACAAAGCGCGGTTGGGTAGACTTGTCAGTGGATCATAAAACGCATGTTCACGCAGTTTTGCCTCTGCCTGCTTGAGATCGGTAATATCGCGGGCAACGCCCACATACCCCAGCGGCTTTGCTTCCCCATCTGTGAGCACTGCGATTGTCTTTTGAGTGGGAAAGGTTGTCCCGTCCCGCCTTTTGTGCCCTAATTCTCCAGAATTGGTACCGTTTTGGGTCAAGTACTCCATAAAAGGCAACACCTCTTGCTGCATCTGCTCCTCTGTATGGAAGATGCTGAAATGCTGACCGAGTACTTCCTCTGAGCCGCACCTATGCATCTGCGCCCATGCTGGGTTAATAAACAGCAATTGTCCATCGTTGTCTGTGACCGCAATGCCGTCAACCGACTGCTCTACGGCTCTTTGCAGCATAGACAGTTGCATCTGGGTCTGTTTGCGCTCGGTGATGTCACGGCAATTGGCAATGATACCCGCCACACTCGGTTCCGCCAGCAGATTATTAATAATCACTTCAAAATCTCGCCAAGAGCCATCTATGTGCCGTAACCGCAACTCGCTAGTGAGGTTGACACCAAGACAACGGTGGGCTTCGCTCCATAAACTCTCTGCCTTGGTAAGGTCCTCAGGATGTAATAGTTCTAAAGCTTTTTTGCCTAGCCTTGCTTCAGGTTCATATCCTAAAATCCGCTTCACGGACAGACTGAGGTAGCTAACGCTGCAATCGGCTGCGACAACTGCAATTACATCTGAGGCATTCTGCACCAGGGAGCGGAAGCGTTCTTCGCTTTGGCGCTGCGCTTCTGCTCTTGCGATCCTGGCACTGGAGCGTTGACCAAAAAAGGAAGCGATCAGCGTTAGAATCAGGATGATCAAAGTGGCAATGCCAACGACCACCGCCAGTTGAACGTTATTGCCGGTAGGGGACGACTGCACTGCCGCTTGATTATTTCCCTGAAAGCTAACTGCTTCCATTGCTAAGTAGTGCATTCCGACAATGGCACTCCCCATCAAGACTGCACTGCCAATCTTGCGCCCACTCGCCTTGATCAGAGTCTCGACGCGGGAATGGAACGCTAGCCACAGGGAGCTACCAGAACCAATAATAGCTGTAACGGCAGAGAGTGCCATCAGCCTCGAATCATAAACCGAGACCGCCGTCACTTGCATCGCTAGCATGGCAGTCAAGTGGAGACCAACAATACCAAACCCCACGAACAAGGTTCCTGCTACAAACGCCAGCCGACCCAGCGACTGGTGACGGTTGACGGCAAAAAAACCAGCACCAGCGCCCGTAATTGATACTGCCATTGAGAGGAGGACGATTGTAAAGTCGTAGATTATGGGTATTGGTAGCTGATAGGCTAGCATGCCGATGAAGTGCATTGCCCAAATGCTAATTCCTAAGGCAATCGTGCCTCCAATCAGCCAGAGCTGCCGTGCCCATCCTTGGGCGACTAAGACCTGCCCAGCCAGATCCAGCGATATGTAAGAGCCGAAGAGTGCAATAACAATCGAAAGCGTAACAAGGCGGACATCATAGGTAGCCGTCAGGGTTATTTCTGTATAAGTCATTGCCTCAAACTCCGTACCGCTGAGTCCGCGCAATGGGTATCGGAATTACTTACCATCTTCAATTCCAAGTATTTTTAGAGTTTACGCAATTAGCATGTATAGCAGCTATATTTAGGATGCCCAACTAAACCAATAAATCTCACATACGGTGTATCAGCCGCCCTCGTTGCGTAAGTATCAGTAGGATGGGCAGTGCATTATTAAGGCAATTGGTGGGCAGTGCCCACCCTACTTTTACTAGTTCTACATAAATAACTGCTCAACTTACGGATTTTGAGGTCAAATTGACAAGCTTAACTGAGAGCCATTCTGGGTTTTGTAAACTTCAATCCGGGCTTGGAAGGCTTCTTTGAAATAGGGCATGTGAGTGACGGTGAGAATGCAGGCAAAATCGGATGCGATCGCATTAATCGCTGCAATCAATCGCTCGCAACCTTCCTGATCCTGTGTACCAAACCCCTCGTCTACAATTAGCAGTTGCAGCGCTGCCCCAGCCCGTTGAGCCAGTAGTCTTGCCAACGCTAGCCTAATTGCAAAGTTAATCCGAAACGCTTCCCCACCGGAGTAAGTTTCATAAGGTCTGGTACCACGGGCGTCGGCGATCAAAATATCCAGCGTGTCAATCATTTTCGCCGCTTTCTTAGATGCTCTACCACTACGCCCAGCTTTTTGGGTGACAAACTGAACGTGCAGCTGATTAGCACTGAGTCGCGCCAACAACTGATTCGTTTCCGCCTCCAACTGGGGCAACACATTTTCAATCATCAGCGCCTGGATGCCATTTTTTCCGAACGCTTGGGCTAATTCCTGATAGACGCGATGTTGCCGCCGTACCTCTTGAAGTTTTTGCTGCTGTTGATCGTACTGCTGCTGTTGCGTTTCCAGGTGGGTAAACAGTTGTTGCAGACGCCCTAGCTCACCCAGCTGCAAATCCAGTTGCATTCGTCGCTGTTGTAGCTGCTGCTCCAAAGCTTGAATTTGGGCAGTTGGTAGCGGTGTTTGTTCCAACTGCTGAATCAGACAATCCATTTGAGCAGCGATTGCTTGGCGCTCAGCTAATCGAGCTTGCAAAAGCTGGGTAAGATCCTGCGATCGCTGCTGTAACTGGGGATATTGCTGCTGGGCGTTAGATAGCTGTTGATAGCGCATCTGCCACGACTGAGCCGCACGCAGAGTGGTGCGCAGGGCATTGTGCTGCTCTGTGTCATAACCAATTTCCGCAATGTAGCGCTCAATCTCGGCAATTTGTTGGGCGCAGTCCGAGTCAATTTGTTCCTGCTCGATTCTTTTGCTCATTGCAGCAATTTGCGCTTTTATTTCAGGTTGCCGCGCCAAAAACAGCGCTTGTCGCCTCTGGGCGTCTTTGATTTGCCCCTGCCGAATTTCTGCCCAACGCCACCGCTCCACCTCGCTGCGGGCTAAAGCGTGGTCTTGCTCGTTATAGTTGAGTTGTTCCAAGTACTGGTCGAGCCTTCGCAGTTCTTCTTGCTTATCTATGGCGTAGTCACCAATCTCAAGCGATCGCTCCAACTGCTGCTTTTGGGCTGTGGTTTGTTGTAGCCGGTTCTGAGCATCATCCGTAGCTGCCAGGTGTGCAGCTAGCTGCCCCCGTTCTTCCCGTAAAGCATCGTATTTCGCTATTTCCTGCGATAGTTCCCGATATTCTTGGCGCAGTACCTGAATTTCTCGCTCAGACACTGCCATTTGTTCGCGCACTACCCAGAATTGCTCTTGAGTTTCCTGTTGCTGGGTTCGAGTTTTTTCGACTACCCGGTTCCAGTGATGTTCATCTAGGGGGCGATCGCACAGTGGACAGAGAGCATCTGGATTCTGGAGCATCTGGATCTTTTGCTCTAGTTCTCCCAGTTGTTTCTCATAGTCGCGTTGGTAAGCTTGGAGACGTTCCATAAAGTGACGCCGTTCCTGCCCTTTTTCCTGCACTCGTTGCAGGTAAACTCGTTTTTTCTCTAGTTGCTCAATTTGCGTCGCCACATCCATTACCGCTTGTTGCAGCTGCGGTTGGCGTTGCTTTTGGGCACTCAACTGTTTCTCTGAGGATTGAAGTTCTTCTAGTCGAGCAACCATTCGAGCTTGGACGCGTTCGAGCTGACTTTGCACAGAGGCGCGGTGTTGCAACATCGGAGCTACCTGGAGTTGCAGCTGATCCAGATGAGCAACACGGGCACGGGCTGCGGTGAGTTGTGCCAATCCTGCTTCCACTTCAGGCAGTTTATTTAGAGTTTGCTTCAGCTCTTGTTCCTGCTGCTGCAAGGCTTCCAACTGCCCTTCTGCGTGTTGCAGTTGACGCTGAATTTCATTGACAACCTGGTTGAGCTGTTGAACGCAATTTTGTCGCTTAGCTAGAGCGAGTGAATGTTCTTGAGCTTTGGCAGCGCTCGTTTCTTCCTGGGTTTGCAGACTTTGGTATTGGGCATACCCAGCCAGGATCTCACCTTCTTGATTCAATATCTCTTCGATAGCTGAAGCTTCCGCGCTCAAAACAGCGCGCTCTTGTTCGAGGCGATCGCTGTCTTGGCTGAGATTTTGGTATTGCTGCCGCAGAAAGCCCAGTTGTTGCTCCCAAGTTTGCCGCTCCTGCTGGATGACTTGTAAACTTTGTAGTTGTATGCTGTCAAATGCTTGCTCTTGTTGGAGCTGATTGAGCTGAGTTTCTAAGTCGGCTCGTTGAAGGGCGATCGCCTCACGTTGATGTAGCTGGGTTTCCATTGACTGCAAATTCCGCTCTAGCTGCTCCGCTTGAGCTTTGAAGGAGCGCGACAAGTCCTTCGCCCGCTCTTCTAAGTCATCGTATTGATTAAGTTTCAGCAACTCTGCCAGAATTTCTTTACGCTCAGTGGGGCGCTTGAGCATGAACTCATCCGACCGACCTTGGCGTAAATAGGCAGAATTAATGAAGGTATCATAATCCAGCTTGATGTGTTCTATAATCAGGTGCTGCGTCGCTCGTACCCCACGCTCTGTTAATGCCCGAAAGCCGGTGGGCGTGGCAACTTGAAATTCCAGGGAACTGCTCTGCCCTCTGTGGCGGTTACGAATGACTCGATATTTATGCTGGTTGCTAGTAAAGGTGAAATCAACCCTAACGTCATTGGCTCCGCTGTGGATAATTTCGTCTTCGGAGGCGGCGCGGCTTTCACCCCAAATCGCCCAGGTGATAGCTTCTAGTAAGGAAGATTTCCCGGATCCGTTGGAACCACAGATGCAGGCGGTATGCAGCCCACTGAAATCGAGGGTTGCATCACGGTAGCTCAGGAAGTTTTTCAGGGTCAGTTCTACTGGAATCATTAACGCTCTTAGCGCTATACCTTAATATTTAACAAATAGCAGTACATTTGCACTGTTGCCTAGTTTATCGACGTAACAATCAGGTTTCTAGCCCTCAAGCCCTCAGCTTTACAATTGTTAACAATGCGGCTGGTAGATGAGCATCATTGTTGGTTAATGCGCGATGGAACAGCAGCGAGCGGTTGTTGATACATCAGACTCTGATCTTAAGTGTGGACTTGAAACCCGCGCAGAGAGAAAATGGAAAAACGAAACTGAAAAAACCTAGTTGCCACCAGATAATGGAGGAATGAATTAATGGCTGCAAAGAAAATCTTGATGCTTGTCGGCGACTATGTGGAAGACTACGAGGTGATGGTGCCGTTTCAGGCGCTGCAAATGGTAGGACACACCGTTCATGCAGTATGTCCGGATAAGAAAAATGGGGAGACGGTGCGGACAGCCGTTCACGATTTTGAAGGCGACCAGACCTATAGTGAAAAACGGGGCCACAACTTTACCTTAAACGCCACGTTTGAGGAAGTGGAAGCAGAAGCTTATGATGCTTTAGTAATTCCTGGAGGACGGGCACCAGAATATATCCGCCTCAATCAAAAAGTGCTAGAAATTACCCGCCACTTTGTCCAGGCGAACAAGCCCATCGCTGCGATCTGCCACGGATTGCTAGTATTGGCGGCAGCTGATGTATTAGAAGGTAAGAGTTGCACTGCCTACCCAGCTTGTGGCCCGGATGTGACTCGCGCTGGTGGACTCTATGCCCAGATTCCAGCCGATCAAGCAATGGTTGATGGCAACTTGGTAACGGCACCAGCATGGCCCGCCCATCCGAGCTGGCTGGCGGAATTCCTTAAACTTTTAGGAACGCGGATCGAGCATCGGGAGATGGTAAAAGCTTGAGTATTTGTACTCAGCAATGACGGAGATAGCAATTTGCACCGAAAATCTCAGTCGTGATTTTAGAAGTATCCGAGCAGTAGATGGTCTCTCTCTAGAAGTACCCAGGGGTATTGTATTTGGCTTCCTTGGCCCCAACGGTTCCGGTAAGACAACTACGATCCGGCTACTGCTCGGTTTGTTGGAACCAACGAGCGGGCGAGCCCAAGTGCTGGGCTTTGATACGCTCAAGCAGGCGCATCAGATTCGCCAACGTACAGGCGCTCTGCTAGAACATCCGGGTCTCTACGAAAGACTGAGCGCGGAAGACAACCTAGAGTTTTACGGACGGGTTTGGCGCTTACCAACTGCTCAAAGGCGATCGCGCATCAAGGAATTGCTGAGTAACCTGGGGCTGTGGCAGCGTCGCCATGAAAGTGTGGGTCAGTGGAGCCGGGGCATGAAGCAGAAGCTGGCGGTAGCTCGCGCTATGCTCCACCGTCCGCCTCTGATTTTTCTGGATGAGCCAACAAATGGGCTCGATCCGGTGGCAGCAGCAGCCCTGCGCGATGACTTGCAACAGATGGTAGCGCGTGAGGGAGTCACGGTGTTTCTGACTACGCACAATTTGGCAGAAGCAGAGAAGTTGTGCCAGCGAACGGGTGTGATTCGGCAGGGGAAACTACTGGCAGTTGGCCATCCGGATGAGTTGCGCGTTCATTGTGGTGGTCCACGTGTTGAAGTGGTTGGGCGTGGGTTCACTCCCAAGTTGCTGGATTGGCTGCGATCGCAACCACCGGTGTCCTCCGTTCAGATCCAAGGCGATGCCCCAGAGGGGCTTGCCGGACAGCAGGCTCGCTTGACGATTATTTTACATAAACAAACAAGCGTGGCACCACTGGTTAGTATGCTGGTGCGTGCGGGTGTTCAGATCGAAGAAGTCCGCAAGGGTAGCGCCAGCTTGGAGGAAGTTTTCTTAACACTGATGGAACAAGCACCGTGATTGCCGATATCTGGGCTGTGATTTGGAAGGAATGGCGCGAACTGCTGTTTCAACGCGGGAGTTGGCGTGCAATTACGTTGAGTTTGCTGCCGTCCGTGGTGTTATTTGGTATAATATTGCCGTCGCAGCTGGGGCAGTTCTGGGTAGAATCTTTATTACCGTTGGGTTTATGGGGCTGGCTACCACTGCTCCCAGTAACGGCGGTGATTGCTGATGCTTTTGCTGGGGAGCGAGAGCGGCACACGTTGGAGACTCTGCTGGCTAGCCCTTTGTCAGAACAAGCGATCCTATTTGGTAAGGTCGCTGCAGTAGTAGGCTACGCTTGGGTATTGACACTGATCATTCTGCTAGTGGGATTAGTGACGGTCAATTTTGTTTACGGGAATGGGAAACTGCTATTCTACCCAGCAACTATCGCGCTGGGCGGCATGGTGTTAAGTCTGCTGACGGCAACGCTGGCAGCGAGTATTGGCGTTCTTGTCTCCCTGCGGGCTGCGACGGTACGGCAGGCGGCTCAGCAGCTAGTTTTTGCCTCTATAGCTTTAACTTGGCTCCCGATGTTTGGTTTGGGCTTGCTCCCAAATGAATGGCAAGCGAGTCTGCTCAAATCAGTGATGAGTGGTAATGCTACACAGATTTTCCTAATGATTGTGATTGTTCTGGTTGTGATTGACGTTGGGTTGCTGTTAGTGGCAATGGCGCGTTTCGTGCGATCGCGGTTAATTCTCGATTAACAATCTACCCCCGTCGGCTTTAGGGTGGGCAGTGCCCACCAATTGCCTTAATGGTGGGCAGCAGCTACCCTATCACTGGCTGGTATGCTGACACGCAACCGTTTAAACATGGCAACACGCGCAAGGTTTGCAAGGGTATCATCCAGGGGTGGAAGTGATATCAGTTTTTGATACTTTTGGGTCAGTGCTGTCTGAATGAGCCAATCGGCGAGAAAGGGATTTTTGGGTAAAATAGGGCCATGAGAATAGGTAGCGATCGCATTCTGATAAAATGCCCCCTCTGTCCCATCCTCGCCGTTGTTGCCTAGCCCTTGCACTACACGCCCCAGTGGCTCCACCTGACCAAGTTTGGTACGACCCCCGTGATTTTCAAAGCCAATTAGGTAGGGTGTTTCTCCCGTCATTGCTTCCAGTTCCTGCGCCAGACGCTTTGCCGTCACTTGAATAACAAGATTGCCAATACAGCGACGGGCGTTTAGCCCCGGATGCACCGAGACTAAATCAAATAGACCTAGCCCCGAAATCCGCTGCCCAGCAGCAGGCTCGTAGTAGTGACCTAACAGCTGGGGTGCGCCGCAGGTAAAGACGCCGGGAGTGCCACTGTCGATCTTCTCACGCAGCGCCAGAGCCTTCGCACCGCGTAAGTCGCGCATGACGATTTCTTGCTGCCGGTCTTGTGCGCCACCACCAACCAACAAGTCCACTGTTTGCAGGTCAGTTGGCGTGGCGTTTTGATCGAGTGGCATCACTTTTACTGTGTACCCCCGCCACTCACAGCGCCGTTGCAGGCAGATAACATTGCCGCGATCGCCGTAGGTACTCATCAGAGTTGGGTAGAGCCAGCCAATTGTTAACTCAAATTGTTCAGGATTCATAAACACATTCTATAATTGCCACCATAGTACATTCACGCTATGTCCAACTTTGTTCCAGCCTCCAACCAGGTGAAGTTTTCAGTAAAATCCGTTTACGTAGGTAAGAGGTAGCCTCACTAATCAGGCTACTTGGGTTCAGCCTCCGTACATTTACTTAGATAAGAAGTTTGGAATCCCAAATGTCGCCAATTTATCAGTAAAATCCCGCTTGGACACCAAGATAGGATGTGTCATATTTACGACGCCTCCCATACTTTTCTATTGCACAACTACCGCTAAATACAAAACTGGTTTTTGGACTTTGATTGTTCACAACTTTTTTGATTCCATTTAGCTATCGGTCAGACACTGGCTGCTCAGCAGCGCAAATTCAGAGTGGTTTAAAGCAGGAGGAAATGGAGACTTATCGACAACTATTAAATTTATCAAAACAACTGTTTTTAGACAAGCTGTTAATTATTTGCAAACTTACTTAAAGCAGTGTTGATTAAAAAAAAATAGACGACTTGCCGAAAAAATACTATATTTTATTACTGTATGTTCCAAATACCCGTTGTTTTAATATTGTTTAATCGCCCGGATTTAACAAAAATTGTGGTTGAGGCGATCGCTCAAGTCAAGCCAGCTCAGCTACTTGTAATCGCAGACGGTCCACGCGAGCCTGAAGAATCAGAAAAGTGCAATAAAGCCAGAGCAGTTATTGAGAGAATTGACTGGGATTGTCAAATTTTAACTAATTTTTCAGATAAACACTTGGGGTGCAAGCGTCGTGTTTCTAGTGGGCTCGACTGGGTTTTTTCAATAGTTGAAGAAGCCATAATTTTAGAGGATGATTGTCTGCCTGCCCCAACATTTTTTTCTTTTTGTGAAACTCTGCTTGAGCGCTACCGCTACGACGATCGAATTATGATGATTAGTGGCAATAACTTCCAGCGTGGTCAGAACAAAACTGAGTATAGTTATTACTTTTCAAAATATAGCCATATTTGGGGTTGGGCTTCTTGGCGGAGAGCCTGGCAGCACTACGATGTGGATATGAAAACATGGCCAAAATTAAAAAAAATGAATTGGCTCTGTTCAGTCTGCACGGATTCCTATGAGCAGAGATATTGGATGGATAGATTTGACAGTGTATTTGATGGTGCTATAGATACTTGGGACTATCAATTGCTTTATGCCTACTGGTGTCAAAGCGGTCTAGCAATACTTCCTAACTCTAACCTGGTCTCAAATATTGGCTTTCGACTAGATGCGACACACACCTTTGCTGATAGTCCTTGGGCACGACTGTCAACAACTGATATTTGGGAAATAAAACACCCCCCATCTGTTGTTAGACATCGAGATGCTGACACTTATACATTTAATTACTTTTATGGAGGTAAAGATATGCGAAAACATGCAGATCCTCTATATAGGGCTAAGCATTACGTCAAATCACTGAGGAATCGTCTTATACTAGAGAATACGTGGGACTGACAGCAAGAAACTTTATCATTTTCTTGGCATCAAAGAGGAAATTTGGTAATGGGTATTCGAGATTCTGTGAAATTAGAATCTGTCGCCCTCACTGATTTTCGCAGTGTCTTGCAGGTGCATTCTTTGGGCTGCCCTCACAAAATAAGGTTAACTAAAATGCGCTGCAAGTCTTCTAAATCATCAGGTACTCGGTACAAGCTCAAGTCTTGAACAATTTGCCGTTGTTCTCTGTTTAATACCCCAAACTGCCAAATACTTCCCGTAGAAACTACACCTGTTAGAGTCAGCGACTCAGAGGATGTCCAGTTATGTAAAGCAATGAGTTCAACAGCGAGCTGAGTAAAACCTCTATCCAAATCAGCTTTTTTTGCTTCAATAACCAAAAGCGAGTTGTTTTTATACAGGTAATAGTCCAAGGAACCTTTTAGTTGCTCAGAAACGACAAGCGGATACTCAGGTGCAATTTTGCAATGGGTGTAGTGAACCAGATCCATTAAGACGGGCGCAATCAAAAACTCGCGCCTCGCCGCCTCGCTTGTTGTGCTGATGTACGGCAAGCTTTCTTCTATTCTCTCCTTGAGGCTAGCAAGGCGGTCTAGCTCAATAGTGGTTCGTGCAAGTGAAAGACGCGATCGCTCTAAGGAGTAACCAAACTCTGACAAAATATCTTCAGCTTGGAATGGTAAATCAAAATAGCTGCTGAAGGTATAAGATTGGCCTGGTTGTAAAATTGTCCGTTTCATAAAATCTTACGACCAGTCAGCACTTGTCGCACTTCTAGCATAGCTGAGTAGGTGGGCAGAATATGTAAGGTTTCACCATCTGGTGTTTGTTCTAAAGCAGTGGCGATCGCCTCGAGCAAATCTTCTTTGACAATCAGCGACAAAGTGCTGTTGTTAGACTCGATTTGGCTGTAGCGTAGACGTAGCGCCATATCGTAGACGCGATCGCCACTCACAACCATTGTGCCGCCCTGCTCTACTAACTTTTCCGTGTCCACATCCCAAATCCAGGACACATCGGTGCCGTCCGGCGTTCGGTCATTCAACACCAGCAGCGTCGTTTGTCCACCTACCTGAAGTACGGCGCGGATGGTTTCATTCATCCCGACTGGGTTTTTCGATAACAGAATCCGCACCTGCTTACCGTTGACTGTCAACTCCTCTGCACGTCCAAAAGCCGCCTGGAAGTTGGCAATCGTGTCGCGGATAGTGTCCTCATCAATACCCAGCTGTTGGGCGGCTAACACAGCTGCTAGGGTATTGTATTTGTTGTACAATCCAATCAGGATTTGGGGCCATTGGCGACTATCAACAGCGAGCTTGCCTTTGTGAAAGTCGCAGCCCGGACAGTGGAAATCGCCTAAATGGGATAGGTAAACGCCTTGATATGT
>QQTW01002459.1_pt1 | contig 13452 bp, 16 predicted proteins | sample 1904831 | NCBI WGS metagenome assembly QQTW01 (sample SAMN09435610, study PRJNA476489) | Subsurface metagenome, whole genome shotgun sequencing project. | reverse complement strand
CTCTGTCAGAGTTGCCGAAACATCCTGAATCTCTCTTGATACTTCCTGTAGGAAAGGAAGCTTCACCCATCTGTGATATCTTAAACACAGCCAGCCGTTGGAAAAGGCCGTGTGGTCAGAAGTTCGACCTCTGTTCATCATACGTCAATCATGACGCCAACCATGAGACCTGCACGTTAGAAGCGGAGTCAACATCTGCCCCTTGAACCCAACCAGCGGCGACGCAATGGGTTAGCGACCAGATCAGGGCTTGGGACACGATGCCACCAGCATTTGAAGAAGAAGCAAACAGTTGCACTCAGATCTTCAAGCGCAGACTTTATTACTCAAAGGCCTAAGTAGCGCATGACCCCTACGAAATTATTAGCTCGCTCGATATCAAGAAGGAATAGAGTCCGACCGGCTCATCCTGTTTCCCATGGACTGGCTATGCAGAGCAGATCTACATCTGCACAGTCTCCCCATGCTCCTTCTTGTCATCATCCGATACGTTGAATATCCGACGTTTGATTTCAGTTGATAACAAACCTGTCGTCTCCTCCGCAGCGATCTTGTTGCTGGCAGTAACCAGTTTCTGCAGCGGAGAATCGCGGTCAGACAGCATGGTACGGCTGGAACCGTTTCTGAAGTCGCCCTTTATGTACGACTGCACTTGGATGACCTTATTTGCGAGATCTTTGATTTGGTTCGTGCCATAATCGCGATTCGTGAAGAGGGGATTGGAAGAAAGCGTGCCAACCCAGTACTTGTTCCATAAGGATTCCAAGAGTTTTGTGTCAAGGGTTGATTTGAAATGAGACACCTCCAGCGCGTAGTACTTGTTGCTGTGCGCGCCAAAGTCTGCGATTTTGGCCAGTGGGATGGTCTGAAAGCCGTCACCGGCGGCTTGCTGCTCCGGTTTGTAGTTCTCTGGATAGGTCCTGAAGGCACCTATCTCAACCTTCCCAGCACTGATGGTCCGATCAGGATCAATGACCACCGCCAGAAAAGGATCCGAGTACGTCTGCTGTGTCATTTGGGTGCTGACGTCGATGCCACTGAGCCAGCATCCGTAGCCCGGGTGAGAATGGTACCACCCCACTGCGTTCTCCAGCTGTCCTACTTCCCGGGCTCGCCGCAGATACTCCACCATGTACTCGTTTGCCTCTTCTTGGGCGTTGACTCTCGTCTCAGTCCCTTCAACAGGCAGGCGAAATGCATCTGTGACTATGAATGTGTGGCCCTGGATGTATCCTTGCATGAGACCCATCACTTCGAGGGAGCCACCGGACCTTGCGTGCATCACCATCTTGAGAAGAGCGACGGCGGAGATGCGGACATCTTTGAAGTGATGATGATCCCTCCTCCATGGGTGCGCATTGTTGATGGCCTTTTGCTCTGCAGCATCGTATCCATAGAGGGAATCTCGATTATGGTCGACAAGCTTGACAGCATTTTCTAGCTCTGTGATATTCGCAAAGTCAATCTCCGTAGACGCTTATTCAATGAGCAGTAACTTACCCCAGGAAGCTAAGCCGGTCCCCATGACGGTGTGGTTGTTTTTATGTTTGAACCGTCAATGGGACTTTAGTTCAGAAAGTACTGCCAACACTGCGGCAAGACTCCGTGTGTTTGGGAGGTCTTTCATTAACAAGGCTTCCAACAGAGTATATAAGAGCAAGATACGGGGTACATATATGAGCAAAGGATGCCGACAAGTAAAACATGTACGGAGTACACACTATTACAATACTATTTAATACATCTGCCAGACAAGAGCGCATGGTTTATCTACATCGGCTGCACAGCCGTTGAGGACTCTTTCATGCTTTGCCTCAGCCTTCGCAAAAACACATCCTTTCCGAGCACAGTCATTGCGTCCGTCATCCCCATGCCAGGTCTCCCTTGCGCAATGACAGCCCTGAGAAATTGACGCAACTGTGAATGATGAAGCCGCTGTACTTCTAGGGGTATGACATGTTGGCTATCTTCCGAAGATAGATTGGAGTCGATATTCGTGAACGACTGAATTGCCTGCGTTAGTGTGGCCTCTATACGCTTCTTCTCCCAGGCTTCCTGTGGCAGCTCTGAGAGCTTCTCTATGACGTGCAAAACTTCAGCAGACGTCAAACCACCTTGATCCAACAGACTCGAGCCCAAAGAAGACGTCTGAGGCAAGAAAAAGTAAGAATTGCGCTCCATGAAGTCAGAGGGGTTGGTATAGTTATCAGCGTCTGCACGCAGAAGGGCAGTAGTATAGTCCCGGAGTGTTCGGCCTTGTAACGTGGACTGTCTATGGCAAGACGCGGGTTCAGCGAACAGACAGAGCAATGGGGTATCAATCTAAACATACCTCAACTCTGGGGCGACTGTACGCTCTATATGCGCCATCAGGGGTTCCAGTATAGATGAGTCACCCGCAGCAGCCAGCTTCGAAGTATGTCGCTTGTTTATGTGCAACAGCTTACCAAAAGTCACTTTGGTGGTGCCTTTAGTGAATTTCAAGGTAAACTAGAGCTGCGTTAGCCACACTCTCACCATCATTCACGTAAACCTTACCGCATCAATAAGCTCTTCCATCGTCATCACTTGGTTTTTCTCATTGTATGACCATCCGAGGAAGGCGACGAAGTTCGTCAGCGCTACTGGCATTATATCCATCTCATTCGCCAACGCCCTAATGTCACCCTCGACATTCCTCTTGCTAAGCTTGTTCCCGTCTGCGTTGGTTACCAAGCTGACATGAGCATACGCTGGAGGAACCCAGCCGAGTGCTTCATATAGGGCCATATGTTTCGAGGTCGTTGGTAGCCACTCCGTACCCCGAATGACGTGGGTAATATTCATGAGGTGGTCGTCGACGACATTCGCGAGGTGATACGTAGGGAGCCCGTCTGATTTCAGCAGAATTGGATCATCGAATCCGTTGTCCGGTTTGCGCTTCTGTTGAGATTTGCTCGGGCTATGTTTCCCATATGTGAGATCGTAGAAATCCGGATACACATCGGGAGCCCGTAGACGAATGACATGCGGTTCGCCGCTACCGGCCCTACGGTCCGATTCATTCTGCAGTATGGTCGCGCAGGTTCGATCGTAATCAGTTGATAAGCCAAGCTTGTTCCGCTGTACTGCTAAGGCGTATAATCGCGGCGCCGAGCAGAAACATCGATACGCATGCCCAGATTCTAGTAATCTGGTAGCATGCCCAGAGTACAGAGCGGTCCTTTCCGACTGCATAATCAGCTATCTGGTCAAGCTACAACGACCTCGGCATACCTGTCTATAGGGTCCGTATCTGCCTCCTACTTCTGGGCCTGTGCTCATCAGCGCTGTTCCTTGTGGGGGGTCCCCCTATGTTGCATACCCTCATCCCAACTCAGTCCAGCCCATCTCAAGTCCTCGTACAATCTCTTTTCTGCACCGGGCACCGTTCTTTTCTTCTGCAGTTAGATCCAGGAACAATCTTGAATTTTGATCTCGAAGCCCACCTTATCAGTGTCTTCTAGTCGAAGGATGAATTGACCACCGGTTTTTCTTGCCCAGAGAAAATTGTACAAGGCGGTGCGGAGGGATCCAAGATGTAGATGGCCGGTTGGAGACGGCGCGAATCGGGTTCTGGCCGGCTTATGTGATGTTGCGGTAGATGAATGTTTCCGCGGCTCAATTCTATACACTCTTGATAGTGACGACGCCCATCTGCCCTTCATATAACAGTAAGTAGGTCGCCAGGGGTGTGGCTGCAAGGCCAGAGGCATGCTTCGCTCAATGTCAATGAGATGATCTCTGCCGGACTTCAGATGTCAAATCTTTTGTGAATGAGGTTGAGGCCTTTTACATCTAAAGCTCGGTCCCGGGCGGGAACAGCCAGTGACGCGGGACAATTATGATGCGCGCCGGCTTGGCCCGACTCAAGCAGATTCTCCACAAAAAAAGCACTTAGCGCGTCGTGCCATCATTCAATATCGTGCAATCCTCCCTGTATGCAAAAAGTGCAATGCAAGTTAGTATTTATTGTAACATGCTTGAAGCTCCCTCTGACGACTAAACTAGTGAGTAACGCTGAGAATGAGGTAGACCTTTATGGTAGGGACTCCAGTAAACTTTTTTCTGCATTTGACAGCTCCATCTGATACATTTACAGAGGTTCTTGGCATCACAAGAAATGCTAGCAAAGCCGACATCAAAAAGGCATATCACAAAGTCCGTCACATCGACGTAGCCTGCCACCGTAACATATGCACTAGCTTACCTATCGGCCCTAGGCTGCACTCACAAGCCATCCTGATAAGGTTGCGGAACATGAGCGCGAAGACGCGGAGATCCGATTCAAGGCTGTCAGCCAAGCGTACGAGATACTACACGATGAGCAGAAACGGAATCTTTACGACATGCATGGCATGTCGGCCTTCACTCGTGGTGGCGGCTCAGGCGGAATGGGCGCGGAGGTAGACCTCGATGACATCCTGCAGCAAATGTTTGGATTTGGAATGTCCGATGGCGGCGGTCCGGGGCCTTCGGGAAATCCACAGAGAGGAAAAGATGAATTGAAAGAGTATGAAGTGACTTTAGAAGAGCTCTACAAAGGCAAATCAGTCAGGTTCGCTAGTACGAAGACGGTTGTGTGTGGGTCATGCAAGGGATCGGGCGGGAAGGAGAAGGCAGTTGCAAAAGAATGCGCCATGTGCAAAGGAAGAGGTAAGTGCCACCGATACTCTGTGACACCTTTGCACCTTCTCAGCTCCTGCCAGGCATCAAGTCAGGAGTGCGCTCCGTCGGGTCAAGTCTATTTCGCCACGAAACTATTTGTGCGACATGCAAGGGAAGTGGCAAGGTTTTCCGGGATAAGGACAAGTGCAAAAAATGCAGAGGCGAGAAAGTCTTGGAGGTTCGAAAACCTCTCGAACTGTACATTCCACCAGGCTCGTGCGAAGGGGATCGAATCGTTCTGCAAGGCGAGGCAGATCAGCTCCCAGACCAAGAACCTGGGGACATAATCTTCGAACTCACAGAGGCCCCTCATGAGACTTTCAGGCGCGCTGGGGCAGATTTGGCTGCAGATTTACACGTCACCCTCTCCGAAGCTTTGACAGGTCTCGACCGCGTGGTGCTAACTCACCTTGACGGAAGGGGCATCCAAATACGCACTGCACAGCCCGGAGGACGTTTGTTAAGGCCGGAGCAAGTCCTTAAAGTCGCGGGCGAAGGGATGCCGAAGAAGAGAAGCGATGCACGCGGCGACCTTTATTTGGTGGTTAAGATCAAGTTTCCTGACGACGGGTGGCTACAAGATAAAGCTACAATGGAGAAACTCAGAGAGATGCTGCCTGGACCGGAACCGCAAATACGACCTGACGTTGTTGATGAAGTTGAATTCGACGCCGGCGCAAACTTAGATGAATTTGGTGCGGGTTCGGGAGATCCCAGGGGTGGAGCAGTCTGGGAAGACGAAGATGACGACGATGACGGCCAGCCGCAATGCGCACAGCAGTAGCATATTCATCTCCTTTTCTTGCAGCAAGTGATCTTGCGCAAATAGACGGTGGACCCAAGGGGCCATTACGTGCGTGTAAAATAGCTCGTTCGGGCAGTGGGAAAACATTTTGGGTTTGTCAAGCTACACTCTTGAGATGAACCTGGTTATAGACAAAGAGGCTCTTGACTGAGACTGGAAAGAAACACACCTCTTTGCGAAACACTTCCGCAATCGTGTATACCATCTTATTGTAATATGAGCGTTCAGGACCACTTCGAGGCATTATTCATGGCGTCAGCCTCTTCGCCCTTACGGGTCATCCATCGGTCAATCAACTCCTTGTTTTCACGTTCCAACTTCTCAGATCTCTTTTCAACCATGTGCAGTTGCAAGTTAAGGGAGACCATCTCATTTTGGACGTCCTACCCCGGTAACAGACTCGGTCAGCTAACGTCCGCCGAAGGGGCGATGGTATGGTGTCAACTGCCGAAGATATAGAATGGATATAAGCACCTCACTTAGCCTAGTCTTTCCTTTCAACTCCTCGTCTCGGTCCTTGACTCTCCTTTCGAGCGCCGCCCTTTCACGATCAAGCTCTTCCATGCGCCTCGCATCTTTCTGCGTCTTTACTCGGAGCTGCTCAACTTCTCTGTTCAATCGCTTCTGCTTCTCAATGAGTTCTGCGCGAGATTTTTGAGCTGTAGCTAAGTCGTCGCGTAGGCGTGCAAGAGCGTTACTGTGTGGGACGCCCGTCTCTTCCTTCGCCAAAAGCTGTTGTCCCCTGACTGAACCGCTGTCCCTGCTTCTCGGTGCATTCAAGGGTTGAGCGACGTGCGCAGCAGACAACAACAGAGCTGTCTTTGACTCCAAAGCGGCGGTGCGATCAGCAAGTTTGGTGTCTAAGAGGTATCACACGAAGGACTTTAGACATTGTTTCCGGGTTGAAGTAACACATTCTCCGGACGTACAAGCATTGACTTGGCTTTCATGCGCTTTCTCTCGCGCATCGCGAGCGTCAAGGGCAGCGAGATATTCGGAAAGCCAAGAAGTCATGATGGGGTGTATGGGACAAGGTTGGCGCTATAAGGATATTCAATTGAGGTTGAAGCCATTGAAAGCCAATGATGATGGCTGAGCACTATCCTTGTGCCATTCTTAGTAGACTGTTCATAGACTGCTCACGCATAGCAGGGCCTCGGGATCCTCCCGACCCGGGAAAATGTGCTGATCGATATATGTAGCGTAATATATCCAGATAGCCGTTGTTGTAACGCTAGACTTCGCATGGCTGAAGCGTGTGGTCGTCGACAGATGCGGTAGGTACCGAGGTACCTATCTTTCAGCATCCATGGATTCTTTTTCTGTTCCAGTCCACGGATTGATTCACAGTACTCCGTACTTAAGAACCATAACACGTTGTCCCTAGAACCACAGAGTACTGCTTTCTTGTTGCTTGACGTTGGTCTCAGCATGTCATGCACTCCACTGGTGTCAAGTTGGCCAGCAAAGCTCTCAAGCAGGCCTTCGCCTTCCCGATGACGATGCGCCGTTCACATACACCTCGCTTTCAACCGTGTCAGCTTTTAGACGGCCCACGATGTCTCTCTCGTACCGCCGCTTATTCGACGCGGAGACTCCCAATGCAAAGCTTGGAACAGACCCCGCCTTATCTGCAAGACAAGGTCTACGACGAAGAGATACAATCATTCCTCATAAATTTCGTCGACGAGGAGGGAAAATTTCATCCTTTGCGGCCACTCAACGAAGTCTTGAACAGCATTGATCGCACAACTCAACATCTCATACAAGTTGTTGCGGCAAATCCTCGAAGCAAACAGCCTCCAACTTGCAAAATATTCTCCAAAGAGGTACTACGAGCCACATCGGTGGAGGAAATCAAGAAGGCTACTAGGACGGATCAGAGCAAGCAAGTAGAGGTCAACTGGGCGATCGATGCTGCCGATCTGTCGTATCGCCTGAAGAAGATTGTCGACTTCTTGGAAGAGGGACGGCGAGTGGAGATACTGATAATGGCCAAGAGACGCAGTCGAAAGGCGTCTGTGGAAGAGGCCCAGGACGTGTTTCATAAAGTGATGGAAGCGGCAGAAGCTGTCGAAGGCTCTCGACAGTGCAAGCCTATGGAAGGTAGCGTCGGATCCATGGTCAAGTTGTGCTTTGAGAGCCAGAAGAAGCAGTCGGAGAAGCAGGAAGCGCTCAAGAAGAGGAAGGAGTCCAGTGACAAGGTGTTGGAGAAGAGAAAGAAGTTAGAAGACAAGGACTTTGAGAGGAGAGTGTTAGAAAGACAACAAAAATTCGAGAGCAAGAAGTTGGAGAAGGCAAGGCGCGAAAGTATGATTTCAAGTATGTCCAATAGGAGTCGTACTTCTCATGAGAGGACGCCATATACGTCGGCCAGAGGTCGCTACTAAGAACACAAGCGGTGCCCTGCATCCTGGAGACGATTTCGAAGAGGCTGTATATTATGTACATAGTCAAATAGCCTATCTCCTATTCATTAATTGTCGGAGATACCACGCGCCTTATACCGACAAGGTCGCTTTGGTGCTCCGCTAGAATCTTGTCCAACACTGGTTTCTCCACAATTATCCTCCCCTGCTCAAGCAGGTCTTTGACGTCCACATCCCATCGCTCCAGGGCCCTACCCTGCTCGCCAACGAGGCTGAGCCCCTGGAACAGATTCTTGCGGATCGATTCCGTTACTATCAGAGACCTGCCGTGATCTCGACCCCATCCGTTCACCTCGAAGATTTCCTTTGTCAGGGTGGGACTAGTCTTCTGCAGGTCTTCTATCTCGTCCACGATGATCAACTGACCCCGGCGATATCGGTAGCTGAGAGCAGTTCGCCAAGCCAGATCGTATATCTTCCGTGGGAGCTCGGTTGAGAAGTCCCTCGGTTTTGGCCCGAAAGCCACTCCTCCTCCACGCAGCATCGGTGATTTTTTGTCGCCTAACCGGGCGCGTCCGGTGCCCTTTTGCGGCCGGATCTTACGGCCACTTCCGTGCACCTCGTCGCGCCATTTTGTGCTCGCAGTACCCTGCCTCGTTTTGTCGCCTTCGTAAACGACGGCTCGATGTAAGATGTCGCGCCGTAGAGGAAGATAGAGGTGGTTTGCAGGGTAAGAGGCGAAGCGTAACGGCTCCATGGTCGGGAAATGGTAAACAGTCGTTAGGACAGATTGAGGTCCGATTGGACCGAATGTTGTAGGAGGTGAGGGTGGTTCATTCGTTGGAACCCCTCGAGCGTCATGATCGCGCTCAGAGTACGGAAGCGTCGTTTCTGTCGCCATCCTTCTGCACTGAACTCGGCCATGCTGCACGTCGAGCTATTAGTTTCGGGATAGCCTGATGTCTGTGAGCGAAGAGCCATACCTTTGCACTGTTCCGTGCAAGAACACACCGACTACCTCCCATCACTAGGTTCTTTAGATGATCGGGCATATTGGCGGAAAACAGGCCAGAGCAATTGATTGATCTGATGTGTGATATGAGTTAAAACTTCCCAAGGTTGAGAACCCTTGGATTGCGCCGAGGTTGTGGCTTGCAGGGGAAAATATTTTGGGTCCGCCCCCGGAAAGCTTCCAAGGTTCGCAAACTTTCCTCCAAACACAGCCAACAATGTCTACGACGAGACCACTTACGGGGCCATGTATGCAATGTTTCAGACAGACCACCCGAGCATGGGCAACACCACGGTTGCGCTCGTTTTCCACGAGCATAACATGTCTCGACAATGTCCAAGAGCAAGATGCTTCCTCTCCCGCCCAAGCTCCCCTCGATCCCAGCATGATTTCATCAAAACGGGATGAAAGACGCGCTATTCGATCGGGATTACAACTCGTTGGTTCGCGCAGACGCCGCGCAGCTCTCTCAAGCTCTCAGAATATACCTTTCGAGAAACTGCCGTATCAATGCTTTCAGGAAGCACGCAAGATCCTACAGGCGGACAGGGAAGAAAAGCTTCAAAAGATTCAGGTGATGAGAGCAAGAATCGACAGACTTCTGAATCAGGATCCCAGTATCAGTGGGGGCGAGGAAGCAAAGCAGCGACGGCTGTTGAGCATGCGGACAGCGTTGGAGGAGCTCAAAATCCTTGCTGACATAAATGATCCGCTGGTCAAGAAGCGATTTGAGGACGGCAAAGGTATGGCATTATGGAGAATTTCAGGAGTATAACAGCATCGGCTTACATGTACAGGTGATCTGAATAAGCCAATCTATCGACACCTTGCAGACAAGCAGTGGCGCTCATATAAACGTCTCGTCATCATGCAGCGTGTCACTCAAATGCATGTAATACCCGACCTTCTACCAACCATCAATCCAGTCACAGATGTCACCATGTCATTTGGCCGGCGCAACATTCAGCCAGGACAGTTTGTTGATTCTCGAATCACTGAGGTTCCTCCACGGCTTCACATTCAAGCGTTCGACAAAGGAGAGAGACACGTCACCTTAGCAGTCATTGACGCCGACGTGCCGATGATTGAAGAAGATGGATTCAGTACACGTTGTCATTTTCTCGCCTCCAACATTCCCATATCGCCAACCTCGGGTACGGTGAACTTGGAAAAGCTCTCGCAGGACAATCAAGTTGGTCTATCCTGGCTACCGCCTTTTGCGCAGAAGGGATCTCCATATCACCGTCTAGTCGTTCTGGTCTTGCAGCAGAAGCAAGAAATGTTGGTCGACGTAGCTTCCATCCGCGAAGGCACCCAAAGGGATGGTTTCAATATCCGCAGTCTCATTGCGAAGCATTCGCTTATGCCAGTGGGTGTGCAGATGTTTAGAAACAAGTGGGATGAGGGTACTTTGGATGTCATGAGACGTGCGGGAGTTGAGGGAGCCGATGTTGAATTTCGCCGGAAGAGGGTCGAGCCTCTGCCTTATAAGAAGAAAGATGGCGCTAGGTATAGGTAAAGAACTCGTGAGTAGAATTTGTGTCAATGATGGGGAATCTCGAACTCTCTGCACCCGTGTATCATATTGACCATGTATACTGAATTCATCGGCAAAGCAACCGAAGAACAATTACTCTGACGAGAGAGAAGCCGGCTAGGGTTCTTAAATTCCAATGTTGAAAACCACTCTCAGAGTTCTCCTTCCAAGCTTCTATCATCAAATGCCCCGTGATTGACATACATGGTGTTTTCTTAGGGCTACCAGTTAACGGTCACGGTGGGGCATTGGGTTTTACACTGTGCAATTCTTCCATAATTGCACGCAATTCTTATTCGTATAATCACTTGCAATTGGGAAAAGTCAGGAGTGCGATCAGGCCTTATCTTGACGGCCTAGACAAACGCCGTTTCAGACTTGGAAGCCTTGGTGGGATTGTCTGAAATGGTTCTCTCTGCGCCTGGAATGCAATGCACTGCAAAAAGAATCGAGCCTTCGCCAGTCCTTCTCGCTCTTGCTTTGGCCGTTTGTCACTCGAAGCCGACTGAGTTGTCGATAAAAGGTGTGACAGTGCTTTGTTCGCAATGCGGACCTGCTGATACCTTCCAGACTATATCACACTTCTGCGACGACATGTGCAGCAGGGTGTAGAGACAAACCAGGGAACCATAACCAGAAAGAGCATCGACCTTGTCCTGTACTGGAAAGGGCTTTACGAAAAGGCGCAAGCTCGCCACGACGAACTCAAGGCCAGAGTTTTGGAGCTTGGACATCGAACCGAGGGTTCGGCAGCACACGCGAACAAGCCCAATTTATCTCGAAGCCCTTCATCGACAGGAATCAAGTCGAAGCGAAGTACGAACTCCGAAATCGATAAACAGAGACCCCAGAAGAAAAAGAAAGCAGACCGCGAGACTCCTGTGCAGGAGCCATGGGACGAGATGCTGGCTGTCACCAAAGCAACGGCTACAATAGTGGAGAGAAAAGGTATCAAGGGCCGATCATGTTCACACAAACACTTGCTAACGCTTCTTTGAACAGGCAGGGACCTTGCCTACGGCCTCTACTGTATCCAGGACCTCTATAAGAACCCGGACTGCGATTTGTCTTTGATTGCACATCACCTCGTTCAGTCTTCGTTGAGCCTCATAGTCATAATCGAAAACGCCTGTGAAACCGCAGGGATGTATTCACTTACCAGTCCCAATCAAGCTTCTACAATCATGCTATCGCCGCCGGACTCGCATCGCCATCTTGAAGACGTACTGCGCGCATCACTCCGCTCATTTAGTTTGATGCTCCACGGCCTGTCTGCAGTCAACGGCGACGGAGGCGCACAGATCGACAGAGTCAAGGGCGCCGTTACACATGCATACATCAAGCTGCTTCGCGCCGTTCTACACTGTATCGCTACTACCGCGCTTACCCAAGCCAGAGCCGAAGTTGATGCTACACGGAAGATGGGAAAGAGTCAGACCAAGAGGTATACCGATACACAACCAGTCGCACCCACCGAGCTTACCATTCTTAACGGCCTCAATCAGTATCTGGTCAACTGTTTGTCCATGCTTGACAGCACTAAAGTCACACATCGTAATATATTCGAGGGGTTTATGTGTGTGTTTATTGAGCGCTTGGGCAAGCGTCTCCATATGTTCGTCTTCACAAGAGAGCGCTCCTCGATCATCGAAGAGGAGATATTGTCACAAAGCGCCGTGGCCCGTGCCAAGAAAGAGCCAGTCACCGACCTGAATGAGAGAGCTGCACAAATCGAAGCGCCTTATTTGATTTCTTTGCTCGAAAAAGTCATGAGCATTGCGCCCAAACATATCAGTCCGGCAGTGCAACGGTCGAAGTCGGTCTCCAAAAGCGCTACGGATAGTATCAAACAACATTTGGCACGAAAGTCTGTCGGCACAAGTCTGACATTACTTGCAAAAGAGCGTCTACAGCGAACTTTAGTCAATGCCATCTTTGGAGCCAATGATAAGGACGAGTTCATCGAATGCCTCAGAATCCCGGAGAGCCCCATTTCATTACCGCTACCACCAAAGGTAAATGAAAAAGACATGCCGCAGTGGTTCACGGCGGAATTGTGGAAGCTCTTGGGTTGGGACATCTTGGCAAGGGAGAGCGAGTGGTTGAAATAGCTCAAGCATTCTTGACGGAATTGTCCAAGTAAGTGCCGCTCTCTACTAGCTAGATACATTTCTCATATCTCAGGTCCTTCATACCTGTTGGGAGGCCATGGCTGTCTCTAGCCTTTCCGGCAATATCATCAAGTCTTTGGGTGATCAGGTCGCGAGCGTCAACTAGACAAGATTTATACAGGACACGGAGGTCTTTTTGCGATATACCACAGCGGGCAATGCCACTTCGCTGCGGAAATGTCATACGCTATAATTGACTTTCTCGAGCCTAAGAATTCTTGCAGCATTCCCTCCAAGTGCGTTTGCTACATCGTCGGCATCCTCTCCGAAAACTTCATTGATCGCCTTGATGTTTACGTCTACGCTAAGCCATGAACGCTGACCGTTTACCAGCGGAGGAAAGAACGGATGATCAGTTCCTTACAATGGTAGTAAGCTTCGCGGTGTTGTCTCAAAGATGATCATGGGACTTACCAAACAGAATGCTTTTGCTCCCAGAGGCCTCCAAAGCGGCTTTCAGACCGACTCGGGAGTACACCACTGCATCCAGATATACGTTGCTTTTGAGCACATCCCAAATACTTCTTTTGCTGCTTTCCCATGTGCTCATGAGATGTCCGTCGTGCTGAATACAGCTTTCAATTCTTCCAGCAAGAAAAGGTAGCGTGCCTCCTGAGTGTGCTAGAAGTACTTTGAGTTTCGGGAACCTGTCCCATACTCCGCTCAGGTACATCCGCGTGACTGCTATCGTTGTTTCCATGGGAAAGCCTAGCGCTAACGGCAGGACATGGCCGTACTCACCAGATCGAGGTCCATACACTGAGGTTGGAAGGCCGTAATGCGGGTGGATGAATGGAACCAGACCCGTCCTTTCCAAAGCTTCATATACAGCATCCAGAGCTGGATCGTCGAGACCCTCCTTCAGCCCGCTC
>QQTW01002458.1_pt1 | contig 13453 bp, 7 predicted proteins | sample 1904831 | NCBI WGS metagenome assembly QQTW01 (sample SAMN09435610, study PRJNA476489) | Subsurface metagenome, whole genome shotgun sequencing project. | reverse complement strand
CAAGTCAACCTTTCAAATACAAGCTGATAGTCAGAAGCAATAAGACCGCAAGAGCAACAATAGTGTACACATCGAATACCATATCAAGATTGACAATGCCGCTGATATGGGCAAAAATAAAACGAGCAACACGGGACTCGAACCCGCAACCTTGGCTTGATTTGAGTTGATAGGAGAGCCACGCGCTACCATTGCGCCAATCGCCCGGATTTTCTATTTATAGAAATGAAATTTGTTCATCAATATGAAGGTAGACAACAGTAAAGTTGTCTTATTTGATTATATAAATCTAATGCCAATTCGTAGCTTGTAATTACAACCCAAAGTGGTCATGTCGCTGTAGGTACGAAGAGTCGAAGACTCGTAGACCTCCCTAGGTGTCAGTAAATCCAAATCCTCAGTTGACTCCTATCGATGGGGATATCTTATGCTCTGTGTGACTCTTGGCATGTGATGGGTATGCCTGCCAAGCCGCGTCATCTTCGCTAGTGAAGGTAGCTTGCTGGGTGATACTTTACCGTATCATAATTTATTATCTGACTATGTAAGCTGGCCTCAAGTCGTTTGAAGCTGTGAGGCTTCGATGCAAGGTGGCCATCGAATTATCCCACCGTTCATTCTTATCCTTCCACCATGCGGCTACGGCGACCTGCAGGATACCCCGCGATCTATCTTGTGGTCCTGCTATTGCTGTGTTCATCAATTCAGGCAAAGGGGGGCTCGCCAAGGATAACAAAGACAAAGTTCGAGAACCCGCTCTCGAATCTCTTCTACTTTGACGACACGGACGTACTCCTAGTTCAAGACCGGGAAGCAGGCAATGTCCACAGATCAGCGGACGCCGGCGAGTCATGGGATCTTGTCGATGGCGTCGAAGAGGGTCAGGCTTTTGATCTCTGGCTGAATCCGTTCAACAATAAGGTGGCCTACATACTAGGAATGAAGCATAAGCATTGGGTAACAAGAGATCGAGGAGAAACATGGGCTTCTTTCGAGATTGACGCTAGTCCATCTCGTCTCAGGCCACCCCTAAGCTTCCATGCCGGTGAAAGCGACAAGGTTCTGTTCCATGGGCGGAAGTGTAAGGGGAGTTGGAGATGTGAAGATGTGACCTACTATACGCGGGACGGGTTCAAGACCAACGATCTGCTCCGGCAGGATACTAGGGGATGCGTATTCGCTCACTCAACACCTATCTTCACAACGAGCAAAGATGACAAAGACGATGACCGCATCCTATGCGTTGTGAGAGGGAAAACCTCGGTTTGGGCTAAAGACAACAGGTTGGTTGTGTCGGACAACTATTTCAAGGACGAGACCGAACCGTACCTTGAGGGCGATCGCACCGTGCAAGGGGTCATCAGCATGGCTGTTGTAAAAAAATATCTCGTGGCAGCAGCGAGGGCGGAGCGTACGGACGAGTTGGCGCTTTACGTCTCAGACGATGCAAAGACGTGGCACAGAGCGGTTTTTCCGCATGATCATAAGCTGGAGGAAGACGCATACACAATTCTCGAATCGACGAATTACAGCATCCAAGTGGATGTAATGACGACAAAGGCATCAAATCCGATGGGTGTGCTCTTTACCAGCAATTCGAACGGAACCTATTTCACGCGGAATATTGAACACACCAACCGCAATCTCGAAGGTTTGGTGGATTTCGAGAAGGTACAGGGAATACAAGGCATTGTGTTGGTGAACGTTGTTGAGAACTGGAAGGAGGTTGCCCAGTCGTCCATGGCAAGAAAGAAAAAACAGAGCAAGATCAGTTTCGATGATGGTAGAACCTTTCAACCTCTCACGGCAGACAAGAAGGAGTTGCATCTCCACTCCGTGACCGACCTCTCGAACTCAGGAAGAGTGTTCTCCAGTCCAGCGCCTGGTTTGGTGATGGGAATAGGAAACATTGGTGACCACTTGAAACCCTACGACGAGGGGGATCTCTATGTGTCGGATGATGCAGGCTTGACGTGGCGCAAGGCACTCGACAAAGCTCAGAAGTACGAATTTGGAGATCAGGGTTCTGTGCTCGTTTCGATCTTTGATCTAGGGCCGACAAGCAAGGTCTCGTATTCGATTGACCATGGCAGGAACTGGCAACAAGCTGACCTCGGCGAAAAAGTCCGCGTAGGACTTCTAACTACTGTCCCAGACTCCACCAGTCTGAAATTCGTGCTTGTCGGTAAAGCGGGTGGGGGATCGAACGGCGAAATTTTCATATTCTCCCTCGATTTTGAGGGTTTGCATGAGCGGAAGTGCGAGGAGAAAGACTTCGAGAAGTGGTATGCCAGGCTGGATGAGGACGGCAAGCCTGATTGTCTCATGGGTCACAAGCAGTACTATCGAAGACGAAAGGCCGATGCTGATTGCTTCATCGATGAAGAATTCAAAGACCCGGAGCCACAATATGAATCTTGCACTTGTACCGCGGAGGACTTTGAGTGCGACTACAACTTTGTTCGAAGTCATGATAGAAAGGGATGTGAACCTGTAGGAAAGCTCACCGTGCCGGAAGGCCAGTGCAAGAATCCTGGAGATAAATTCAAGGGCAGCTCAGGGTTCCGTTTGATACCTGGTAACGACTGTAACCGGAAAGGGGGTGTCAGCCTTGACGAAGAAGTTGAGCGGGATTGTACAGATACAGTGAAAGCTCCAGTAAGCGGCAAGGTCACGCATGAGGTCACCAAATTTCGGGCCAACACCGTCAGGGAGTACTACTATCTGGAGCGGACTGAGACGAGCGAGGGGGAGGATGAGACGATTGTCATGCGGACCGACGAGCAGGATATCTTCATTACACATGATCACGGCAAATCCTGGGAGCAGATCCTGAAGGACAAGGATATCACGACAATGTATCCTCACCAATACTTTAACGATGTTGTGTTCTTCCTCACCGGTACCAAAACTGTGCATTACTCAACCAATCGCGGGAAGACTATACACGAATTTGATGCGCCGGAGAAGCCCAATCAGGACAGACTGCAAATCATGGGCTTTCACCCCGACTACAAAGATTGGCTGCTATGGACCGGTGCTAAAGATTGCGGCCGTTCCAATTCCAAGGACTGTCACTCTGTAGCGTTTGTCAGCAAAGATCGTGGCGATAACTGGCAGACAATGCTTCGTTACGTCCGAAAATGTGAGTTCATCAAGAAGGAAGGCCGTGGTCAGAGCGAGTCGTTGGTCTACTGTGAGCAGTATCGTGATGAACGGCTCGATGGAAAGCTCCAGCTCCTCTCTAGTGATAACTGGTTTGCCGAGTCAGTTGTGCATTTCGACGACATCATTGACTTTGCCACAATGTCTGAGTTCATCATTGTGGCCGCCAAAGATTCGGACCAAAAGTCGCTCAAGGTGGATGCCAGTGTGGATGGCAAGACTTTTGCTGATGCGCTATTTCCACCCAACTTCGACGTTCCTGTCCAGAAGGCGTACACGGTCCTGGACAGCTCCACGCATTCTGTATTCTTGCACGTAACTGTCAACAGCCAAGAAGCATATGAGTATGGTAGCATTGTCAAGAGTAATAGCAACGGCACTTCCTACGTTTTGAGCCTCAATGGCGTGAACAGAAACACTCCTGGTTATGTTGACTTTGAGAAGATGCAAGGTTTGGAAGGAGTGGCACTCGTCAACGTCGTGGACAACATCAAGGAGGCGGAAAAGGGACAAGCGAAGAGACTAAAGACCATGATCACACACAACGACGGGGCAGAATGGGCACTAATCCGGGCGCCAGGTAAGGACTCCGAGGGGCATAACTATAAGTGCAACACGAAGGATACCTCCAAATGCTCGCTGCACTTGCACGGCTACACTGAGCGGAAAGACCCTCGCGATACCTTTTCTTCCCCGTCTGCTGTAGGGCTGATGATGGCTGTCGGGAATGTTGGCGAATATCTCGGCCGCAAGAAAGAAGGCGACATCTTTATTACCCGTGATGGTGGTATCGAATGGCACGAGGTCAAGAAAGGCTCCTACATGTGGGAGTACGGCGACCAAGGTTCTATTATAGTCATCGTTGAAGAGAATGCGCCTACTGATGTTATCTTCTACTCTCGGGATGAAGGGCAGTCCTGGCAAGAGTACAAGTTCTCGGATTCGAAAGTGCAAATCGAAGACATCTCGACAGTGCCTTCCGACAACAGCCGCAACTTCCTCCTCTGGGGGAAGGATGCTGGCGGGCGTAGTGGTGACCTGGTCACGATAAACCTCGACTTTACCGGTCTCACAGATAGGCAGTGCACTCTGAATGAAGAGAACCCGAATGATGAGAACGGAGATTACTACTTGTGGGAACCCAAGCACCCGTTGCAAGACACCAATTGCTTGTTCGGTCACGTCGCGCAGTATCATCGCAAGAAGCTAGACGCCGACTGCTACAATGGAAGGCAGATACACCGTTTGCACAACATAGCCAAGAACTGCACCTGCACGAGACAAGACTTTGAATGGTGAGTGGATCTCCATGTTCAGCTGTTTGCATAAATCCACATCCCCACTGCAAGAAGCTAAATAGTGACCCCAGTGACTACAACTACCAACGCGCCACCGACGGCTCTTGTGCACTCGTCGAGGGTCTCGAACCAGCCGACCATTCCAAGATCTGTCAGGATGATCCCAACGCAATCGAATACTACGAGCCAACCGGATATCGCAAGATCCCACTCGACACCTGTTCCGGCGGCCGCGAACTCGAATTCAGCTCGACCGCCCACCCGTGTCCGGGCAAGCAAGACGAGTTCGAAAAGAAACGCGGTGGGATCGGCGCCGTCGGCGTCTTCTTCGCTATCGTCATCCCCATCGGCCTCGCAGCCGGTGCCGGGTACTGGGTCTGGAGGAACTGGGACGGCAAGTTCGGACGCATCCGGCTCGGGGAACCCGGTGGAGTCGCGTCGTTCGATAAAGATAGCCCGTGGATCGTGTATCCCGTCGCTGCCCTTAGCGCTTTGGTCGCTGTCCTGGCTGCTATTCCGCTACTGGCGTCGAGTGTGTGGAGGAGTGTGTCGTCTCGGTTCGGACGAGGGCAGCGGTTTACGACGAGGAGTTCGTTCGCCAGGGGCAGAGGTGATTATGCTGTTGTTGATCCGGATTTGGAGGATGAGCTGCTGGGCGATGATGACGACGATGATATTTGAGCTTGTGGCTTGGTTGGAGCGAGTGTCATTTTGAGGGATGTTGCTGACCCCCGGGATGTACACCCGGCCCACGGCAGGCATGGATGGGACGGAGTTGGACATGACTCGGATTCTGGGGATCAGTTCATGAGCCGATGTAATATATGGCGAGTGGAAGATCGGGTTTTGCTATACCCTCGTTACCACTCCATTTCATACGGTGTTGAGGGCAACGGGTTTGATGGATTTAGCGTGTCTGGACAATTGACCCCGGTTGCTTCGCATCTAGTCGTAGATTGATGTTCCTCATCTTCAACATATCCTTCCACGTCTAGTATATCAATTCGCCTAAACGAAATCTAATAACCACTACTGTTTTGATGTTGGGTATTGCACGCAGGATTCCACCCTCATGTTGCGTGACCTCGCCTCTTAAACCCTCCCTCGAATTTTACACCATTTATGAACATTTATGACGCAGCAGACTTCATAACCAGCTACCCAATACCTACACGATCAATCAAGATCCTAAGTCACAAACCTCTATCATAAGCATCATACCTTACCCTAAACCCCCACCACGTCAAACCAACACACAAATGTCCACCAACCTCACCACCTCCGAAATCCAAACCCTGGGCAAGAGAGCAATTCAAGCCAAAACACTCGCATACTGTACCTCCACCCCCTCCCTTCCTCCATTCTCTCCTCCTTCCCACCATGTCTTCTCCACCCCTTCCACCCCTCCCCTCAAATCCTTCAATCAGAAGATAATACCGACCGCGGAAAAAAAGGTCCATACTCCAACTTCCGCGTCGGCTGCACAGCTCTCCTGGACGACGGGTCGACAATCAGCGGGGCCAATGTCGAGTGTGCGAGTTATCCCGTCGGGACGTGTGCGGAGCGGTGTGTGTTGGGGAAGGTTGTGGTATGTTGTCCTTTTCAATATCGGGTGTGTGGGGTCTTTTAAGGGTTGTGGTGCAGGCGATGCACGACTGACACAGCTCGAGCACTACAGACTTCGGAAGCAGGCAGGAGGGATATCAGGGCTTTGGCCGTGGCTACGGATATCAGTCCACCCGGTGAGCTTTTCTGAATCTTGCTCTGTCTCCCCCCCCCCCCCTTTTCTATAATTTTTCCATTCAATATCTCTCTCTACAAGTAAGCTCTTTCTTTATACACCATGTCTCGTGTATGGCCGCTAGAAATAGAAATCGAAGCAGCAAGACGACTTGGAATGGGGCCTCTGGGTCCTCGATATATCCTATGGAGCAGGTTCGGGCTGAGACGTCGATATGCTCTCGTACCTTAAGGAGGAGAGGACAAGGCTGGTACTGATGAGATTACCTTCCGTCGCCATATAGCCTCGCCGTGTGGCATGTGTAGACAATTGTCAGTTCCTCTTTCTATTTTCCCCGCCGCCTCCCAAGGACCCCCTTGCCCCTATTCTCTCTCCGTTTTCCACCGTCTCGTCCCGAATCCCTCAGCCTTGAAAAAGGAACAAGAGATTTATCTATACGATGCTAATACGAACCAGTATCCGCGAATTCTGCCCGTTGACCCTACCGATCTACATGTTCGACAAAGACGGACGGCATATCGTGAAGACGCTTGGCGAGGTATGAGCTCCTCCATCCTCTCAACCTTCTCGTCATCTCTCTCTGTCACTTGTGTCTGTTGAACCGCGTCTACACTCTTCAACTCTCTTCCAGCTATCAACTCTTCCTGACATATAGCACAAAGACACCCATGGCGATGGCTCGTTTTTCTTGCAGAAGCGCTTGGTGTTGTTTGTTCTGATTGAATATATAGTTGCTGCCCATGTCTTTTGGACCGGATGATCTGCATTCTAACACGGCGGCGGCGACGACGGCGACGACGGCGTCAACCACGACCAGCTCTGAGAAATGATTGGGGGTAACATGGGCGTGGATTTCAAGAGCTTCTCGGATATATTGAATGGAAGGCTGCGTGATCAATGAAGAGTGGGTATGAACGGTGTGGCACTCAGAGGTATTCTATTATAGCATCATTGAATTGTCATCCACGAATCATCTAAGTTCTCACACGCTGCGACTCAGACTTCGTATGACACGTCAAGGGCGTTGATATGTTTTTATTCTACATTGAAAACATCCACATCTAGAATAGGAAAGGTCGTAGAACGCCGGTAGATGTCATGCAAAACGCCACCAAAGGCCTTGGTATTGCCTCCACGAGACCTTCTAAATGATTCTTATATCCCATAGCCCGCAGCATCAGCATCGTGTTGTCAGATATGTGGAATCGACATGCAAATAACGCTGTTCGACAATATCCATTTCTCGGACAACTGTGCCTGATAGATTCCTACCCGCTGAAACACATATCATCCAAGGCTTTCTCTATATGTGAGCCTGGACCTGTGATTCGCTGCACAACCACATGAATCGAGGAGGCTAAGATCTTCGGCTGATCCTCCAATACCCCATACAAAGTTGGCAGGGCTGTTCACCCTTGACAGAAAGACTTGGAGTCAGACGACGGCAGGTCGGCATTGCAGGTCTGGCACACGCCGATTGCGATAAGCTCAGGAGAGTCTCCATCAAATAGCAATCTTTCCAAAAGCATCCGGAGCTAAAGGTGCAACACGTGGAATAGCTGAGCAACCTGACCTGATCAGATCCGGGATTTTCACTGATCCTCAGCTGATGTGACTCGGTAGAAACATGCGCACGGCTTACCTGTCCTTCTCGTAGGTCATGCGTGTGCGGATGAGATATCGACCCTTGGAATCCAATGCGATCATCACTGACATAGACGCGGACTTCTAGGGATATAACCCAAATTCCACCAAAGCCTAAGACCAGGCTAGACGTGAGAAGCCATTCTTAGACGGGATCTTCTGATGCTGTATGCCAAAAGTCTGGAAAGATCCAGTAGTTCCCTATCAGAAGGTCAGCTGGGAGGAGAATCGGACAGGAAGATGAGCAATGAAATCACAGACTTCAATTCCTGCTACAAACCCAACGATTGTTTCCCCCTTGGACGCTTCGAGTGACCCCCATTCGACCTGGTCATATCCATTGATTCGTTCGTCGACGCAGAACCTGGCATGACCGTCTCGATTGGTGAATAACTAATTGAAGAGATATTAGAAACGCTCGAACCCGGTATGAAGATCCCTGCATCCAGGTAACCGCCGCGGGTGAGGCGAACATACTTCCAAAGCCCGTATCCCTGGACGCGTCGTACACTCCAAAGCGACGCGCGAGATTCGTTCCCCGCCCGGCCCATCGATGGGAAAAGCCTGTTCCACTCCGCCTCTTTTACCGTAAAACTGGGTGCTTCCAGTGATGAATTTGAACTCCAATGCCGTAATAACATGTTCTTCCCTGCCTGTGAGAGCTGTGAGAGTCGCAACAACTTTGATCAACGAGTCTAGCATACAGCCTCTCGAACCGCCAAAGTCTATGTTCAGTCGTGGGTGGAATTTCTGGTTGACGACAGGTGGGCGACTTGCCATCGCTACATGAACGTCGGACGGAGCGTGAGGAGACCAAAGTTGTTCGTCAGCGCCGCGTGGCCATTTCCACTGGCTGAGATCTTTAAGCCGTCTCGCCACTCCTGGCGTGGATTTTGTTTCGATGAGTCCAATCGAAGTCATTTTGCATGCCTGGGGCCTATGCTCGGTAAACTCGTTCAGTCGATCTATGTAGAATTCCAATGAGACTTACATCAAACCCTGCAGCAACAGCAAATACTTCCCGACCTTGTCTTGGCAATAGCGTCCCAAAGGCAACATCGGGCCCACCGGTGCTGACGTCCCCTACCCATTCTGAACTACGGCATTGTGAGCCATCAACAAATAGCTTCAGGCCGACAATGCCCGTGGTTTTGACAGCAACGCGAAAACCTGCAAGGTTCTCAGATGGCTGGATGTCGAAACAAGCCTCGGACGATGGGTCAATCAGACCTAAAGTACGGTCTTGCGTGATGCTACGGGCCTGGCTTTGGGCAAGTGAGCAAAGCCTTATGCCAGATATGAAGACCTGATGATTGAACGAAACAATCGAAATTCCCACTCTGTATCCGTTATGGGCCGAAACTTCGGGCCAGAGCATGCTTCGGACGGTCGATTCTCTGCAACCGTGATAAATCAGCCTTGCATGTTCGTCCATGGTCTCGCCGTTGATGCACGGGCCTAGTTCTGGACTCGATCGCCTCTTCCCATGCAACTCCAGAGGCGACAGATCATTCCAAGCAATTGATATTCCACTCATGCCTTCGTGCCTTGACAAAAGCCGAATCAGGCTGGGGATACTACCGAGAGCGGTCCACACTCGCCTCCTGTTCTTCAGACCCATGTCATCTTTAGGGTTACGATGGGCATCTTTGTAATTGAAAAACAGCGCGCGCCAGTCTCGAACACGATGGACATCGTAAGCACGCCTCAAAGCGAATCCCATGTCGAAGTCGACCCAGAACCGGCTTCGCCAGAAGGCTTGCGGAAGTAAATCAACGCGAGAAGCATTGCGGATGGATCTGGAGGCTAGACGAAGCTGAGCAATGTCGCCGAGTGATAGCCAAGCCAAGAGTAGGTGAATGATCTCAACTGGCAAGCGAGAGAAAGGCGATGACTCGACGCATGAAGTAGGAGTGCTTACGACTTCAGAGAGTGCTTTGCAGCTCCGAAGCGTTTGCTGATACAGCGGTAAGGCATCCGACGGGAGTGCCTCAAACCGAGCAGGATCAGCATTAAGAAATGACCAAGGAATACCGGCAACGTCCTGAACCGGATCGCCAACGCGGCTTTGGAACAGTACCGCGCCCCCAAAGTCATGACCCGGTCTCAGACAATACTCGGTGTTATATGTGGTGGACCACAGTATCCCGAACAAGTGCCTTGCGATTTCCGAGCTCGAGCAGGAGGGCACACGAACATTGAGAATGCTCCAACAGGAATTGTGCGTCGGGAAGGCCCAGAAGCGGCCGGATTGGTAGAGCACGGGAATTGATTCAAGACTTTCGGCATCTTCGTCATAGTCACGGCCGGAGTCCGAGTGTGCGGTGACATGACCTAAGAGGGATAGGTAGCCAACTCCCGTCACGAATGGGGAGGACAGCCCCTCGGTTGTTCGAACTATCCGAGTTAGAATCGACACATCGTATAGGGTCGGTAATGTTGGATGAAATTTCGCATATAACGGAGCTACTCTGCAAAATGTAATCGTAGAAGAACCTACCGACTCTGATTTCCTGCATCCATTCCAACGGCGGCAGAGGAACGAACGGTGGCACCTCGACCGGTTTGATATACCAGCCGCAAAGAGAGCAGAACTGATTTACTGCCATCCTAGCCGGGTTGGCGAGAGGAAATGCTAAGCTCAAGAGCACATGATTCTTGGAGATGTACACGAAAGTTTGGGAACAAATATGAGAATGACTGTCAAGATAAGTGATTCAAACGAAGCGCTGTAGATGATATTTCGCAACGGGTGACAGGATTGCACTTCTTGACGACTCATGATCGAGGCAAATTCATCTTTATCTCTCATAGGTAGGTAAGGCTGTCAGCATAAGAACCCGCCCCGGCAGAATTCATTAGTGATGGCCGTTCATTGTCAAGTGGGGCAAATCAGATCTCATTGTGGATAGATAGGTTGTGAAGCCTTAAGTAAGATGGAATTTTCTTTCCGAAACGCAGCCAGCAGCCACAAAGTTCTCTCCTCCGTCAGCACATATGGCAAGCGTGCAGATTCCCGCCATGGCATCACATGCTACGAATACGTCTTGGAGGAAGCAAGATCTTTCATGAAAGTTTGCCTAACACTGTGTCTGCTAAGACAAGAGCCGGATCAAATGAAGAGGCATACATCACGGTCATATTAAACAAGCAAGTGCAGTAGACAGAACTCTAGACGCCATGGTACGAATTCGACACCCTCCTCCCCATGCATCATCATCAAATCAAACACGAATGGGTATCGACAGAAGACGACGATCCGCTTGGCGTTACGCTGAAATGCTGATATATGGACTCAATGACACTCCTATGACCTCCCACTGATTCTCCTCCACATCCTTCTCATCACACCGCCGTCTCTCGGTGCTCCCCAGCCATCAGCACCGCCGAACGGACCCATCATCCCAGTGGCACCAGGTGGACCGAGCGGCAGCTCCTCCAGAGCCAATGGATCATCCTTGTCTGATCCGTCGTGCCAGTCATACAATGCTGTCTCGTCGTCGCGCAGATCAGGACGTGTCAATGTCATCCGTAGCGTCATTTCTCGACCTCCAGCCAGCGCTGTCGCACTCGAGTTTGGTAGCCGGGGCTTCGAATGGGGTCTTGAAAGGCCGAGTGACTCTGGAGGATCGCTATTTGTGGTGGTGAAGGGACGATGTGCAGGCTTGAACATGGCGTCTAATGGCGTCGCGGTTGAATCGGCGTCTGGTAGACTTACTTCATCGACATCACCGCGACCAGATTCCCATAGGGAGCCGCCGTCATCGTTCAGAAAGCTATGCTCGCTTGAGGCATTATGCTTATTGCTGCGGCCTCCACTACCGGCTGTCTTCGCTCGCAGAGCGTTGGGGTTCTCCTTGTTTGCTAGAGAGGGAAACCCAAACTCGATCGCTTCATCAAACTTCTGAGGAGAAGCTAAGTATACTCGAAGCTTCAAACGTGCTTCCGGGTCGCGGTAGTGCTTCGCTCCCGGATCGATGACTGGTATGGCTGGTGCTGAGGGACGACGTGTCCAGCGAAAGTGACCCGAGTTCGGTCGTGACCTTGTTCGCTGGTGTGATGTCGGTAACGAAGGTGACGGTAACGGGGACGGCACTTGCGATATGGGCAGCTTAATGGAAGATGTCGAGACACGGGCAACCTTCATAGAATTCAAGGAACTTCCCCGGCGGTACGAAGGCTTTCGAGTGCTTCCGGGCGATGCAGTGATTGTCTTAGCCAGGTGAAGGTGGTAATCGTCAAGCTTCAGATCCAGGTCATTGTCATCGTCCAGCCATCTGAAAGTATTCTCCATGCTCTTCTCCATATCATAAGGAGCGACCATCGTCGCTTTCGAGTCGATGTCCGAGGGCTGCACGCGCAAAGTGCTCGCCAGTAAGGTCGATTCCGAGTGGCGACTGTTGTTGTTGTGCCATCCTAGGCTGTATAACTCCTTGTCTGCGACATCTAATATGACATTTTGACGCCGTCCTTCGAGTGCAGCCTGCTCCTCCCTTGAAAAGTGCTTCATCCGAACTTTATCAGGGAGTCGAAGAAACCATTGGGCATCGGTCTGTGACACAAAGGATGAACGTTTGCTGTGTTTCTTCAATCGACGAGGTGGCCCGCGTTGGAAGCAGCCGGACCTGCGATTGAGGACTGGTCGCGGGGATTTGCATCGAGCTTTCCCAGGGCTCGATTTTCGTGGGCCGAAGCCGGCACGGGGAGTGGTAATCAGACACTGGGCCAGCCTTAATCGTTCGAGCGGCGTAGAGAAGAACTATAGATAATAAACTGATCAGTCTTCCGTATACAGGAGACCTATTCAGAAACTGAAGATATGTCGGTCAAGTGGATATGTGTGCTAGCCCCAACAATCGAGATGGATCATGGATTAATATGCTGAGCCAAGAAATGCTTGGAAGCACAACCACAAAATCTCTCCGAGCTTGGAGTGAAGGTTCATTGAATTTTGAAGACGGTCTCAGGTCCGTCAAGTTCAAAGAGGAAAGGGGTCCGCCATGTGCATGGATCACACCTTAGCTTAGCACTTATGCGAGACGAGGAGGAAAGTGAGTTATAAATTTATGATTGAAAGCCGCGAACTCGTACCTTACGCCTTACCACGGGCGGTAAGGAGTCGAACTCATTGTTGTCCATACCGGTAGTGTATGTTGGCACCTTTTTGACCGCTCTTCCAGGTTCGGAAGAAGGTAGACGAGTAATAGATGGTGAAGGTGCTGATACCTGCGATGCTGTCCAGCAAACGTACGATACCCCGAAGACCGGCAAAGGCGAAGTCTCTCTTATAAGAAGGAAGAGAGAGAATTGATGATGCAAAGCAGAGGGCTTCGAGATGAACTCATTATTTAATGGGCAAGGGCCAGCGTATTAGTGAGTTGTCCCTCACCTCCGTTTGGTTGGTAAAGAGTAAGGCATAATCCTCTCGTGAGTTGGGTATCTTGTTGCCATGGTGGCTTGCATATTGAATTCCTCCGATGAGCTGGATGCATATGTAGGTTTCTGTACAACTATGCGCGTCGTTGACCCGGAAGCGTTGCATGACTCTTCATTGATGGGAATGCATCTGCCAAGCTCCGCAAGGGGGATCGTATCAGATCATCAT
>QQTW01002457.1_pt1 | contig 13453 bp, 13 predicted proteins | sample 1904831 | NCBI WGS metagenome assembly QQTW01 (sample SAMN09435610, study PRJNA476489) | Subsurface metagenome, whole genome shotgun sequencing project. | reverse complement strand
TCGGCTTTGAGTCGCCAGGAAAGCCGGGGCGCTCATTGTCGTGAAGATTACACCGAGCGAGACGATGAGAATTTTCTCAAGCATACAATGGCTTACTACTCCCCTGTCGGCATTGATATTCAACACCGCCCGGTAACTATTACAATGTTTGAGCCAAAAGAACGCAAATATTAAATGTATAGACGTTCCGGTGGAACGTCTTGCTTGTATTCTGCGCAAAGACAAATGTATAATTTGGACAACTAATGAAGGGGAGTAGCTACTGGTAATTGTTTTGCCAGTCCATCGGAATCAACATACTGGCAATAATCATGCCTGGTTCTGATGACAAGTTAGAAATTAGTAACTAATTTCAGCAATTTGGCAGCGAGACTTTCACCTAGTTCACAGCAAAATGTGAGCTTGGTGAAGTGCGATCGCATTTTTATCAAGCTCAAACAGGTAATGTACATATTGAGGAGCTTGACGAAGTGCTAACTGCTTTTAGTAAAGGTTTATCTTTAATTACCGTTTCCGAACTAGGAGATAAAACCTTTTTTATCGCCGTAATTTTGGCAATGCGTCACTCCCGAAGAATCGTATTTGCTGGGGTACTAGCCGCTTTAACGGCAATGACGATAATTTCCGTCCTGGTAGGACAAGTTGCTTCTTTGCTACCTGCAAAATACGTCCACTATAGCGAAATTATTTTATTTATTGGTTTTGGAATTAAGCTACTGTACTCTGCAAGCCAAATGCCAAAAGATTCTTGCGATGTAGAAGTCGTCCAAGAAGCAACAGAAGCTGTAGAAAAAGCCGAATTAAAATTGTCTAAACAACAAATAGCTACAGCAATCTATCTAGAAGCCTTTATCCTCACTTTTATTGCCGAATGGGGCGATCGCACTCAAATTGCTACTATCGCTCTGTCGGCGGCGAATAGCCCTGTAGGTGTAACTATCGGGGCGATTATTGGTCACGCTATTTGCACGGCGATCGCCGTAATTGGCGGGCGAATGCTGACGGGACGAATTTCTGAGCGCAATCTTACTTTTGCGGGGGGCGGCTTATTTTTAGTGTTTGGTATTCTAAGCTTATTTGAAAAAATGTAGGACATACCCTTTGGGTATGCCCTACATAATTACGGCGCTTTTGTCGGCGATGGTGATGCTGTAGGGGTAGTTGCAGGAGCCGGGGTAGGGCTTGCTTGGGCTAGTTGCTGAATTTGCGACTTGTACTCCGGCGGTGCTAAAGAAGCCGCCGTTTCAAATAGAGGCTTGGCTAGATCGTTTTTGCCTTGCTCTTTGAGGACGCTGGCTTTAGCTAGTACCGGGCGAAAATCTTTGTTATCGACACTAATTGCGCGATCGTAAAGAGAAATTGCCTCATCGTAACGTTTTTGAACAGCAAAAATGCTACCTTTAGCTAAAAAAGGACGCACATCATTTTGATTTGCCGCGATCGCGCGATCGTAAGTAGCAATCGCCTCATCGTAACGTTTTTGATTAGCGTAAACTTCCCCTAAAAGCAACTGTACCGAAGTTACATCAACACTTCCAGCTTGGGCTTTATTTGCTTGAGTCAAAGTATCTTGCAACAAAGAAATCGCCTCATCGGGGCGTTGTTGCTGCAATAAAGTTAGCACTAATCCTTGTAAGGCTAAATTATCGCCAGGTTTTGTTTTCAAAATTGAACGATAAGCATTTTGTCCCCCTTCAATATCCCCCGTTCTTACCTTGGCTTGGGCAAGGAGGAGTGTATATTGGGTTTGAGCGGGGTTTAAGGCTGCCAATTTCTCAATCGATGGGATTGCCCCTTTAATATCCCCTAACTTAATCCGAGCATCTGCTAATCCCTGTAAAGCTGTTTGGTTTTCTGGTTCGCGCTGCAAAACCAACTCAAAACCCCGTGCTTGGTCTTCTAATTGCGACTTTTGGGCTGTACCCGCTTGCCCAGAGGGTAAAGGTGTTGCGGTAGGTGGCTGGCTTTGCTCAATAGTACTTGTCAACAGAGGCAGCATAGAAGCTCCTACTAGAGCAATAGTTGCCACCACCAATATAATGTTTATTAACCAGCGATTGCTCTTTTGAGACACAAAACTGCCTTGAATGTATAGTATTATCCTTGACCAAAATAGAATTATTTGCCCCATAGAAGCAAAGGAGTAAAGCTTTTCTCCATAAAACTTTGCATTTAGTGCAACACAGTGATTTACAGCCAATAAACCCTATAGCTATGCTATGCTGCCCACACTATGTTTTGTAATCGGAAGCTTAAGCTACTCTTGTTACTAGCACTCGATCCCTTGAAATCAGTATAACTAGAGCAAATTTGTTTTTTGTTATAGGCTGAGTAAAGGTTAACGGAAAAAGGGCAAAACCTGAGTTTAATTGCTTAAGCTTGTCTCAATTTCTAGTTAAAGTCCAATACCTCAATTGCTAATCCTAAGAAGGGATAAGTCTCCGCCCCAAGGAGTTTTTATGAATTCCTCTCTCAATTCGTCCGAACCAAATTCTGCTCCAAACCAACAGCAAACAAATATGCAGGCAACAGAGGCTCAAAATCCATCTTCCAATGCTGCCTCTACCGATACCAACTTGCTTAATTGGCAACGGCTGCAACCAATTCCACCTCCTAGCGAACCAATGCAGTACAGGGCCATTGGCTTAGTGCGCGGTCGTTATCTTGCAAGCGACGACCAATTTACTCAAGGTACGCTGTTAACGGCCGAGGAAACCCAAATTAGTGCAGTTTTACTAGGGCGAATTATTAGTTTGATCAAAAATCATATAGATTTAGATCGAGAACATTTATGGGTAGTTTATCCCCGCACTGGGCAAAAAGAAGATAATTTACACCTGCAAATTGTGGGCGTGTGGGAGCCAGAAAAACTAACTTTACAGCAGCCGGAAAGGGACAAGCCGATCGCCCAAACTTCTCAAGATATTTCCTTAGAGCCAGAAAATATAGTTGATAACTATTTTTCCGTGCGCGGAGAGATAGTTTATCAATCTACTGCCGAGGGACATTTTATCGTCAAAATCCGGCAGATTCCCCGCACCCAATCCGATAAACCTAAGTATTTCAAACTCAAAATTTTCGGCGATTTGGCAACTAAAGCTGTAGGACAGTTTTGGGATCTGAACGTTCAAAGGCAAGCAGAGAATTTAGTGTTGAGTAAAGGAGAAGCGATCGCCGCTTTACCATCAAAACCAAAACTAAAAAAGAAGCCCTACAATGCTCCGAGTAGCGGCACGCGGCGCAATTTTGAGCCGCCCCAGCCCGTGCGAAAAACCAACGTTGCCCCCCCCATTAAACAACCTGGGCGATCGCCTACTCCCAAGCCTATCAAGAGACAAAATCCCCCCCAGTAGAAAAGTATCTAAAATTCTGTCCAACGATCTTGAGGCAAAAAGGCGCGATCGCTAGAAATTGGAGCTACGGGTTCTGTGAGGGTAAATTGTCCTTGTTCAATCCATTGCTTCAATTCTTGAGCTACCAGCCGCGATAAAAACACACTCGCCAAGGGAGCAGTACGTACCGCTTTACCGTCAATAGTAATTCGTCCAGACTTTAGCTGGGCGTAACTTACTAAACCAAAAGTAGGACGGACGCGCCGGGGAATAGAAAAGTCTACAATTGGCGCTACCAAATCTTTGTCTTGGACAGCGCAATGAGCTATTACTTCCTCGTTCAATACAGGGATTGGTAGACCTACCCCTAACATTAAAGAAGGGCCGTAACTTTTGAAGTAACAGCCGCGTACCCAACGATTGCTCATTTGTTTGGCATCGCCAATTAAAGCTAACGTCGCCGCCGGCCCTATAGGGGTGCGATTAGGGAGGCGTTTTTGTAAAGGGAAATGCTGCGTACCTTCCCAAGCAACATAACCCACACCGCCACCAAGAAAGATTTTTGTGCCAATCCCAATTAGTTGCAAGTCTGGATCGTTAAGCAAAGGGGAAATTGCCCCCAAATTGGAGTAGACGGCATTATTTAAACGCGGTTGCAGGGGCCCTAAATAAGTAAATAACGGACGCTCGCCACCATTAACGCCGACGATAAAATTTTGGTATAGATTGCGCGGATTAAATAAGTAAAACTGGTTAATAGTTTCGCGGGTAATAGTGGTTTCAAAGGAAGCGCGAGGATAACAATCGGTTACTTGTCCCAAGGCTTTGACTTGTACGGGTAAACCAGCAATCAAGTCAGCAATTACATGACCGCCACCGCGATCGCGCATTTCCTCGCCGTCTATTGCTTCCATTGCTTGGGTCGCGCCCAAATATAAGTCTACGGCTCCAAAACCAGAGTAAACAGGTACGTTATCCATCCAGCAGCGCCGAATTTTAATAGGTGGGTCGGTATGTCCCAAATTAATCACTGCGCCGGAGGATTCCATCGGCTCAAAAGTGCCTGTAGTAATTACATCTACTTCTTTAGCCACTTGCGCAACACTGGACTCGGCTACTTTTGCTTTTACCTCCTCTATCGTCCATACCACGGCACAGCAACGGTTAATTTTGTCGTTAATTTCGGCGATCGTTCTCATAGAATCAGGTTTTATCTTCGTTGCCTTTTTCAAGGGGTGTGGTGGTCTGGACAACGATTGTTTGTTGTACCTGTGTTTGTTGGGTATTAGGTGGCTCTATATTGTCAGGAATTGTTTGGGGTTCGATGTTTTTTTCATTGCCCCATTTATCTAGTATGTCGGTAATCAATACTTCTTGAATCCACACTTGAGCCACCACCGTTAAAGGTAGCGCTAATAGTAAACCCAAAAACCCGAAGAAAGTTGCAAAAAATACTTGAGAGAGCAACGTAACGGCGGGTAGCAAAGATACTTGTTGGGCCATCACGTAGGGAGTCAAAACATTAGTTTCTAGCTGCTGAATGCCAATGTACAGCCCCAATACGGCTAAAGATTTCCACGGCGCGTCAAGGAGGGCGATCGCCATTGGCGGAATTACACTCAAAACTGGCCCGACATTCGGGATAAATGTCAAAATTCCTGCTAACGCCGCTTGAGCTAAAGGTAAGGGAATGCCTAAAATTAATAAACCAATTCCGCTTAAGCTGGCGATGACAAACATATTAAACAAAATCCCAATCAGCCAGCCGCGCAAAGCTTTTTCACAACGGTCTAAAATTACATTTACTCGCCGCCGATAAAAAGAGGGAAACAAACAAATAAAGGCTTTACGATAGGGCAAGGGATCGCTAATGAACATTAAAGTCAAAATTAAAACTAGCAGAAAATCGATCACAAACCCAAAAGAGCTAGAAAAGAAAGTAAAAAATCTTTGGAAAAGCTGATTAGCTAAGGGTTGAACTTGGTCAATTAAACCATCAACATCGGGTAAATAAGGGATAAATTGCGGAGGTACAAACCTTTCAAGTTGAGCCACCCAAAATTCCGACCTAGCTAAACCTTTAGGAAACAACTCTGCTAGTTGTTGAAATTGACTTGTAAAAGCTGGCACAATCAACCAAAAAAAGCCTGCTAATATAGTTAGCAAAATTCCTACAGATAGTAGGATGGCAAAACCGCGCGATATACCCGATTTTTGCAACCGCCTTGCTAGTCTGTTTAAAGCTGTAGCTATAACGATCGCCGTAAATACTAATAAAAGCAGCTGACGAATTTGCCACAGTATATACAAAGAAATAACTAAGGCGATTAAACCGATCCATTGACCGATATTCACTCTGCTGTAACTCCTAGCAAAAATTTAGATTTTAATGTATCAATGCAGCTAGATTAGCGGATTATGGTGATTTCGCCTAGGTTCGCAAGACGGTTAGTTAGTTTTTTGCTGGGAAGAAGCCGCGTAACGCCATAAAAAAGTTACTGTCATGACAATTGCAGGTAATAAAACCGCTATTAGTGCGTTAGTTGTGGTAGGTGGAATAGATACACTAGGAGCAACAGATTTGATCGCTACCGATAGGATGGCGGAGACAACTAATAACTTAACAATAAATAAAGTTTGACTTGCCATAAAAATTTTTGCTCGATTTTGAAGACTATTTATTTGACAGCGCTGATTAACTGCGATCGCTAAATTCTCAGGCGATGATTTCGATGAGGTTGCAAGGATAGTCAATTAATGCCGAAAATAGTCATAGAAAGAGTTTAGTTTTGAAGTTTAAGTTTGGGGCTAGACCTCAAAAGCGGCTTTAATAATGGTTTTACTCTAAGCCGATGGCGGGATTTGAACCCGCGGCCAACTGATTACGAATCAGTTACTCTACCACTGAGCCACATCGGCACACAATTTACTATAATATCAGTTTTAAAGCCCCATGGTCAAACAACCTCAAAATAAACGTTTTACAAGCGAACAATACGATCGCCTCAAAGCCGAAGCTGCGGCTCCTTATCGAGGGCTACGAAGATTTATTTATATAGCTTTTGGAGCTTCTGGCTTTGTCGGCGCACTGGTGTTTTTAGCCCAAATAGCTGCGGGAAAAGAGGGGGAAGCACCGTTATCAAACCTTGCTTTGCAGTTAGGAGTTGTGGCAATAATGATTTTTCTGTTTCGCTGGGACAAGGAATCGCCAAAACGCCCGAATCAATAAAAATTGCCGTCAGTTCCGTAAATTTACTAAGATTTTGTTACTCAAATTAATAAGTCTACCTACAGAAGCAAAGAAAATAAAGAAATTATTACGGAATTTACCTACCTTGGTAGATGCTGTAATAATAATTAGTAGTTGAAACAGGGTGAGCAAATTTAAAAACCCTGAATATAAAAGTAACTTATTAAAATCGGGTCAACTATATATAAGACCAAGCCGATAAAAAAAAGTTAAAACGCCAGAGTATCCAATCGGACACTCTGGCGTTTTTCATCGATTAAGGAACTCGGACAACGTAAGGAGAAGCGATCGCAGCAGCGCGTCCAGTATTTACCAAAGCTTGATAAACAAAGGCTGCAACCTCTGCGCGGGTAGCATCGCGATTAGGGTTCAACTGTGTAGGAATTGGATAGTTCACAACCAGTTGTCGTACTGTTGCGGCTGATACTGGATCTGTCGCGTAGTTAGGAATTTGAGCAGCATCGACGTAAGTAGATAAAGCATTAGGATTATCCGACTTCAACCCTAAGCCATTAGCTAAAGAAACTAGGGACTGTACCCTAGGAATTGCCTGCTGCGGTTGAAATAAACCGCCTGGATATCCTGCCACAAAACCGCCCCGGTAAGCCGTTTGAATTGCCCCGTAAGCCCAAAAATCTGGTTTGACATCTTTAAATTCTTGCGATGCTCGTTGCGATGGTGGCGCAAAAGCTTTACTAAGAATAGTCGCAAACTGAGCGCGGGTTACAGGGTCTGTGGGCTTAAACGAGCCATCAGGAAAACCAGCAATTACATTTTTGGCAACCAAAGCCTCAATATAAGGTTGCGCCCAATATCCTTGAATATCCCGGAACGTACCTTGTCTAATTGCTGGTCGATTTACTGTAGCTGCAACAAAAGTGACGTTACCAGAAATTTTTTCTGGCTCAATATCATTACCGGCCGCCGTAACCGTATTGCTGCGCGTTGAGTTGTAAACATCGTAGCGAGTGTTATTGCGAATGAAATTATTACCCGGATTTTCGGCTGTACCCAGATCCGGTTGAGCGCTGGCGGTAATTACTACACCATCTTGTTTGCTATTTTCAATGAAATTACGGCGTAGTGTAGGACGAGCAGAATCAGAAATAAATAAACCTGCTCGATTTTGGTAAAGTTGGTTGTCGGCGATTTCTGGAGTAGAGTTACCACCAATTGCTAAACCAAACCCAGTATCCAAAAATAGATTATTGCGAATCTGACCGCTTGCAGTTCGAGCTACAGAGATACCGTTACCACTATTTTGCGTAAAAACGTTATTTTCAATAGTAGGGTTGGCATTGCCAGTAATAAAAACACCATCGCGATTGTTGATGGTAAAAGTATTATTTCTGACGGTGGGATTAGTTGACTCAATCCATAAACCCGTACCCCGACTGCTGGGGTTAGCAATAGTAACTCCTGTAACAGTACTGCTACTTTCAGCCAGAATTGTCACGTTTTGACGAGCAAAACTAGGACTAACATAATTACCGCTACCAAGAATCACTCTAGTTTGACCTTTGGTAGACTCATCGCCCCTCAAGGTTACGCCAGGTTTGATAGTTAGCGGAAAAACTTCGCCAGTAGTCGCGCTATAAGTCCCTGGTGCAAGTTGAACAACTGTACCTGATTGTGCTTGATTGAGAGCGGTCGAAATTGTTTTGTAAGGCGCTTGCGTGCTACCAGTTGCATTATCTGCACCATTTACCGGATCTACATAAATAATTGATCCACTTGCTGGTGGTTGGTTAGTAGATGGAGATGGAGTAGGGGATGGTACTACTACAGGAGACGGTGTCGGCGATGGAGTAGGGGATGGTACGGCTACAGGAGACGGTGTCGGCGATGGGGTAGGGGATGGTAATACTACAGGAGATGGTGTCGGCGATGGGGTAGGGGATGGTAATACTACAGGAGACGGTATCGGTGTCGGCGATGGAGTAGGGAATGGTACGACTGTAGGAGATGGTGTAGGAGTTGGTATGACTACAGGAGATGGTGTTGGTGTGGGTATAGGAGTTGGTACGACTACAGGAGATGGTGTTGGTGTGGGTATAGGAGTTGGTACGACTACAGGAGATGGTGTAGGAGTTGGTACGACTACAGGAGATGGTGTCGGTGTGGGTGTAGAGGTGGGTACTACTATAGGTGTCGGTGTCAGTGTTGGTGTAGAAGTGGGTACTACTATAGGTGTAGGAGTTGGTACTACTATAGGTGTCGGTGTAGGAGTTGGTGTGGAATTCGGTGTAGTTGGGACAACAACTTGAGCAAGGGGAGATGCGATCGCCTTGATTTTGAATAGTATTCCCCCACTGCAAATAAGTAACGTTGCTGTTAGTACCGTCACTGGTAAAGTAGTACTGTTAGAAATCTTCGATTGATGGTTGTCAAAACCCTGTTTAGGCATTGTGCTTGCTGATATTAATGTCTTGAATGTAGGTTACATTAATTCGATAAAAAGGCAAAAACATTTTACTTCTCTTTAACTTAGAAAAGCATCTTAATTTTAATTACTGCCGTAAAAGCTCAGGACTAAAGCATCTATAGCAGAGTTCCCAAAATTTATTTACGGGCGATCGCCTTCTTAACTTCCGTCTAATTAAGTGTATTAAAATATACACAAAACACTGAGCCAAGCTTGACCAAACTCGATCTAAGATAAATTACAGCTTAAGCACAATAGTGAAACTAATACGTAATAGGTATCGTCAATAAGATCCTGTGTTGAGTTTATTTAAGCAAATGTCATTATTACGTCGCAGCCTACTACTATCAGTAATTATCGCGTTTTTTCTATCTAATGGCAGTGCTTTTGCAGCAGAAAATGTGTTACTCAAGTACCGCATTTTTCGGGAATCAATTTCTGTTAAAGAGCTAACAAATTTTGCCGAAACGGGTGAATTGTCTACATCATTGCGAGTGAATTTAGCATTGGCAAAGCAAGATCCAAAACCAATTCGCCAATACTTAACAGAATCTGTAGCAGTTAATCCAGTATTGTTAGATCGGGTATTAAATAGCCCTATTGGAAATGTCGTTCTTGACCAAATCAGCGAAGCAATACATACACCTTCACGTAAAGCCGATCGCCAAGCACTAAGATCCGCGTTAATTTTGTCTGCTAGTAGCGATCGCACTGGTAATAGTGCTAACAGCAATAATATTAGCCTAATCGAGATAATTCAAAACTATCCTAGCTCAGAGGTAGAAGTTGAAGGCGAAGTCTTAGAGCGTGCTTATCGCCAATTGCGCCAGTTGGGAGGCAATTTGCAAGACTTACTGCTAAGGATTCCCCGCTAGTTGGTAAATTTAACTTGTGTTACTAAATTCCTAGCGTAGAAATTTGCCTGAAAAATCTAAGTGGTCTCTACACTAAAATGGTCAAATTCTGCACCCTTATAAATTTGTGGACGGCAAAACTAAAGATGCCTCGCCGAGTTCTGCTAACAGGGACTATTATTTTAGTCCTTGTAATTGTTTTTGCTTTTGCTTTTGTCCCAAATGTTAGAAACCCAGCCATAACCCTAATTTGTGACAACCGGATTGGATTTTGTGAAGATACAACTAGAGAAGATAGTGTTGAGAAAAACGCAAAAGGTCAAATTCAAAAACGGACTGAAATTATAAAATACCAGTCTGGAAAAACGCTTTGGGATTGGTTAAGTCTATTTCTAGTCCCAGTCCTTCTAATTATTTTGGGTTATCTGTTTCAGAGTCGAGACCAACGACGCGCAGAACAGCAGGCTAACACTGAAAAAAATATAGCAAACGAATATCTGCGCGATGAGGCGCTACAAGCTTACATTGACCGTATGTCAGAGCTATTACTTGATAGGAATTTAATACTCTCTGGATACGATCATCCTGTACGAGATGTGGCAAGAACAAGGACATTAACAATATTACGTAGGTTGAGTGGTGATGGAGAACGCAAAGCAAGAGTATTACAGTTTTTATATGATGCAGGGCTTTTAGATTATAAAACTATAAATTCAGCCCCTCTGGTTAACTTACCTCTGGTTAAATTAATAGAGGCAGATTTTGGAGAAGCTAAATTGGGAGTAGCCAAACTGTCGGGAGCAAACCTAGAGGGAGTCAATCTATCGAAAGCATATTTAGGGGGAGCAAACCTAGAGGGAGCAAACTTAGGGAGAGCCAACCTATGGGTATCTTATCTGCTGGGAGCTAATCTACAGAAAGCTAATATGGAGCAAGCTATTTTGGTGGGAGCTAATTTAGAGGGAGCTATTTTGGTGGGAGCTCATTTGGTGGGAGCTAATATGCAGCAAGTTAATTTGGTAGGAGCTATTTTGGTGGGAGCTAACTTAGGGGGAGCTATTTTGGTGGGAGCTAATTTAGAGGGAGCTATTTTGGTGGGAGCTAATTTAGAGGGAGCTATTTTGGTGGAAGCCAAAAACTGCCCTCCAGATCAAATCAAAACCGCTCTAAACTGGGAGAAAGCTACTTATAGCTCTGATTTCCGACAGAAGCTTGGCTTACCATAGAGCCTTCTAAAGCTACCAAGAGCTAATCTTGAAAATACACACCTTGCTCCTGTCCCTTACTATCAGTAGCAGTAGCGAGAATTATGAGCGAAGTCAAGTTTTAACCAGACGGGAATCGTGCAATAATAATCGGTCTGTAATAAGTACGATCGCCCTCTCTATGGTTTCATCACCCCAAACCCCCACCGAACTTGCTGCGGTATTATCTGAACCTGCTCCTTTAAGTTTTCAATTGCCCGATCCAGAAGATGAGGAAATTCCTGAATTAGACTTTCAACAGCAAATTGATACCGCTTGGCAAGTATGCGATCGCTTTGATTTGCAAACGGAGATTTGGCGGGGGCGGATTTTACGAGCAGTACGCGATCGCGAAAAAAAACACGGTGATGCTCGTGGTAGCGGCTTTCTGGACTGGCTCAAAGTAAGAGAAATTAGTAAAAGTCAAGCTTACGCAATTATTGCCTTAGCCAACAGTGCCGATACCTTAATGGCAGAAGGACAACTAGATCCGGCCGCAGTAAGGTGTTTTAGCAAACGTGCCTTTATGGAGACAGCAAAAGCCGATCGGGAGGTGCAGCAGTTAGTTACCGACGCTGCTAAAAATGGCGATCGCATTACCCGCCGCGAAGTGCGTCAAATTGCCGATGAATGGACGGCGATGACTTCCGATCTAGTCCCCGATAGCGTTAAAGAAAAAGTAAACGATCGCACTTTACCCAGCCGTTATTTACCGCCTCTAGTCAGAGAAATTGAAAAGTTGCCAGAGTCCCATCAAACAATTTTGCGTCAAGAAGTCGCCCGTAACCCCGATGTAGATACCCTAAAGCAAGTCACCTCCGAAGCAAGATACCTAGCAAAATATCTCGATGCCGCAACTAGCGTTCAAGTGTTTGATGATGGTGCGGTGGACTTGGAAAAGGCTTTAGAAGAAGCTTTACGATTAGGCTGTATTAATACGGCGGCGGACTTGGTTAATCAAGCATCGCAGTTAGAACAAACGATCGCCAAACTCTACACTACTTGGAAGCGAATCGGTAGTTTATCCGACAGGTTGTATGTAGATACGGGCGCAAGTACCCCCAATTTACGCAGCCTTTTAACGTGCCTTGAACAATTAACAGGGGAAGTAATGGAAATTCAATTAGGGGAAGCGCGCGATCGCGTTCTTCGTCTGCAAATTCAAGAAACTACTAGCGCCGAATCTTAGCTATCTACGCCACTTTTTTAACTGTCGCCACAGTGCCTTAATGTTTAAATATTTTCGATATTTTGTGGCGGCTTCTTTGCCTACTATCAAGATGCCCAACCAAAAAATAACTTCAGCGATAACAACCAAAATTGGTACTAAAGCAGCTTTTTGAGCCAAAGTCAGCGCTAAAGATGGGACAAAAAATATTGCAACCCAAGGTACAAACGAGACAATAATTAGACTTAGACCCAGCTTTTGCATATTTTAGTTTTTGATGCCCGTAGTAGCAATACCGCGAATAAACTGACGCTGCCCGACGAGAAATAATAAGATTACTGGTATTGTGGCGATAGCGATCGCCGCCATTAGTAAAGGCCAATTATTAGTATATTGCTCTTGAAATTCGGCTAAAGCTAGTTGTACCGTCCTTAATTGCGGTTTGGTAGTAAAAACTAAAGGCTTAAATAAATCATTCCATTCGCCAATAAATGTAAATAAAAACAGCGTTACCAAAGCCGGACGCGATAGTGGTAACATAACTCGCCACAATATTTGCCAGCGATTAGCACCATCAATCGCCGCCGCTTCTTCTAATTCCACAGGGATAGTTAGAAAATATTGCCGCAGTAAAAATATTCCGAAACCGCTTACCGCCGTAGGCAAAATTAGCGCCCCATAAGTATTAATTAAGTGTCCCCACTTTAAAACTAAAAATATCGGAATTACTAACAACTGAAATGGGATTACTAGCGTTGCCAGTACCACTAATAGCAAAGCTTGCCTTCCTCTAAACTTTAACCTTGCTAAAGCATAGCCTGCTAGTGCTGAAGTAATGATTTGTAAGCCTGTAACTGCTAGTGCTACCAAAGTCGAATTAGCAAAAGCTAAAAGGAACTCTCCGCGCTGCCAAGCGTCTTGATAATTTGCTAAAGTCCAACCTTTTTGGGCTGATTGACCTAAGTTATTTGGGGGCGCAAAGGATGTAAGGAAAACAATGCCTAGAGGTAGCAATACAACTCCTGCTCCCAGTATCAGCAAAAATAAACTTACTGAAGCTAAAAAGCTTTCTAATTGAGGCTTTTTCCGGTCGTTATCCATCAGTTAAGGGTTTTATTCTGGTTAAAGAGCGATCGCGCTTGCCCTAGGACGTTACTATTTAAAATAGTGCCTTGTTTAA
>QQTW01002456.1_pt1 | contig 13453 bp, 15 predicted proteins | sample 1904831 | NCBI WGS metagenome assembly QQTW01 (sample SAMN09435610, study PRJNA476489) | Subsurface metagenome, whole genome shotgun sequencing project. | reverse complement strand
TACGCGCTTCGTGGCAGTTGCCGCGGGTATATATGAGCTTGGTGGGACGTCGGCGAAAGAGGCGATAGGGGTAAAGATGGCTTATGCGTGGTCGTGGCTACAGGGAGGTACCGCCGCCTCGAAACACCAGTTGGGATTCTTCTACTACTTTCCAGAGGCGCGCTGTTCGGTCTCGAGCGCCTACACTTACGCAGCGCTCTCGCGACAAGGCCGCCACGTCGACGACTTCGTCTTGGTGCCCGAAGAGTGTTTCCATGTATCCTAATTCGTCAAGACTCCAGGTCTTGATTGTGCGGTCTTTGGAGCATGAGTATAATTGATTTGTGCCCTTGCGGAAGGCGAGGCCTGTCACGGCGTCCCTGTGCTGTGTGAATATGCGAAGGGGCTTGAGGTCGGCAGCGGACCAGATTATGAGGCGCTTGTCGGCCCCGCCGGTTGCCACGAATTTGCCATCCGAGGAGGCCGCGACGGTGAGAATCGGGGCGGTGTGATGCTGGTACTTGGTATTACGCGCTTCGTGGCAGTTGCCGCGGGTATATATGAGCTTGGTGGGACGTCGGCGCGGCGGTGGAGGAGGTTTTTTAGGTGCACGCTTGACCCTTTTTCCCCCCCTGGATGGTGCTGGAGATTGGGGCGGTGACGGCAGTTCCCATTTGATCAAAACGATGTCTTTCGACACAGTATAAACGTAGGGCGGACAAATGGCGATGGAGGTTGTCGTCAGAGCATCAGCACGGAACGAGGTCTTGGAAGCGGCGGAGAAGTCGAGCGTGGAGGCTATGTGGCGGTAGAGTCGTCCTTTCGCTGCGGCCTGTGGTGCATGTGAGTTAAGAGCGGGCGAAGGATACGAAAGCGACGAAACGTACAGCATCCTCTTTGAGCCTTTCAGCTATGAGGTCCCTGTCCACATCTTCGGCATCAAAGCCGAAGGTTTCGACGTCTCCCTTGATATTCTCGAGATATCGTTCTGCGAGCCGTAGGCGCCGTTGTGCGCCCGTCTCGTCCTCGCTCTCGGACTCGCTACTGAGGGCTTCTTCCTCGTCGCTGGCTTTTCGCCGGGCTCCATCATCTTCTGAGCCACTCCCTGATATCGATTCGTCTCTTGCGGCCTTCACTGCCGTGCTCTTCGAGGGTTTTACTTTGGTGCCGGTGCCCGAAAATTTGCTCTTCTTCGGAAAGGAAGATGTGGCCGCGTCGTCTCTTTTACGTTTCTTTTGTGAGGCCGAGGTCGTAAAGAAGGACGACATGAGCTCACTCCCAGGAACGGTCTGCCCTGTTCTCTAAACAAGTCGAGGTAGAAGCACTAAGTTTGACCGACGTGGAAAAATTGTTGGTGTTCGGCAATTTTTGCCGAGGCAGGAGGCGCCGCGAGTGCAAGAGGAGGCGACATCAATGTGCCAGGCCGGCATAGCTCACGCGTACTCTCCCTTCTTTTCCAGACCTGCTGCTCAGAAAAACACTTGCCCCCCCGCTTCCCGCGCCACAATGTATGTACAAAATCCTACGTCCTTTGATGAAGTTGACAAGCTCGAAGGGAGAACCTACTTGGACTGACAGGCAAGGATTTCACCATCGTTGCGGCCTCCAAGGCCGCGATGAGAGGCGCAACCATCCTGAAAGCTTCTGATGACAAAACAAGAGAACTGAACAGGAACACCCTGATGGCGTTCTCGGGAGAAGCAGGTGATACAGGTAGGTATTAATGGCTCATTGTTGCGAAAGGAAGAACAAGGGCTGACGGCGTTGGGTCCAGTCCAATTTGCCGAATTCATACAAGCAAACATACAGCTCTACTCCATGCGCAACGATACGGAACTCGGTCCTCCGGCAGTCGCGAACTTCGTCCGCGGTGAATTGGCACGAAGCTTGAGATCGAGGAAGCCGTACACCGTGAACCTGCTTCTAGGAGGGATGGATCCGATATCAAAGAAGCCGCATCTATATTGGCTAGATTACCTAGCCTCGCTTGCTCCTTTGCCATATGCAGCTCATGGTTACGCACAGTACGCATTCATTCAAGTCACTCTTTCCGAAGGAGCACGCTTCGTTGATCACGCATGAATACTGACTCTTCGTCAAAGATATTACTGCCTCTCCATCCTCGATAAACACCATCACCCGGACATAGATCTCGAGAAGGGACTCAAGATCCTCAGGATGTGCACAGATGAGCTGCAGAGAAGATTACCGATCGACTTCAAAGGGGTACTGTGCTCCAACCCCCCTGCCAATCACGGCCCCAAGGAAATCATGTTACTAACGCAAATCGAGACAGATGCTCGTCAAAGTAATAGATAAGGATGGCATCCGCGAGATCGAGTGGGACAATTCTAGAATCGTGAAAAGCGCGTAGATGGCGTGATTTTGTGGGTTAGCAGGATCTAGATTTTGCCAGACGGCCTAAACCTGCAATGCATGAATGGCAGGCGCACTCTGGTCGACCAGCAGTTGATGAAACCTTCCGTCAATCTTAAGCAGCGGTGTGTTTGATGGTGTGGCTCTAATACTCCCGTAAAGCCGACCTGCGTATCCAGTGCCCAGTAGGAATAACGCCATAAACTGAAACGTAACTGAACATGCAAAGGAGCCTATGTGTACCAGTTTGATAGATTCAGTAGAGCGTTGTCATCAATCGACGTATGCGGACGTAAATCCCAATCGACGACACGAGAAAGCTCGGACCTCTCTGAATTCGAGGCTCGCGATCAGGCGTTTGATCCGCATCACCATCAACTAGCAAGAAATGGGTAAAAGACAAGCGGAAGAACCGCTCGAAGACCTGGCAGTCAAGGACTCGCCGCTTTCCAAAAAGGCTCGTATTGAAGATCTCTCCGAACGTAAGGTACAGCGCAATGGCCATAGTCCTTCAGTGAACGGGCCTTGACTAGAGGATGATGCAAGAAATGGAAAAGATATCTTAGCAGCCGCAGATCAATGGCAAGAAGAACTCGAAGAGGCTGCGGCCTCGCCACCACCGCCGCAAGCCGAGAATGGGCAGGATGAACAAGATGAAGAGAAGTCGGTGTATTTTGCAGTCTCACGGCAGACAGCGCCCAGCGAGGGCTACTCGGACCTCTATCTCGACACAATCAACCGATCTGTCCTTGACTTCGACTTCGAAAAGCTGTGTTCGGTATCACTGTCCAACATCAACGTCTATGCTTGTTTGGTATGCGGCAAGTACTACCAAGGACGAGGCCCAAAGTCACACGCCTACTTCCATGCTCTGGAGATTGGGCACCACGTCTACGTCAACATGCAGACGAAGAAGGTCTTCGTCTTGCCAGAAGGCTATGAGGTTACGAGCAAAAGCTTGGAAGACATCAAGTTCGTGGTGGATCCACAACTACCCAAAGACGAAGTAATGCAGCTTGACCAAGTCGCCAGAGACGCCTGGGATCTGTCAGGCAAAAAGTACCGCCCTGGCTTTGTCGGCATGAACAACATCAAGGCGAATGATTACTTCAACGCCATCATCCAAGCGCTTGCTCATGTCCCTCCCCTTCGCAACTTCTTCATGCTCGAAGACTTCTCCTCCCGCACCACCTCCTCCTCCGAGCTCGCCACCCGCTTCTCTGTGCTGGTCCGCAAGATATGGAACACTCGCGCCTTCAAGACGCACGTCTCGCCCCACGAACTCCTGCAGCAAGTCTCGCGACAGTCCAACAAGAAATTCGACCTCCTCCACCAGTCCGACCCTGTCGAATTCCTTTCCTGGTTCCTCAACAACATGCACCTCGCCCTCGGCGGGTCCAAAACAAAAGCTGGCACTAGCATCATCCACCGCGTGTTCCAGGGGAAATTGAAGGTCGAATCCCAACGCATCACCGCAAAAGCAGATGCAGGAGACCGCCTGCGATTCGAAGAAGCAGCAGAAGTCATCGTTGATACAATGCGTTACCTAATGTTGACTCTCGACCTCCCCGCCGCCCCTCTCTTCCAAGATGAGCTTGACCGCAACATCATTCCGCAAGTCCCGCTCACATCCATCCTCTCCAAGTATGACGGCGTGAGAGCGCAAGAACATCTGAGCATGCGAAAACGATATCGGCTCCTCCACCCTCTTCCACCTTACCTCCTCTTCCACATCAAACGATTCTCCAAAAACAAGTTCGTTTCCGAGCGCAACCCCACCATCGTGACTTTCCCTATCCGGTCGCTGGATATGGCGCCTTACGTGGAACCCAATCCGGCGATGCACCCGCCAGGGGAACCAATATGGTATGACCTTGTTGCGAATGTCACCCATGAGGCTGTGCGGACGAGGGACGACAGCGTGGAAGGGGAGGCGGAGCGGAAGGTGTGGAGGGTGCAGATTCGGGATCGGGCAAGGGATGAATGGTTGCAGGTACAGGATCTGTTTGTGGAGAGGGTGGCTGCGGAGACCTTGTTCACGAAGGAGAGTTACTTGATGGTCTGGGAGAGGAGGAGAGAGGGAAAGAGAAAAGAAAAAGGGAGCAATTAGGTCATGGAATGCATACTGTCAATATACAGGCCTCGGTGACCGGAGCAAACTAGAGGAAAGCGTCCCCTTGAATCCAGAGGCTCACACTATTACGGCAGCTTGGCTGAAGAGTACATTGTGTCATGGACGATGTCCATCTGTCGTCTCCCTCGGCTTCGATACCACGGTTCATGGACCACTATTCAGAGAAGATAGCTCAGCAATATAGCCATTCTGCGCCTTCCATTCTGGGAGTACGGTCGGTCGAGCGGTTCGATTACTTGGACCGTGGGGTACTCATTGCTATAGTATTCCACCGGCAATTCCAGACCCAGGCTTGCACACCTGATTCCAGAACTGATGTCGAATTGGACGCGCCGTGGTCAGTGTTCAGATAAGCCCGCGCAATCGACTGTAGGGAAACGCTCTCGAACGGCAACGACGCGGTACTTATGATCCCGGGCAAAAGTTTCAAAGTCATCGTATCTGCCATGCAAGACGCGGAATGTGTTACAGGATGCATCGGTCTCCAAGGGTCACGCATTTGCGATGAACTTCGGGAAGATAGTACGCGATGTCAACACCAGCTGCCGATCCGTGACTGACGACCATGTCCCAGCCTGCTAGTTACCCCATGTGGCTCCTTTACCGACACCTCGAGCGGCGAATCACTGGTGTGACAAGCTTAGTCGACCTTGTTGATGTGAAGGTAGGTAGTCTATCTGCCCGCGCTAGAGGTTGCCATCCCTGTGCAGGCCTAGAAGACCGATTCCTCAAGTAAAGGTGGTTGCTTTCGACTTGCTGTTGTACCTTGGGCAGTGGGCTGTTGACGATGCGTGCGCGGGCAACTAAGAAGGATCTGTACTATAAGGGAAAAGTGCTGAGGTATTCGCGGACCAAGGACAATTCCCTTGGGACAAGCTATCATGTCAGGCAAGAAGAGTCAGAGAGGCAAAGTCCACAGTGCTTGTAGGGTGGCATGATCTTAAGAAGGCGGATATCGAGAGAAACAAGATCTAGGTAATGTTGCTGTATTCTGTGCTTGCACTTGCAAATGACTAGCTGAGCTTCGCTCAATTGGTTTTGGCGATCGCTATAATCCGTCCTAAGATATTTCTCAAACCTGGTGGTCCAACACACGAGATCCTCCCAACCATGTGATCGACGGATAGCCATCGTCCCATGTTGCGAAAGGGTGGTGTGTCTAAGGATATATCGAGCAGAGTAAATGTTGTGCCTCCCGATAGCAACTTGGTTGGGCGCGAGTACGCCCGTTCAGTCTTGAGAATCTCCAGGAACGGCAAAGTAGAATAGAAAGAGAACACCTACCAGGCGGTTCAGAGGGCTCCAGAAAAAAGCCGCCGGGAATCGCCCTACCTGCATTCCGTTTCTCAGACACGGCGCACGTTCCTGAAGCCAGAAATACGAATAAATGATACAAGCTTTAACGAATTCACCAGAGGACTTCTCATGCATCGGTTCGCTGACTAGACCTTCATATATCGCTTTGTCAGCTGCCGCTATCGGAAGAGAGCCGTGATGCCTTTTGTACCTTTGATCTGGACCTGAAAGCACACCGACCGTCGCCAATACATCATTCTGAGCGCGACGTGACTGGCGAGATAGCTCTTGAGACATACTGTTCTGAGGATGACCGCGATCGTCAAACTGCTGGACATGTACACCTGTTCCGCGCGCCGGGAGCCTACGATCCTCGGCTCTTGTGCATGCCTCTGGCCGATCTACTTGCCCCGCCGATAGTTGTTGTGGTCTTTCAGGATGTTCTGGGCTGCTTTCCGTTGCTAGTGGTTCGTACGCGGAGCGGCCCTGGTCGAATGAGGACCTAGAACTGGAACAAGCAGGTGATGATCCTACTTACGAAAGCCAGTCGGGTTAAGTACGCTTGACATCCCATTGCATCATATGAGCTTGACTACTTGCTTGCGAGGACCTTGCTGAAGTGATATTGTATAGGCATTCCAGCCTATTCAGTGCGGTACACAGTGGAAAGAACAAATGGTCATCCTGTCACTTGCCCCGGATTTGCCCTGCAGTAGCTGCGGGTTGGCCCGGATAAGATAAGATAGACTAGCTCCGGCATCTAGATTTACTCGAATCGTAAACGAAGTCTGATTTGGGGACATCGATGGATCGACTATGCATCCTTCGAGACTTTCACCAGTTGACGAGCGCTGGCCCTCAGGGTCCCTCTCCAGACCGAGTGCGCAAGAAGTATTGAATCACTGACCGAGCTACTCGAGGCTCCCCGGCTAGCAATATGGCCTCCCGAAACACCTTACTCACCACGTTTGACGCCGACAAAGTCATTCAGCCCATCTACACGGGTGGAGACGTAGCTCTTGACAGACAGGGCCGAATTCTCGTGACCTGCCTCGGAGAAGATGCCGTTTTGACAGATTTAGATACTGGACAGGCGCTAGGACGTGTGGAAGGGGTAGGTATGCGCACCTGTCGGCCTACCGACGACTGCACTAATAGCTGTCCAGGATGGAGAGGTTCTTACGGCACTTACTAGTAAGCGACATGATGGACACGCCTTGGACGTTTTATGAAAATGTGCTTATCCTTCACCCAGTCACGCCTTCTGCGTCGCATTTGATACTATGTTCTCGCTCGCTGTCTATGCGGATCTACTCACTGCGGCCGTCTGAGGATAGGACCTCGACCGTGGTTTGCGATCTACAGCGGACATTGAAGCCACACTCGACCCCGGTTGTCACCGTGGCCATCGACCATACCGGAACCTTACTTGCAACTGGTAGCGCGGATGGTGTCATTAAGATCTGGGACATTAGAGTAGGCTTCGTTACTCACACCTTCAGAGGCCACAATGGAGTCATATCGGCTCTTCATTTCTTTGAATCGTCGGCCTCGGAGCTGGATCAGGAGAAAGCATCAAAGCAGAAGAAGAAGCGCCGGAAAAGTGTAAACGGCGAAGGTGATGCTATGGAGGGCGTGACACACACTACGGATCCCACTGAGCGCTTTCGGCTCGCCTCAGGGAGTGAAGATGGGAAAATAAGGATTTGGCACCTCTCACAGCGAAAATCGATTGCAACATTGGAGTCACATGTATCCGTCATCAGAGGACTCGACTTCTCAAACCACCATAGAATTCTGGTCTCCGGCGGCCGAGACAGAACCGCCGTGATTTGGGATGCTCAAACATGGAAACTCAGAAGGGTGATCCCGACACTGGAACGGGTCGAGGCTGTAGGATTCATAGCAAGTTCGAATTATGTGTTCACTGGAGGCGAACGTGGCACACTTCGGATCTGGTCAGCTCAGACCGGCGGTGAAATAACTCGGGAACAATCAGCCGGAGGAGAAGGCAACGAAATCACTCGCGTCCTTTGCAACTCTGCCCTGGATTCCTTACTAAGTGTACACGCCGATCAAAGTATCATTCTACATTCCACGGCGGCCCTTCCTGCCAGCGATGAGGTAATCGACACACAAGAGCCTTTGCCTAGATTAAGTAGGATATCTGGGTCCCATGACGAGATCATCGACTTGGCTTACGTGACACCCAACCGATCCCTACTCGCGCTAGCTACGAATTCGGAGAACATCCGGCTCGTCTCACTTGCTACCGGAAACTCAGACTCACCGTCGAAGAAGACGGGGCGTTATTTCGGTGCCGATGTTGCTCTACTTCAAGGCCATGAAGATATCATCATATGCCTCGATGTTGATTGGTCCGGATGCTGGCTCGCAACAGGAGCCAAAGACAACACCGCTCGTCTCTGGAGAATCGACCATGCTAGTTCAGCGTACGAGCATTACGCGACCTACACTGGCCACGCCGAATCTCTCGGGGCAATAGCTCTGCCCCAACAAAGCTCCGTCTCGAAGCCTTTGACGTCAGATCCTCTCAACCATCCTCCGCCCTTTGTACTCACAGGATCCCAGGACAAGACGATAAAAAAATGGGAAGTCGCCAGACCACTCGCAAACACAAAAGGCTCCACCAAAAAGGGAGCGAATCCCGCAACTCGGGCCCAATATACCCGCAAAGCCCACGATAAAGACATCAATGCCATCTCGCTGAACCATAACTCTACCTTCTTTGCCTCTGCCTCCCAAGACCGCACCGTCAAAATCTGGTCCGTCGAAGACGGCTCAGTCCAGGGCATCCTCCGTGGCCATCGACGCGGCGTCTGGTCCGTGAAGTTCGCTCCGAAAGACACTCCGCCCATCAGCGGTGATGGCAGTAGCGGTCTCGCGAGCTCCCGCCATGGTCTGGTGCTCACCGGCAGCGGGGACAAGACGGTCAAGATCTGGACTTTGGCTGACTATAGCTGTCTCCGCACTCTCGAAGGCCACACCAACAGCGTGCTCAAGGTGCTCTGGATGCCTCTTCCCTCTTCGTCAGAGCATTCCAGCAAACGGCCGGTGCAGGTTGCTTCCGCTGGCGGGGACGGCCTCGTGAAGATCTGGGATGCCAATTCAGGGGAACCGGCCTGTACCCTTGACAATCACACGGACCGTATCTGGGCTCTAACGGTCGATCCAACGACGAACACCCTAGTCTCCGGCGGCGGAGACAGTGTAGTCACCTTCTGGAGGGACACGACCTCCCAAACTATAGCAGCGAGAGCCGCAGCTTCCACGGCGAGAGTGGAGCAGGAGCAGCAACTGATGAATTACACGCACGCGGGCAACTACCGGGAAGCCATCATTTTGGCGCTCACGCTGAACCATCCCGCCCGGCTCCTTGCGTTGCTCCAAGGTGTAGTAGATCGGTCTCCACCCGAAGAGGGATCGCTGAGCGGCCTCAAAGCCGTGGATGAAGTCATCACAAACTTATCCGACGAACAACTGCTGGAGCTTCTAAGGAGGCTGAGGGACTGGAATACCAATGCTCGCACAGCGGTGGTGGCGCAAAGGATCTTGAACGTAGTCGTACGGTCTTATCCTGCGGAAAGATTAGTTGGATTGAGGGGGAAGGGGTGGAAGGAGGTGGTGGAGGGCTTGAGGGCGTATACTGAAAGGCATTATAAGCGGATGGCCGAGCTGGTGGATGAGAGTTACTTGGTCGAGTATACGCTTCGGGAGATGGAAGAGGTGGGGTTCGTGGATGGGGAGGATGGAATGCTTCTGGTTTGACGTGGTAGCTGTGCGGATACGGATGCTGGTGATGTACTGACACGGGTGCTGGTGATGTACTGACACGGGTGCTGATCGCTAGAATGGAAGCACTGCATAGAAACGATAACCCCGTCGTACTTTGAGCAACCATGTATCCCGTCGATGTTCCTCTAGTATACTTCATGCCTTCTACGGCGTGTATCGTCATGCTCGTCTCGCGGCCTATGACTATGCCTCGAAGACTTTGAGCCATTTCTGTCATGCTCTGTTCTCGACTTACGATCCTTCTCCCTTCGGTCGTGGTCGTCGTCATCGTAATTGCTCTTCTTGCTTCGATGGCGTCTTTCCCTGGACTTGCTCCTCTCCCTTCTCGGTGAGCCGTGCCTACGATCTCTCGATCTACTTCTCTCCCGCCTCGAAGACCGACGTTCCGAATCATTTGATCGGCTTCTCTCCCTTCTCCTCGACCTCGACCCACGATCCTCCCTCTCTCTGTCCCTCTCGATCCTCTTCCGTTCACTCTTTCTCTCCTCATCGATTTTCAAATTCTTATCCCTCCTTTCCCTCCACTCCTCGTCCGCCACCTGCTTCTCCTTCTTTGCCGCCAGCTCCTCCTCCGTCAGCATCTCCCCGGTCTTGCTATTCTTCAAAACCACCGGATTGTATGTCTTGTCGACCTTCCCTTTCCCCTTTGCTCCTTTGGCCGCAACTTTTCCCCAAGCGCCCAATTCGTCCCCAACACCACCAGGAACTTCTTTGGCACCAATACCGAGCAACGCCGGTCGGCGAACCACAACCCTAGCTTTGGCGAGCTGATCTTTCCGCTTACCAACAACCTCGCCTTCTTTCCAACCCATACCACGGAGCATGCCCAGACCAAACTCCTCCACAGGGACACGAGCGTAGTCGTCCAGACTCGCCATATCTGGCCTAGAAGCAACATCGGAACGGAAATGATCGTCTTCGTTCCCAACACCCGCTCGTCCAGTCCTCCAGTCTTCTTCGTCTTCCGCGGCCTGTGATACGGCTGGGACGACGAGCATGGATTTTTTCGTGCCATCGCCCATCAAGGCTTCCATGGCTTCTTCGTCGGCGCTCTTTGGCTTCTCCACCTTCTGCGGCGCGACCGACTCATCCATGTCCATGTTGACGTCTCCATCCGCATCCTTCCCCTCTTTCCCATTGGTGACAAACTGCAATCCGGAAGCTTTGCTGATTTCATCCCTCTCCACGTGACCAGCGCCTTGCTCATTCCCCTGGCCTCGCCCCTGCTGCCGCTGCGCCTGCACTTCCTGCGGCAGAAGATTCTTTGCCCTTTTCCGCCGACTCTCCTCTCTCCAGTTGCGATTCTTCAAGGCTTGTATCACGAGCGGTTCCTTCACTTGGATTTGGTCCCCACCGTTGGCGACGATGGCGCCGCCGGCGGAATGATCGAAGCCGGTGACGGTCTGGTGAACCGGAGAGGTGGTATCAACATCGGAATCATCATCATCGTTGAGGGATGAGTGGGGGCGTTTGCGTGGGTTGGAGGAGGGGGCTTGAGCTTGAGATGGGATCTTGGTGGACGTAGATTTCGAAGGTAGGGGAGATTTGGATGCAGCAAGCGAGATGGAGATAGGTTTCGAACTCGATGGTGTTCTAAACGACCTGAGGCCCGCTTCGAGAGCATCCGGAGGATCTGCGGATGGCATGGCAGATGGTGGCGACGTTGGATACCGAAGTCAAGTTTCAACGTGGAGTCACAATTGAAGTGTTTTCGACGCGCTAGACCGTTCCTGGAAGTCACATTCAGGGCACGCAACCACTTTACGGGCCTTCATCATCAATGACTGAATAAAGCTGATGAACGGTTGTAAGCGGAAGGAGCAGCACGTAAGGCAGATCTCCTATATTTAGCACAGTAAAAACGATGCTCTTGACATTAATTGCTGGTCATTACTATGTACAATACTTTCCGCTCCTTCCTCCGCCTACGTCAGAAAGGCCCCTAACATTCTCCAATCCGACGAGAAAAAAGGTATGTACACAGGTGGAATGGTAGCAGAGCAAGGACCGGATGCATTCCATCACGGTCATTGGCCCCCGGCTACTTGTGATTGTGAGGGTACAGGACTGGGACTCGGATGTAAGCCCTGTGCACTGGGTGTTCGATGGAGCTGAGGTGCATCCCCTCGACTGGACGGCCGCGGCCCGCCGCTGAAAGAGGTCCCACTGCCTCGGCTCGACTGGTGGCGCTGCTGGCTCGCAATCATTTGTGCATACTGTTGCGTCGAACTTGAGCTCATCATGGCAGTCGGAGGAGGATGTTGCGATGGGGCTTGTACATTGCCACTGCCATTGCTATTCGCATTCATGGCGGCAGCATTGGCATTGGCTCCCGATGCAGCTTGCATCGCGGCATGAGGGTGGTTGTGGTTGTGGGCGTGAGCATGAAATTGCTTCAAGCGGTCCGTCGCCATCTGGGAGATCTGTTCGGGAGTGGCGTTGGGGTTCCGTGCTCGTGCTTGACTCATCATCTGGTTGATGGTGGGCATCATTCCACTCGAGAGAGCTTGCGGTTGTGATGGATTCGTCATGCGTGGCGAGGAGGAAGAGCCGTTCGGCGTCGGTCCTCCATTCACTGAAGGACTGCCTGAACGGCGCTGAAAATTCGGATGAGCTGTCGATGGGTTTGGTGGCATGAAAGTGGTGTTGGCAAGGTTGGGTGATAGCTGGCCATTCATCTGAGGGTGCTGTTGTTGGCGTTGCTGCAGAAATCTCTGCTGCTCGGCTTGAACTCGAGTAGCTTCCTGAAAGACGCGCATGTTGTCGGAGCACGTTATGCCTTCTCAAACCTTCTTCGAGTCTCGTCAGTCCTCGCAGTGGACTCAGCCGGAAGACGACGAACTCCGGCGGCTTGTTCGTGAGTTTACTTACAATTGGTCTTTGATCTCCAGTTGCCTTTCGGTACCTTCGGCTTTCTCTTCAGGAGCCGAACGACGGACACCTTGGGAGTGTTTTGAAAGGTGGATAGGGCTCGAAGGCTTGCCTGCTGAGATGGCCAAGACGCCCTACTTCCGAGCCTATCATGCTAGACTCCAGGCTGCGCAAACCACTCATGAAGCTCAGCAGCAGCTCCTGCTGCAGCAGCAAGGTGGCAATACGTCGCACATGCCGCCCAGGCGGAGAAGCACGCAACCGGTGCAAGTCGAGCGGCGACGAAACACCAAACACGTCCATCTTGTGAATGCCATGAAGAACTTGGCAAGGAAGCGTGAAGCTGTGCCAAAGAAAGCAGAAAAGGGTAATTTCGTCAATTCCACTTCCCCAGTCACTTCCGATTTGTCGTCCGTATTGCCTTCATCTTGCCTTGACACGAACATTGTAGGAGGTTGACTGACCAGATTCAACAGCCGACTCATCAGCCGCTCGAAAGGCTTCGGCCACACAGCCAAGACATCCAATGCAGACACCGCAAGAATGGAGTCGACTTCGACACGAACGAGACGTAAAGTTGCAAGAGCAAGCTAAGGTCTATCGAATGCAGATGATGCAGCAACAGAAGGTATGGTAGCCTGTCAATTGAAATTCAAGGCATGGCTGACGGATAAGATTCACGCCGTGCAGCGATCCAGTACATCTTCTGGTCAGCAGCCTAACGGGGCTAACATACCCCAAGCGGCACGCACCAATCTTCAAGCAATCCCGAACGGCAACGGGGTTCCGAATATTCTGCCCAACGGGCAGGTCCAGCAAAGCATCAACAGTCAAGCCAGGCCACAGATGCCTCGCCCTTCCAACGGCGTACAGAGTAACGCTCCCTTTCCGGCCAATCAACCGGGTGTTCCACATGCACCGATGCAAACAGCACCAATGCCAGGCTCCTCTTCCGGTCCTGCACGACTCCCGCCACAGATG
>QQTW01002455.1_pt1 | contig 13455 bp, 9 predicted proteins | sample 1904831 | NCBI WGS metagenome assembly QQTW01 (sample SAMN09435610, study PRJNA476489) | Subsurface metagenome, whole genome shotgun sequencing project. | reverse complement strand
ATTAATGATCCGCTCTGGCAGCCGCGTTACTAAAGAAATTATTGATGCGGGAACCCAGCTAAAAATTATCGGACGTGCGGGTGTAGGAGTAGATAACGTTGATGTACCTGCCGCAACCCGGCGAGGCATTGTAGTTGTAAATTCTCCTGAAGGTAATACCATTGCCGCCGCCGAACACGCTCTAGCGATGATGATGGCGCTTTCTCGCTATATTCCCGATGCCAATACATCGGTAAAAAGCGGCGAGTGGGATCGTAAAAGTTACGTGGGCGCGGAAGTTTACAAAAAAACTTTGGGAGTAGTTGGTTTAGGTAAAATTGGCTCTCATGTAGCTAACGTAGCTAAAGCAATGGGCATGAAACTAATTGCTTTCGATCCATTTATTTCTAACGAACGCGCCGAACAATTGGGCTGTCGCTTAGTAGATATGGATTTACTGCTGCGAGAAGCCGACTACATTACCCTACACATTCCCAAGACTCCCGAAACAACTCACCTTATCAACGCCGAAGCTTTAGCCAAAATGAAGCCCAACGCTCGGATTATTAACTGTGCTAGAGGCGGAATTATTGACGAAATTGCCCTAGCTGAAGCCTTAGAAAAGGGACAAATTGGCGGTGCGGCTTTAGATGTATACGAAACCGAACCTTTGGGAGAATCGCCCCTCAAAGCTCTGGGCAAACAAGCAATTTTAACCCCGCATTTGGGCGCATCTACCGCCGAAGCGCAAGTAAACGTAGCAATCGATGTCGCCGAGCAAATTCGGGACGTACTGCTAGGCTTACCAGCCCGTAGTGCGGTAAATATTCCCGGTATTAGCCCGGATGTAATGGAGGAACTGCGCCCTTATATGCAGCTTGCCGAAACCCTAGGTAAGTTTGTCGGTCAGTTGGCGGGGGGTAGAGTAGAATTGCTCAATGTCAAACTTCAAGGCGAACTTGCTACCAATAAAAGCCAGCCATTGGTAGTTGCATCTTTAAAAGGATTGCTCTCGGAAGCCTTGCGCGAACGAGTAAATTATGTAAATGCCAGTATTGAGGCAAAAGAGCGGGGAATACGAGTTATTGAAACGCGGGACGCGGCAGTTCGAGACTATGCTGGCTCTTTGTATTTGGAAGCCAAAGGCTCTTTGGGCGCTCACTCAGTTACAGGTGCGCTACTTGGCGACGGCGAAATTCGGATTACTGATATTGACGAATTTCCGATTAACGTTCCGCCAACTCAACATATGCTGTTTACTTTGCACCGCGATATGCCGGGGCTAATTGGTAAAATTGGTTCGTTGCTGGGAAGCTTCAATGTCAACATCGCTAGTATGCAGGTAGGGCGTAAAATTGTGCGTGGCGATGCGGTGATGGTGTTAAGCTTGGACGATCCTTTACCCGATGGAATTTTAGCGGAAATTATCAAAGTTCCCGGAATCAGAGATGCTTACACGGTTACTTTATAGCGTTGCTAGTTTATGGCAAATAGTTGGTGGGAACTACAGATTAATTGCGATCCAAGCCTAGAAGAATCAATTTTCTGGCGCTTGGAAAAGTTTGGCTGTCAAGGAACGGCTAGTGAGAATAATGGCGTTGCTAGTTTAGTAAAGGCTTATTTGCCCAGAAATCAAGTCCAACTGCTAGATTTGGCAGCCCTGTCATTGTGGCTGAGACAAGATGCTTTAATTGCCGAATTGCCTGCGCCATCAATGCACTGGCAATTGATGGATGAGGAAGATTGGGCGAGTAGTTGGAAAGACTACTGGCAACCGGAAGAAATCGGCGAGTATTTCTTAATTAATCCCGCTTGGCTAGAAGTACCAGAAAATACAACGCGCTTAGTTCTAACTCTCGATCCAGGGATGGCTTTTGGGACGGGAAATCATGCGACAACTCAGCTATGCTTGGAATCTTTGGAAATGCGGATTGATGAAGATTCCCAAGGCGAAGTTTTGGCAGATATTGGCTGTGGTTCGGGTATTCTTTCAATTGGCGCATTGCTACTCGGTGCGGGTAAAGTTTATGCCGTAGATACAGACTTACTTGCCGTTGAATCTACTACTAGCAACCGGGAGTTGAATAAAATTGCAGGCGATCGCTTACTTGTAGATAAAGGTAGTGTAGAACAAGTACAAAAGTTGCTGCATAACGAACAAGTAGATGGTATTGTGTGCAATATTTTGGCAGAAGTAATTATTCGCCTAATTCCCCAAATCAGCGCCATTTGTAAGCCGACAACTTGGGGGATATTTAGTGGTATTTTACTCGATCAAGCGGCAGATGTGGCAGATGCTTTAGAGCATAATGGTTGGGTTGTAGCAACTATATGGCGGCGCAAAGAGTGGTGCTGTTTTAACGTCCGGCGCGCTCAAAATTAAAAGTGGGAACGATGCCCCTAAACCCAATCTAAAAATTTCAGTTCCTACCAAAATATAATCTGTGTGGGATTCACTCAAAGTTAAGAGTAATTTGAGTGTAGATGGGGCGATTTCTTATAACTATTGATTAAAATGTAGTTTACTTAAAAACCTGGCGATCGCCCGATCGCCAAAATTACCGCTAATAATAGGTAAATGATCGAGCGCTTTGAAACAAAAGAAGACCTATCTCCTACCAAACGAGCCTTATTAGCGCTCAAACAGATGCAGTCCAAGCTAGAAGCTTTGGAGCGGGAAAAAAATGAACCGATCGCTATTATCGGCTTAGGTTGTCGATTTCCCCAAGCAGGCGATCGCCCAGAAGATTTTTGGCAGATGTTGATTGATGGCAAAAGCGGAATTACTGAAGTTCCTGCCGATCGATGGGATATTGATGCTTACTACAATTTGGACGCAAATACTCCGGGAAAAATGTATAGCCGCTACGGTGGTTTTGTGCCTCACTTGCAAGATTTTGATGCTCAATTTTTCCGCATCTCCCCCCGCGAGGCAATTAGCCTCGATCCTCAACAACGCCTGCTTTTAGAGGTAAGTTGGGAAGCTTTGGAACGAGCGGGTATTGCCCCAGAACAACTAACAGGTAGTCAAACGGGGGTATTTGTGGGCATTTGCGGTAACGACTATTGGCATCGACTGCTAAGTAAAAAAATGTCAGAAATTGATGCTTATTTAGCAACAGGCAATGCTCATAGTATGGCTTCGGGGCGCTTATCTTATATTTTGGGCTTGACAGGCTCTAGTTTATCTGTAGATACGGCTTGCTCGTCGTCTCTAGTAGCGGTTCATTTAGCTGCGTCTAGTCTCCGCAATCGAGAATGCGATTTAGCTATAGCTGCGGGAGTAAACCGCATTTTATTGCCGGAAGTCAGCATCAATTTTTCTAAAGCTCGGATGCTAACCGCCGATCGCTATTGCAAAACTTTTGATGCTGCCGCCGATGGCTTTGTCCGGGCAGAAGGATGTGGGGCAGTCGTTCTCAAGCGTCTGAGCGATGCTGTAACCGATCGCAACAACATTTTGGCGGTAATTCTTGGTTCGGCAGTCAATCACGATGGGCGCAGTAGTGGGCTAACTGTTCCCAATGGGCCCGCTCAACAAGCGGTTATTCGCCAAGCTTTGGAACGCAGTAAAATTGAAAGCGATCGCGTTAGTTATGTAGAAACTCACGGTACGGGTACGGCTTTAGGCGATCCGATTGAGGTGGGGGCTTTGGGCGCTGTATTTGGACAAAAACGCTCCACTTTGCCGTTAATTATTGGCTCGGTAAAGACTAATATCGGTCACTTGGAGGCAGCCGCCGGAATTGCTAGTTTGATTAAAGTAGTTCTAGCTTTGCAACAGGAGGAAATTCCTCCCCACTTACATTTGCAACAGCCAAACCCGCATATTGACTGGGCGCAATTGCCAATTAAAGTAGCTACAGCGCGCACTCCTTGGACGAAGGAACAGCAGCGTGTAGCGGGGGTAAGTTCTTTTGGCTTTAGCGGCACAAATGCTCATGTAGTAGTTGCCCAAGCGCCACCAGAGGAGAGAAATTTAGCCGAAGCTGTCCGTCCCTTGCATATATTTACTTTATCGGCAAAGACTCAAACGGCGCTCAAACAGTTGGCGCAGCGCTATCAAGACTATTTGACGACTACGATCGCCGATATAGGGGATATTTGTTTTACTGCCAATGTTGGGCGATCGCACTTTAATCATCGGTTGTATGTTGTAACGTCCTCAACTACCCAACTTCAGGAACAATTAGCGGCTTTTGTGGCGGGAGAAGAAATTGCCAGCTTGCGCCAAGGGCTAGTAAACGATAATAACAAAGCAAAAAAAATAGCCTTTTTATTTACAAGCGATCGCCAATATGCAGAGATCGGATATCAACTTTATCAAACTCAGCCTACCTTCCGCAAAGCGATCGATAAATGTGCAGAAATATTAGACACCCCTTCATTAGAAACTCTCTATCCCACTCAAAAAAAATCCCCAGGAATACCCCAGAGTGCTTTATTTGCCTTCGAGTATGCTTTATTTGAATTGTGGACTTCCTGGGGCATAAAACCGTCAGCTGTTGGGGGTAATAAGGTGGGCGAATTTGTAGCCGCTTGTGTGGGAGGAGTATTTAGCTTAGAGGATGGCTTGAAGTTGAGTGCGGCCAAAGACAAATTGTTGTCATCCGATCGAGAGGAAAATTTACTAGCTTTTGTCAACCTGACTAAGGAGATTAGTTACTCGCAGCCAAAAACCCAGCTTATTGCTAATTTTCCGGGAGATGTAGCAACTTCTCAGTATTGGTGTCGTCATTCATCGATAGCGGGAAGTCTATTAGCAGACAAGATAAAAACATTGGTAGCGTCTGATTGGGAATTTTTAGAAATTAGTTCCCAGCCTGCTTTATCAAGTGCGGGTACTAAAATTGACTTTGTATCTAAGTGTTCAAAAAATGATGATTGCAGTCAATTTTTGCATTGTTTGGGGGAACTATATTTACAAGGGGTAGCAATAAACTGGTCTGGTTTCGACCGAGATTATGCTCGTCGCTTGGTAATATTGCCTACTTATCCCTTTCAACGACAGCGCTATTGGTTTGAGCCTAATTAATAACCTAAAAATACTGATGGATAAAAGTCTAAAAACATACTGCCGCTTATTTACAGTTAGCATAAGTGCGATCGCTTTAAATATATCAATTGCCTCAATTCCCGCAAAAGCCGAGTTATTTAATAGCACTCTCGATCGTCTTCCCGCACAAGAGCGCGTAGCTTTACGTCAAGGACAAAGTTTGGTGACGGGGAGTAAAGGCAAATATACAGGTAAGGTATTGGTAACAGCTTCCGTTGCTACGGCTTGGCAAGTATTAACGGATTATAATAATTTTTCCCGCTTTTTGCCCAACGTAGTTACTAGTAAGCTAATTCAAAATAATGGCAATCGCAAGGTTTTTGAGCAAGTTCAAGTTATCCGCGCTTTTGTAATTACTAAAAAATCTCGCGTGCGAATTGCTGTTAAAGAAAATTACCCCAAGCAGATTGCTTTTAGTCTTGTTGAAGGCGATTTAAAATCTCTACAAGGCGCTTGGCGAATAGAGCCAATTTCACCTTATCCTGGCGCACCTCCAAATCAAGTTTTGATCGTTCATCAAGTCAATGCCGATCCCGGTAGTATTTCTACTCGCGGTTTATTCTATAGTGTCTATAAAGATACTTTAGAAAATACTATGGTGGCTTTGAAGAAAGAAGTTGAAAGGCGATCGGCAAAGAATTAATATTTATTGTCAATATCTTTTATAAACTAACAACATCAACTTCTATTGTTATTTTGGTACGCAAAACTATTAGGTTTAGTTTAAATTAATCTTTCAATAGATCTTATATAAAATCTAGAACTATCCTATTGACTTAAAAAAATATTCTAGCCAACTTGGAGTTAAGACTCTAGGTTAGCTAAGATTATTAACTAATAAATCAAATAGCGAGCTTAAACTGATACTAAGAAGTACAACAACTGCTCTATAAACCACGCTCAGGTTTTGGAGAGTTTTAGCATATATATTTCGCTCTAAAAGTAAGCTTACAAATGAATATTAAAGGAACATTAAAAACAGGTTTTAGTCTATTGATCGTTATTGTTGCTATGGGAGTATTTTTTCGGGTTACTAATCTTGAAAAAAAAGTTTACTGGGTAGATGAAGTTGCTACATCCATCCGGGTTTCTGGTTATACCAAACAAGAAGTTACTCAAAACCTTTCTCAATTAGATATTCTTAGTATTAACGATTTACAAAGCTATCAAAAACTAAGCCCTCAAAAAAAGCATAAACGATACTTTTAAAGCTTTAATTAAAAGTCCCGAACATTCGCCATTGTATTTTGTATTAACTAGATTTTGGGTACAAGTATTTGGTAGCTCGGTTATTGCAACTAGAAGTTTATCAGTTATTTTTGGTTTGTTAGCCATTGCTTGTGTTTATTGGTTATGTGAGGAGTTGTTTAAACTACCTTTAGTGAGTTGGATTGCAGTTGCACTTTTTGCAGTTTCTCCTTTTTATGTTGCCTATTCTCAAGAAGCGCGTCCCTATAGCTTATGGATAGTTACTATTTTATGTTCAAATCTTGCTCTTTTGCGCGCTATTAGAATTAATAATCGTCAAAACTGGCTTTTATATACAATCACTTTAACAATTGGTTTTTATACTTCTTTGTTCTCTATATTTGTGGCGATTGGACAAAGCGCTTACATAATTCTTTTAGAAAAGCTACGTTATACTGAAACGCTCAAAAAATACTTATCAGCCTTTATTCTCGGAATAATTAGTTTTGCGCCTTGGCTTGGAATAATTTTTGTTAACTGGCAAAACTTCCAAGACAATACAACTTGGATGCGAGTGCCTATTTCTATCCCAATTAAAATAGTTATTTGGATTTATAGTATCGCAATTGTATTTGTAGAATCACCTATTTATAAAGCTTATGACTTAGTTATTGTTACTAGAATTATTGTCGATCTAAGCTTATTTAGTCTAATTGTTTTGGCTTTCAATTTTCTTGTTTGTAAAGCTTCTAGACCAGTTAAATTATTTATTCTGACATCAACTATAGTTCCTACGGCAATATTTATATTAGTCGATCTACTTTTTGACTCAAAAACTTCTACCACTCCTAGATATATAGTTCCTTGTCAGTTGGGGATTTTGTTGACTTTAAGCTATTTTTTAGCTAATAAATTACTAACTACTTATAAAAACAAACAATTTATCTGGAAAATGATTTTAATTAGTTTGGTTTCTATAGAAATAATGTCCTGTATATTTGTTTTCAATACTTCCCCCAAATATCAAAAAACCCGAAATATAAATAATATTCCAATCGCTGCCATCTTAAACCAAGCCAAAACTCCTATTTTAATTGCAGAGAATAAAGAACTGTTAGATTTAATGTCTCTTAGCTATCATTTAGAACCGAAAATAAAAATTCAGTTGTTGTCTAAAGCTAACTTAAACCAACTAGCTGATGGCTGCGAACATATATTTTTGTTTAATCCCTCAAAAGATTGGCAAAATGAACTTAATCGGCAATTTAAACTAAAGCAAGTTTATCAGCCTAAATTACTTTCTTCTGATGAAATAACCCTTACACTATGGTCAATAACAAACTTAAAAAATACTTGTTCTTAAGATGTATTTACAGATTGTAGAAGGATAATAGAGGTAGTGCAAGAAAGTCTTTACTGAGCGCTCTACCTCTGAACATCAATCGGCAACTGATGATATTTCCAGAATTTATTACATAGGTACACTTAGGAATGATTTATCTGCTGGTTATGAGCTACGCGGTACCGTATTAAGTCGATCCTATCGTTGACATTTTTAAGACGTTTGACAGCAGATCCTAACTTGTCCACACTAAACTACCGCGTCGCCCATTGACTTAGCGGATTGAGTAGTTGAGGATAAAGAAATTGACAAGAAACATCATAGACAGATTTTACACAAAATATAGAAAATGGCATTGAGAATATCTAAAATATTTACTTAATGATGACGACTAAAAAGTTTGAGAGTTGGTATTAACTTACTACTTAATTTAAATTGAGCAAAAATCCGGTTGCTAAGGTAGACTTTACTTAGCAATATTAATAATGCTGTACTCCTGTGTTTACAGCTTATTTTTTGAGAGTTTTCTTGTGGCTTAATGGCTTCTTAAGTATCCTATAAAAGTAAACACTAGAAGGAATAATGAATTAGTTATGATTAAAATTAGTAATACTACCTTAGCAGGTTTTTTAATAAATTGTTTTAATCCTTCCTTGGTATCTTTTCAAGGAGAGACATTACTCTTTTACCGATTTATACCTTCTACATCTCGGCACCCTGATAATTTTACTAAAATTGCCTTTGTTAAACTTGATTCTATCAACTTTCAACCTATTAGCAAGCATCAGCCTGTAAATCTTGCATCAATGACAACGACACCTGCAACGTTTGACGATCCAAGAGCCTTTGTTTGGATGAACAAGTTATGGATTATGTATGTTCAATCAGTTAAAACCATCTCTGGAAAATGGTCTTCGGCAATTGTTATAAGCCAGATTAATTTAGATGGCAAGGTCATTCAAACCCACATACCTGAATATGGTAATAACATCAATTTTGTAGTTTCCGAAGATGCTCCACCTGCACAAGAAAAAAATTGGTCTCCGGTAGTTATTGGAGACGATCTTTTCTTTATTTACGAACTCAATCCTTTAACTGTAATTAAATTTCAGCCTGAAGATAATACTTGCATACAAGTCTCATCTAGTCCTTGGAAAAGTCATTTTCAGACTTATCTTGCTGGAAGTACAAGTTTAATTCCTTGGCGTGGCTCCGAATATATTGGAATTTTTCACACTTATACCCGTTCAAACTCAATTCGTACTTACTCAATGGGATTCTATGTTGTAGACGTAATTGAGTGGCGTGTAACTCAAGTTTCTTCGGGGTTAGTATTAATTGCAAAACCTGGAATATTGAAGAAATTATTTGGAAGATTTTTGAAGAAACTTTGGTACAGTAAATATTCAAAAAATTATTTGGTAGGAAACTTTTTACGAATAGTCTACGGAGATCCTTGGAATGTGATATACACCTGTGGGATGATCGATCGTGGTGAAAACTGGGCTGTATCTATTGGGTATAACCACCAATATTGTTGTATTGAAACTTATGATAAAGTCAAAGTTTCTGAATCTTTTCAAGCTATTCAATAATTAGTATTGTTTTAGTTATATTAATAAATAACTTTATAATCTTAGATACAATAAAAGCGGCAAAAATAGATAGTAAAGTAAAATATCTCTAAGCTTGTTTTCTATTATATAGAAGCTAAAACTCTATGTTAGTAGAGTAAGAGCTTAAATCATTTTAGCGAAGTATAGGGATGGTGTTGTGGATTTGCTATTAAGCTTCTAAACATTTACCAAAGTTAATAGCAACTGATAAAAATCGGCTAGCTAGTAGTTATCCAAGATAAGCCGAAGATTAGTCAGGAATACTGATGACTGAGCAAACTTTATTTAATTAAAATAGCTTTCTACGCTATATGTAGACTTTGCAAACACCCTTTAGTAGGTTATTTACTAAACTTTAGGTTATATGGCTTTTTAGTGATGTATTGAGTATAGGAAGATTGTAAGTAAATACTTGCATCTTTATTTTGAGATATATAAAAATTAAAAAATCCTGCGGTTAAAGCATTGAGATAGCTTTGGGTTACGGCTGTTAATTCTTCTATAGATGCGGTTTTATTTGTGTTTATCAATTTATCCATTAACTGAATAGTTACGCGAGTGTGAGGGAGGTTTTCAGATACTACTAAATATTTTTTAGTAGTTAACCGATTAAAAGCTGGCAATTGTTCTAATAATAGTGGAGTAACAATATCTTCATCCGTAGCTTGCCAGAAAATAGGAATATTAACCTGACTCAAACCGTTTTTTCCAAACAGGCTATTACTAAAAGGAACAAATACAAATGCTGCTTTGATTCGCTTATCTTGTAAATCAACTTTTTGTCTGGGTAATTCTAAGGCGCGGCATTGATATAAAATTGAGATATTTACAACGTTAATTGGAAAAGTACAATCTTTTTCAAGTTGCCCAAAATCAAGTTCTGCCCCTGCTAAAGCTAAAGCTGTAGTTCCCCCAAAAGAATAACCAAACATCCCAACTCGTTGTAAATTTAGCTTATTTTCAAACTCAACTGAATTAAGCTTTTCTAGCTCATTTAAAACATAAGTTATATCCAAGGGGCGATTGATATATTCTTCCGCATCAAAATTTTCTTTGTACAATCCAGCAAAAAATTGTTGCTGTCTGCGATCGTTACTACCCGGATGATCGGGGACTACAACTAGAAAACCTTGGGAGGCTAAATGTTGAGCTAGTAGTATAAAGCGATCGCGCTGTCCCCCTAAGCCATTAGATACAACAATTACTGGAAGGTGAGGCTGGTTAAAAACTGCGGGTAAATATAAATCTACAACAATAGTGCGATCGCGTTTTGGGTCGTGTAAATCGATCGTGCGCCTAGAAATCTCAAAATTGCCGGGTTTTCTTAAGTCTGGTAAGCGATCGTAATTAGTTGTACCTCTAGGAGGCTCGCCAAGTTGAGCGACTAAAGCATCAGTATCTTTTAGCAATTGGGAAATTTGCCGAGTAAACCTAAAAACTTCCCCGATATCAATTTGGATATCTGTAGGAAATTTTCGCATAAAATTAAGGGCGGTAAATCCTTCAGGAGTAGCCGCCGATTGGACTATAGCCGCCCTAATCCCATAGAAACCATTTTGACCGCTTTTAGTTTTAATTACCAATCCAAACCGCTTCAGCAACCGCTCTCCAGTAATAGAGTAGCTAACTCTAGAGATAGTTACAGGCTTGAGGTTGTAGCGCGTTTGCAAAAAAGCCCGTAACTGAGTTTGTTGTTTTGGACTTAAGCGCCGGAGGAAAAAACTTAATTGGGGATCGATTTTCCCTTGCTGGGCAAAGGTTTCTAAAGCCTGCACGGAAAACGAAAAGCCCAAGGAACCATAATTAAAATAAATGCGCTGGGCGGCGCTGACAGGTAAAGCTGTCAACAGAGTAGCAACAATTCCCAGCGCCAAAACTCGCAGCTTGCTCATCTACGTTATTTTTTCAAGGCTTTTTTAACTAAATCGGGAATTTGGGAAGGTTTTTCTGCAATGGGAATTTTAGCAGACTTAAAAGCAGCTAATTTACTTTGGGCTGTACCTACATCGCCACCTCTACCGACAACGGCGGCTAAGGTTCCCGTGTGTCCCCAGTGTCTTCCAGGAGGGGCTTTTCTACCAGCAATATAAGCAATGACAGGCTTGTCTATAGTTTCAGTAATATAATGAGCGGCGGCTTCTTCGCTATTACCGCCAAGTTCGCCCACTAAAACGATCGCATTTGTAGTTTCATCTTCATCAAACATTTGCAGCCATTGCAAAAACGAAGATCCGGCGATCGCATCGCCGCCAATACTTACGGCCATAGATTGCCCTAAGCCTGCTTTAGTAAGTTCTAAAGCTATCTCATAGGTGAGGGTACTGCTACGGCTAACAATCCCTACAGATCCAGGAGTATAAAATTCGCTTCTATGCGTACCTAAAAGTAATAGTCCCGGTACGATAATACCGGGACTATTTGGCCCGACAATAATAGTTTCGGTGGCTTCAGCTTTACGCAACAGATGCACCATATCTAAAGGTGGCATCCCCGAAGAAACAATAATAATTTGTCGAATACCCGCCGATATTGCTTCCAAAGCCGCGTCTAAAGCTTGGTAAGCCGGGACAAAAATTAAAGTAGTATCAATTGCCCCAACTTCGGCTAGGGCTTGTTCTACGAGGTCAAATACGGGAATATCATCAAAGGTTTGTCCGCCCAAGCCAGGATTAACGCCAGCAACTAAATTTGTGCCGTAAACTTTCATTTGTACTCCATGAGTTGCGGAAAGCTCGGCGGTAATACCTTGGAATAAAATTTTACTGTCTGGCTGTAAGTTCATTATTTTCTAGCCACCGAAGACTTAGCTTGACGGACGGTTTGTAAAACAGCTTCATCCAGGTTTTCAACTAAAGGAATGGCTAAAGTGGCAAACTGCTCTTTGGCTGAGTCTAGATCGGAACCAGCAAAACGGACAATTAGCCGGGGATAAGGAGAAGCATTGCGGGATTTTGGCATAGTATTATTTTCCACAAACTTACTTATAGATTCCGCTACTTTTACGCCTTTAAGCACACTACCAAGAATATTGACGAGGATAACTTGGATGTTTTTGTCTCGCGCTAATAGTTCCAAGCCTTGTTCTAAGCGATCGCTAAAGCTAGGCTTGGAAGGGTCTAAATTACTGCCATGTCCGATATTGAGGCAAGTTTTTACTTTTCCTCCTCCATCGCTGACGAGATCCAATGTTGCCATCACAAGTCCCGCACCATTGCCTAAAATGCCAATGTTCCCTGCCTTATCGACCAAATCTGCATTGCCTAGAATATCAAAGTAGTTTTGACTATTGGCACGATTTGCCATTTTTTGCGCCACTAAACTGATATCCGCGTGACGAGCGATCGCGCGGTTATTAACGGTTACTTTGCCATCTAGCGCCATTAATTCGCCCGTGGCGCTTACGCCTAGGGGGTTGATTTCAACTAAATCTAAATCTTTTTGCAAAAATAACTGATACATTTTCTCAACAATATCGCTAACTGCTCCAATTAAAGCCCCTTGCAATCCCATTTTGATAATTAATTTGCGGGCATAAAAAGGCGAAAATTCGCGATCTACTACTACTTGCTGGAGCAGTTCTTGGGATGAATCAACGTCAATGCCACCTTGAGGAGAACCTAATAGTACGGGTCTGCGAGTGGCGCTATCTAATACTACAGCTAAGTAAAATTCACAGGTAGCATTATACTTTGCTTCGGCTAATAGCACTTCAGGGACTTCGCCCAAAATAGGGAGATGAAATATAGTTTGTGCTGCCGCGATCGCATCTATAGTATTTGTGACAACCCTAACTCCCCCCGCGCGTCCGCGTCCGCCCGTGCGGACTTGCGACTTAAGTACCACTGGATAGGGAATTTTTAACCCCTTGAGATCGCCAATTCGGTCAATGCGTTGAGATGGCAATACTGGAATGCCCGTTTCCCGGAACCATTCTTTAGCTTGGTACTCTAATAAATCCATCTTCAGCTTCTACTCTTAACTCCCCTACCCTACCGCCTATCTCTGAGTTTTTCTAGGTTTAAATATCGAGCTTAATGATTTTTCCATTCTTGGGCAACTAGATTTATGCCATAAAAGCGCTGCCAAAAGGAATCTACAACCTTGGTAGGCAATACTTTTGTCATCATAAACAACAAGAACTTACCTCCCGTAGCGGCAATATAGCGCGGCTTAGAGCGACGACTTGCTAAAGCAATTACAATAACTTCTGCCACCCGCTCCGATGTCCAAGCGCGGCTTTGGGTTTGCTGTTCTAGTCCTTTTAATCGCTCGAA
>QQTW01002454.1_pt1 | contig 13456 bp, 10 predicted proteins | sample 1904831 | NCBI WGS metagenome assembly QQTW01 (sample SAMN09435610, study PRJNA476489) | Subsurface metagenome, whole genome shotgun sequencing project. | reverse complement strand
CCTATCGCGCACAAATAAAGGAGAGACACGACAAAACACCATTGCACTTGCTAGGTAAGCCGTCAAGAGCAACTAATCTGAAGCGCATCCATTACCACTGTCAACATGACTGGAATGAAACAAAGAGAAAACTTCTCACCACAGGAAGCAAAGCGTCTGAACGCGACTTTGTTCACATTGGCCAAATCTTCTGCGATTCCTATCGTCGACCCATCGACCAGGCCAGGATTTGGCAGTGAGGATGGCGCGCTGCAATCGAGCCGAGTTCCTTCGAAAACCACTATTGGAAAGGGAAGTGGTGCTCAAGCTGTTCATGATAGCATTGCAGCTGCCGAATGTCATGGTGCGCCAAAGACCAGCAACCATAGTCGAACAAATAGCACTGTACAGCCAATTTCAACAGCGAATGTTAACAATCCCTATGATCTGTCTTTTCCAGCTTTGCCCAAGAAGCAAGACTTTTTCAGTGCACGATTTCCGAGAACTGCGACTTCTTCGCCAGAGAAATCTGGTATGAGTTCAAAACCGCAGCTTCCAAACCGACCCGGACCGTTACCAGACAACTCAACAGAGATGAGAAGAGAACCTTCAGAGACGGAAGCAAAAAATTGGAAGCCAGATGTCTATGCCAGGACCTATGTTCCGGAATCCTTCCTGGCGGTCAACATGTCGCCGGCAGTTTTTCTGCCCAGCAAGCCTATAGATGGGATCAATTTCCCCAAATACATCTCGACATTTGCTGGCAGTCACTTCCTGGCTCCGAATCCCATGATACCACCAACACTACTTGAAACACCGTCTGGTAACCACATCAGTCGTCAGCCTGATAACCTGAGCCCTGAAGCGTACCTAGACTACTTCCAAAAATGTCTCCAACTCGAGCTAGAATCGCAGGTCTTCGAGCATCGCCATTACGATATGTTTGGCGTTCGGCTAGGCTACCATACCCTGAACGACCGAACATACAGCCTTGTCGTCCCTGGCCTAAGGGAGTCTACGCCACGGATTGTACTTGGCAACAGCGTCATGCTTCGCCAGTTAAGGTTGGATCCTGCGACCATGCTTCCACTTGCGATGAACATGTGGATGGCGCCCGGTGGCGGACAACAGCGTGGGGAGCCAGCTCCAGGCTTTACTGGATGTCAGCATTGTGCCGTTGTGTGGGGCATTGACAAGGCTAAGGAGATGCTGTTGCTACGTATTGATGGTTTAGTTCCCGAATCGATGCTCTTCAACGTATCGTTCGTCGCACAACTGGACTCTATACAAGCGTTGCAAAGAGCAATCATTCTGGTGAGTGCTATCCTGGGTGAAGTGACCATTTCAAGCGGTTTGGTGCAGTCCGGCGACGCTGGTCAGCGAGAAGTCTCGGCCACACCAAGTCTGTCGAAACTGCGACAGGATTTCACAAAAATTTTGATTACACCGAGTGACTCTGCGGAAAGCCCTGCGTCTTCCAGACAACGTTTGGTCCGTACACCAGACAACGAGAGCCAATGGATGAGGCGTATATTGTTTCCCATAGAGTCAGACGGTGTTCTTCAAATAAGGTTGCCTCATGGTCATTTCAGCCAAGACTGGTATGATACGCAGCTCAACTACGAGCAAATGAAAGCAGTCGACACGATCCAGCATGCGAGATATGGGTCCCTTCCTTTTCTCATCTCGGGTCCGCCAGGGACGGGGAAGACCAAAACCATTGTCGAAACTGCTCTCCAGCTCATCAACTCTTCGCCGAAATGCTCACATATCCTGCTGTGCGCGCCCTCAGATCCGGCCGCAGATACTCTTGCATTAAGACTCCGTCATCATCTCGAACCATCAGAGCTTTTTCGTTTGAACGCTTCTTCGCGGACATTTGCCGAGGTACCAGGAGAATTACTACCCTATTGCTGCACGGAAAACGATCTGTTCACCTTGCCTGTATTCACGATACTCATGGCCTTCAGAATCATCGTCACTACCTGTCGTGATGCAGACATCTTAGTGCAAGCACGCGTAACCAATCGCGACCTCGCCAAGCTGGAGCACGACCTGATCCAGGCAATCCACCCGCGTTCGTCCGAATCGACTTCACCAGGCCCTTTGATATCCTTGCACTGGAGCGCTCTGCTCATCGACGAAGCAGCCCAAGCTACAGAGCCAGAAGCCTGCATACCTCTCACCGTAGTCGCACCACCACCAGCCGAGACGCCCTCGACGACTCCATACCTCGTCATGGCCGGCGACGAACACCAACTCGGACCACGACTCTCATCGCGAGAAACGGCCCTATCAACCAGCCTCTTCGAACGACTCCTAAACCGCCCAATGTACAAAGACCACCCACAATCCCGCAAACACCTCCTGCACCCCTCCCCCCACCCCATCACCCGCGCAATCCAACCCCCCTTCGCAACCCTGATCCGCAACTACCGCTCCCACCCCTCCATCCTCGCCGTCCCAAGCGCCCTCTTCTACGCCGACACCCTCATCCCCGAAGCCCCATCAACCTCCCCCCTCTCCCCCTGGCCCGGCTGGCTCGGCCGCGGCTGGCCCGTGCTCTTCGCCTGCAACGCCGGCGCCGACGAAATCGAGCAAGAAGCCGGGGGCTGGTACAACGTCTCGGAAGCGCTGAAAGCGTGCAGCTACGCGCGTTCACTCGTGCAAACATCGCTCATCGCCCAGGAAGATATCTGCATCATGAGCCCGTTCCGCGCGCAGGTCAATTTGCTCCGACAGATGATGCGCAAGGAACCGTTCGGCATGTACGGCGTCAACATCGGGCCGATGGAAGCGTTTCAGGGATTGGAGAGTCGGGTGGTTATTGTTTGTACGACGAGGACCAGAGGCAGGTTTTTGGACGAGGATCATAAGCGCGGGTTGGGCATCATTGGCGAGGCGAAGAGGTTCAATGTCGCGCTTACGCGTGCGAGGGATGGGTTGGTCGTCATTGGCAATCCGTGGATTTTGGAGCGCGATCCGTCTTGGTTGGCGTTTTTGGGGTTTTGTTATAGGCATGGACTTTGGGAGGGGGATCGTGCTGCGACGTCGGCAACTACAGCGCAGGGACGGCGGCCTTCGGCGGCGGGTTCTGCGAGCGGAGCGACTGAGGAGAAGCATGTTAACGCTTGGGCGCCGCCGATGACGGCCTCGACGCCTGGGCCGCCGGCTTATATCTCGAGGCTGGAAACGGCGCTGGTGTATAGGGATCGTGAGCCGGGGAGGTATTCGAGTGCGACGGAACGATTTATGAACACGCGTGAGGATGACGCGATGTGGGTTAGTGGGTTGGCGGCCGAGGAGGTTTTGAGGGAGTTGTGAGGGATGATGAATTAATAAAACCGATTGAAGGATCTTATTGGCTGTGTCTGTATGGCATAGGGTGAGTGAACATTGCTGAGCGGCATTTACGGGTCCATTGGAGGCGATCTGGATATTCTACCATGCGCCAATCTAATATGTCCGTGAGCATGGGCGATAATTCTATTCTCATGTCTTCTGGCGACTCAGAGGTGCGTGGTTACCAAGAACTATTTTCTGGACGGATGCTTTTACATTCTCATTCAAAGTCAGGTGGAAATAATCCTGAATCATGGCGTCTCAAGACCGCTATCTGATACATAGGTGTCCAGTCGGTTCACTAAGCAAGATGGTAATAACATTTCTCAATTAGTAGTTAATCAATAACGTGTACGTTCCCCATAGTCCAATACAAGTTCCATCTTTTACACCATATCCATTACATTTTGTTGCCCTTCCAGCTGATTATGCCAGTCAACCCAAGAGACGCCTCTCTAAACTTTATAATTCGAGATCCCAATTTGCATGCAATGATGGAGAAACAACAGTCAAATGACAGCCAACAATGCAGTCCCCGAAATTCCAACAAGCAGAATTCCGCAGTACGGCGTTGATCCTAGATTCTACTCCTCCTCGTCCTCCCAGACCCAGCACCTACCCCAATATCAATCCTCTGCAACTCCTGACTCAAAGCAGACATGCCATAATCCTCCTGCCCCGCAGCGATCGACATCTTACCCGGTATGGGCGGGGCACCAACAGGTGAACCCCTAGCATACATCGGACTACCTCCATAGCCATAATTCTGGTGTTCGCGCAGTGGATAGTCAGCCGTAGAGGCTCGTGGTGAAGAGCGAGACATGGAGTTCATCGTCGGAACCGCAGGACTCGAAGCCGGCTGAGGAGGCGTGGCCAAAGACTTCTTCTGCAAGCGGTTGCGCGCTGCGGAGGATGGCGACACTGTTTCTGGTGAGTGCGCGTATATAGGAGTCGATATAGAGTGAGGTCGGACTACGCCTTCGCGTAACGGTCGTCGTCCGCTTGGGGGCATGGGTTGAGCACCCTGTGGTGAGGGTCTGGAGCGGGTTGTTGGCTCCGGCGCTTTCTTCCCGTTCTTCCATTCAGGTTCTGGTGCCCATGTATCGGTTGGTAGATGGTCGGATGGATCTATGATACGGCCGTCGTTGCCAATGATGGGACCCTCATCACGTGGAGCTTCGCGGGTATCCTGTCGACTTACTTCTTTGGCTTGCTCCGGGGTGTGGTATTGCGAGGTTGGTCGGTTGGAGCTGGTGGATGAGACGATGTTGGGGTTGAGTGTGTCGTATGAGTCGGGAGAAAAGGGGACGGTTGATAGTCGATCATCTGGAGATCGTTGGCCGGGCTGAGGACTGACGGATTTGCGAACTGGTGTGCGAGTGTCGGGGCTGAGCGGTCGAGGTTTGATCATCGGTGCTGACGATCGATGTGCTTGGTTCACATCTCTAGGGGATGGCCTTGACATTGCGATATCTTGACGGGAGGCAGGTTTCGCCCTGGGCTGATTCTCGTACGATGGAGCGTATTGATGCGTTGGAGTCGATACTGGGCCGTTAATTCTTCCCTGGTTCAGATGCCTATCGTTCACAAAAGACGGCTCGTCCTCAAGTGAGGGAGGCTGATAGCCTGGGATGAGACTCGGTGGCATTCCGTAGACACCCTCTCCAAGCGGAGATGCCGCATATTCTTCAGACTGGCGTCGTTGGGACTGCGTGTAGCGGGCTGAAGAGGACATTGGTGGTACAGGCTGCGGTAGGCCTCGTCCAGAGGATGGAGAGATTGCGAGTGCATACTCGTCTTGAGCGTGATACGTTTTCATATCCTGGACGGTGTATGGATTCGGCGAGACACTGTTTCGGCTACCGCGGACATTCAGCGGCGCAGGCGCCGAAACAGCCGGATAATGATTTGCAATTGGTGGTTCGTACGAAGGTATATGAGGGCCGCTGCTACGGTGAGCCGGTGGCAGCGGTGGTGGCTCGTCATCTTCGACTGAAGGCTGCGGCGATCTTGGGCCATGGTCGTAACTTTGGTGGAAGGGGTCATGGTCTGTCGAACTATTTGGATGGCCATTGCTATTCAGTGGAGATGGCTCGTAGTAACTTTGCTCGTACGGTGACTCGATATGCTGTTGATATTTCCCCCGACTTGGTTGAGGGCTTGCTATTGGCGGTGCTGAATTTGAGTGATGCAGTGCAGGAGGGTTGAATCGAGTCCGTGACTGTCTGGGAAAGCTAGCATGATGGCTTGGTGAGGGTGTTGCAACAGGAGGACTATCCCGGTAATCGTTTGCTTGGACTCGAGGTGATGGCCTCATTCCCAGCTCTTCGTCACTCTGGAAAGAGCTATAAGGTGCCGAGGCCTTTCCTGAGCTATAGTCATTCTCGTCATGGTTGTATGTATCGTATTGTGTCGGTTCCATCATTTGTGGTGACAGGATCATTGAATCCGTGTCTTGGGTGGGGCCACGATACGTCCGCTGTCCGTCTAGCGAAGGACTTTGAGAGTATCCATTCTGTGAGTATCGAAGCTGTGATGCCGGCGTGGTTTGAGCGTACGCCTGATTTCGCTGGCTGTGTGGCGGAGTAAGAGAAAGTGGAGAGGACTGCGAATGACCCGGCAGCATAGGCCGGATTGGCGATGAATCTGTGGGATCGGCTGGTAATGGTCGTCGCTTAGGTTGCTTTGAAAACCTTGGTCCAGACAGGCTCTCTCTTCCAGTCTCGTCGGGGCCAATCCTTGCGCTCTCTCGTCTCTTCTCTACAGGCTTCTCTTCCCTCGGCCGTGTATCATAGTATGTCAATTCGATACGGATCTCCCCAGCATATCTTCCCTTACAGTTCAGATTGTGCCATAATTCGTTTTGACCTCCTCCAGGCACCACGATATTCTCCAAAGAGACCCAGGTCTCACCGATCAGATCGGTTTTCTTGTCATCATTGAACACAGAGACCTTTAGTTGGTAATAATCCGGAGAATCGTGAACAGTGAATCGAAGCTCTTGATCCCTGTCGTTCAAAGTAAGTAAGTATTCGTGTGGATTGAAAGTTTCTTCCATCTACCTACCATCGCGGTGTTTGTCCTCCTCTTTTGTCGGTCTCAGTTTTCTTGGCCTCTTTGCCGAGACGAGCAGCACAATAAGGATCTTGCTTTCCCATGCTCTTCCTGTTTGGCAGATTCTTCGCTCGATCGAAGACAACGACCAATGTACCAATCTCAGGCCCATCCACAGTCATGTCGGCATAGATCCCAGCTGTATGTGCTCCACCAAATGCTGCCATTGCTAGCTTTGAAGACATGATGTCCGACGCACAGAAGCCCCAGAAAGCGAAACTAAGATAGGATTGAGCTCAATATGGTGTTCGTGAGAAATGGCGATATGTCGGGACGTAATCAGTCCGTCATGGGTACGTGGCTTTGATGGTTGAGCAATGACGAAACCACAATCAATGTTATGATCTGTCCAGCGATGCTCCACTTGGTCTGATTCAGGGATGTTGACGATCTCAATGGCACATTGACTGCTATGCAAGTGTCGCTAAAGCTGTCGAGGAGCAAGTATGCAAGCAGAAGCTCCCTTTTGGTAGTTTTGTTGATGTTGATAATCCAGAGGCTGGAGATGGCCTCTACGCGAGCGCCTCGAACCCGGGCTAGGTTAGGCTTGATTGGCTAGACCAGGAACCCGAGGTCGAATTGATTGATTCTCCAAATCCAAAAACATCTAAACCTGTAGTCAACTCATTCACACAAGCTCTTTGACCAGCCAAGCAATAAGGTGGGCAACGATTCTCAAAATATATGTATACAAACCATATAAGACTTTGAATAAATACTATAGAATGATGTTGTTCGATGATCGACAACAGGGAGCTATCCATTCGAAGCTAACTTCTTTAAGAGCTAGGCAGGTGGCTGGGCATTCTCGCCAAACCACGCAAATCATCCCGAACCAGCCGACTATTCGGAGCACATCACAGCCTCTACTTCGTTTTAGGTAGTTCCTCGGGCGGGAGCAGGTACCCGCGACGCAGAAATAGCGGCCGCCTAGCATTACTCCGAAAGGTATCTGGGCCTAGAAGTGTCCAGCAAGCTCGTGGCGACCAGCAGACGGTGACGCCCATCGTTTGCTCCGAAGTCATGAAGTCCTCCAGGTAGATGCAGCTATCTAAGCATCGACAGCATTGACAGCATCGATGATGTATCCGAAGATCAGGGAAAGCAAGTGCCCACGGCGCGGATTCTCAGATGGTCTGACGAACACAAGCTGTTTTGCATCGCAACCCGGGGTGCCAGCCATGCTAGATCATGACTGGTTCGAGTTGGCAACAGCAGAGGCGTAGTGTAACATTGGAGTTGGACGTCGACGCCGTGGACTGGATCTAATTGTAACAAAATTGTCACAGCTTCTTCCTAATACGAATCGGTCCTCTGACATCCTCCAAGCTTGTGGTATCCTCCATGATCTCCCCTCCCTGCAATATCTCAATCTCTCCGCGATCTCGCATCTGCCACACAAGTTTTCGAACATCCGACATAAGATCCCTCCAATTGGAAACACCTGCGCCGTCTAGATCTCCCGCCGTGAGAGCACGGGGCACCTCAGAGGGGCAAATCGTCTTGGGATACGCCCGATTTTGAAGTAAACGATTGAGATGACTTTGGAGAAGTTCTTCTCTAGTAGACGTAGACATATCGACTGAATGGAAAGAACGCTCGTTATCGCTTCATTGTCAAGCAGCTGTGAATAGTTGATGCTGGAAGTACCTAAGCTAGAGGCGCACGGCGCTAAACGCGGGGAGCGAAATTTTGATACACAACCATCATCGCGTGGACTCTAACATATGTCAGGCGCAAGCTCACCATGGCAGCTCCAGTAACGCCTTTACAGCCATTAAAGCTACCCAGTGGCCCTTCGCCGTTGAGTCCGGAGCAAAGGTACTGGCGCACCTTCGGATCTCAGCAGCTTGTTCCGTCACCTTCGAACAACCCAGTAACGCACATTTCCTTTCCTTCATTGCCTTCAAACTCGCTCACACCACTGTGTGATCTTTTTGCAGTTACCACCGGCACTCGGGTTCAGATTTTCTCTATTCGGACACGCAAATTAGTTAAGACCATCAATCGGTTCGGTGGTATCGCTCATGGCGGCGAGATCAGACGGGATGGCAGGGTCATGGTTGCTGGAGACGAGACTGGAGCGATACAGGTGTTCGATGTCAGTTCGAGAGCCATTCTCAAGACTTGGAAAGAACACAAACAGCCAGTCTGGACCACCAAGTTCTCGCCTGGCGAGTTAACTACCCTTATGAGTGCAAGTGATGATCAGACAGTCAAACTCTGGGATTTGCCAAGCCAGGAGAGCGTGACAACGTTTGTAGGCCATCAAGACTATGTAAGAAGTGGAGCTTTCATGCCCGGACAAGCTTCAGGGTTATTGGTATCGGGGAGTTATGATCAGACTGTGAGGCTGTGGGATCCGAGGAGCTCAGGGAGGTCGGTCATGGTCTTCAAGCATGCAGCGCCCGTGGAGAGTGTCCTCCCCCTACCTACTGGGACTACTGTTCTTGCCGCCGCAGACAATCAGATATCGGTCTTAGATTTGGTTGCTGGCAAGCCATTGCAGCTACTAAGAAACCATCAGAAGACCGTAACCTCACTCTGTCTCGCGTCGAATGACAGTAGAGTGGTCAGTGGAGGACTCGATGGGCATGTCAAAATCTTTGAAACTACGGGTTGGAACGTTGTGGCTGGCGCTAAGTACTTATCGCCCATCCTTACCTTAAGTGTCATCCCTTCAGGCATTGGGCGGGAAGACAAGCATCTTGCTGTTGGCCTACAATCGGGGATACTTTCCATCAAGACTCGACTCTCAGGCCAACAAAAAGTGAAAGAACGTGAACGACAAAAGGAGATGCAAGCACTGCTGGAAGGCAAGTTGGAAGAACACGATAAGAAGAACGCAAAGAAAAGGCCTAAGGGCTGGGAAAAGAGATTTCGTGGTAGAGACTTTAAGGGTGAAGGGGTCGATATCATAATCGAGGGCAACGATAGGGCACATCGCAAAAAGGAGAAGAAATGGGAAAAGGACCTGAGACGAGGAAGATATCAGGCTGCGCTTGATGAGGTGCTGAAGAAAGAACCCCCGATGGTCGTTCTGAACCTTCTTACCGCCCTTCGACATCGTTCCGCAATGCGTAACGCGCTGCAGGGACGCGACGAAATGACCTTACAACCTATCCTCATGTGGCTTTGCAAGCATATCATCGATCCACGATATGTCATGATGAGCGTCGATGTTGGTCTCCTCATTCTCGATATCTATTCTGGGGAGATGGGCCAGGTCGACAAAATTGATAGTTTGATGAAGCAACTACATGCGCGTGTTAGAAGAGAAGTGGAAAGAGCGCAGCAGGCTTGGCAGACTCAGGGTATGCTGGGAATGCTAATGGTTGGCGAGTAGTGTGGAGGCAACGGGTTTTACAGAGTACCGAGAGTCTGACTTGAAGCGGGTCAGCAATGGAGCAATAGATAACCCTTGAGTTGGGGCTAATCAATAGGGCTGTGGACACTGGACCGAGGGACCACCATCAGTGCAGAGAGCAGCAGCAGCAGCAGCAGCAGCAGAGAAGAAGCAATTGAGAGTGTCTATCTGGACTGCTCAAAATTTGGTTGGTGCCCTGACATCCATGCCAATCAACGACGTTGTTGGCAAGGTCGCCCTTGTAACAGGCAACGGCTGCGTTAGAATTCATTGGGGCAACGGCACTACTATAGCAACCCTCTTCGCTCACTAAGGGGCATTGTTTTTTGGCTGCGACATCTCCTTAGATGCCGCCGGGCGAGCCACTTCTCAGATCCGCGAGAAATCAACTTCTCGCCAAGTGACTGCGGTGCATGGCGATGCAACGTCATTCCAAGACTTGCAATGAGGTTGTTGAGGCAGGCATGACAAAATATGGACGCATCGATACTTGTGAAAAATGCAGGGAGGAGTGAGCCTGGTGGCATAGCAGAGATGCCAGAGTAGGTGTAGGACAAGCAAATGGATGTCAACCGCAAGAGCGTATACCTACAATGTCACGAGACACTACCGATCATGGAAATCGAGAAACCGGTGGCTGCGTTGTCAACAGTTCTTCGGTCGCCGGACTTCGCTACAAGGTGTGGCAAACCCTAGGTTGCATATGCCGGTGCAAGAGCTGCTATCATACAGTTCACGAAGCCCACAGCTGTTCTCTATGCGCCTAAGAGAGTCCAGTCGAACACTGTATTTCCAGACTCATCGATACACCGCTAGTGAAGCTGATAGCAAAGAGATATGGTGATGGAGACTACCAAGCTATACGGAACGACAGGGATGGTCAAGATACCAACAGGTAAAATGGGAGATGTCTGGGATCTTGCCCATGCTTCTTCCTTGCCAGTAATGAAGCGAGGTACATCACGGGGCAAGAAGTCATTGTATATGGTGCCTTGATAGACTCGACAGGACGAGCAGATCAATAGATAAAAGTTCACTATACTGATTCAGAAAGTAATTCCAAGAGATCACTCATGCACCGTCTTAAAGTTGATGGTTGGCCATCTCGGTTTCTTGCCCACAATGTAACCTCTTCTCCCCGCCAATCTTGAACCCCGCCACCTCATGGCACCATCACGATTATCCCCTCCGTTCGTCCCAGATAGCAAGACCTCTGGTCTTAACACCGAGCAGAAAGCCCTCTACAACGAGAATGGCTACCTCATCATTCCCGACGCTGTGGACCCTACCACCGTCGCCTCACTGCTGGCGGAAACAAAGCGGATGCTCGAGAACATCGACCTCAACGACCACCCCATGACCCGGTTCTCTACCGGCCAGGGTGACAAGAAACATGTAGGTGATGATTATTTCCTCACCAGCGGGGACAAGATCCGATTTTTCTTCGAAGAAGGTACGCCTTGCCTTCCCATCCTGCTCTGCGATTGCACTCGCCTCTATTCCTCTCTAGCCCGCGAACACTGTCCGCTTCAGAGCAGGAACTGAGGGTCCGAACAGACGCATTCTCTCCAACAACAAACGCACTCACCCGCCCCGCCTCTCAATCAATCAACAAAATCGGCCACTCCCTCCACACCCTCTCCCCACCCTTTAGCAACCTCACTCTTTCGTCCCAACACGCCTCTATCGCGCACTCCCTCGGCTTCCGCGACCCGCGCGTGCTGCAAAGCATGATCATCTGCAAGCAACCCGAGATAGGTGGTGCGGTACCGCCGCATCAGGACAGTACCTTTCTGTACACGGATCCGCCGAGCGCGGTGGGGTTCTGGATTGCGTTGGAGGATGCGCGGAGGGAGAATGGCTGTTTATCGTTTTGCGACGGGAGTCATAAGAGGGTGGGGGTGCAGAAGAGGTTTGTGAGATTGGAAGAGGGAGGAACGGGGTTTGTGGGAGTTGATGGGAGGAGATGGCCGAGGGGCGAGGAGCCGGAGGGCGAGATTGAGAGAAAGGGAGAAGAGACTGGCGAGGAAGAGGAGGCGGAGTACACGCTCGGCGAAGTAAAAGCTGGGACGTTGGTGCTGATTCATGGGAATTTGTTGCATAAGAGCGAGAGGAATTTGAGTGGTAAGAGTCGGTTTATTTATACTTTTCATGTCATCGAGGGGGGGAACAAGTATGATGAGAGGAACTGGTTGCAGCCGTCGGAGGGAGGGTTTACAAAGCTTTACCGGGATGGGATCTAGGTTGTTACTGAGGTCTGGGTGGAAACTTAGCGTGTTGGTCGCCGAGCGGGCATGCTATTGATGGAAGGCGTTTGAGGTAGTGGTGCTGGTGGCCATCTTTTCGTGGATTGGAGCATTGTGAAGTCAGCATCGAAGGGCTATCATTTTCGGATTCCAGTTCAGTCCTCAGAGTACTCTGGTTCCTGAACGTCGGACGCTGAAGCTTTTCGGTTCGGATCCCTGTCAGCATACTGACCACTCTTCACATCTTCCATGCCTATTGTCTGCTGTATTGAATTACACATTGTTCTCGTTCACAATGGTGAATCCAAATCATCCGGGTCTTTAAGTACCCCGAACTTCCCCTCCAATCCATCTCTTTTACACCACAGCCAGCACCGCCCATTATTGCGAGTCATGCTTGTCAGCTCGTCAGGGCAGTGGACAAACGATAGCATTCGATCTGACATCTGGGTTCTTGAGATGGTTATTGTCCCGCTGTTCGTCATAATTGTGTTCGCTGAGTGTTGGTGCACAGCTAGAATCAACCCTCATTGAGCTCAACAGTTCCTTCATACTGACGTTCAGTCCGCTTGCCACAATCTGCACCCCTCGTGTGTGGCAAGACGAAAATTGTCTCTGTATTGTGCCGCTCTTCTCTCGATATCTTCAATGTGAATTGTTTGGATCATCACAACCTCACTTGTTCTTTGACAAATGTCTCCTACAATGATTAGAATAATCGAAGCAGACACCATGGTGGACATTGCTCCATAGTTGAGAGACACAGAAGGGAACATTGGACTCAAACCAATCGCCATCTTCTTTGGTCGCCTCTACAACCTTCCCAGCCTTATGGAATACGCATGAAGACTATCGCTGTGGTCTCCGTCTCGTCATTTTCTAATTCTCACACAATCTAATCTTTTGCTCTAGCTTTCTCCGGGCGCTCAACCTCTTGTTTCCTCCCAATCCGCAGCAAAACGACGACGAAGCCGGGCGCCGGCTATTCGATTTTCGAAAACAGGCCGAAAATGCGCTCTGAAACGAGCTCCGAAAACTATGGAAGACTATCTCTGCATGTGTGTCATTCCTCATAATGCGTTGACAGCAACGAGCTATATGTGTGCGGCAATGAAAGATTGCTGGGTCAGAGGATCCATTGCAGACATTCCCTACGTCATCTGAAGTTGATTGAGATCGAGGAAGACAATGATGCGATTGGATTGCCTAGGCCTCTCAAGATAATGAGAGCGGCGACAGTGAGTAATTCTTGCGTGGTAATGTGTGGTTGGTGAGGCGGAGCGGATGGACGAGGTTTATATAACTGGCAGATTTCCATGATCACCTTGCAGTCAAACCTGGATTGTCGTTCGCATCATTTTGAGAACAGCGGGACAATAACCATCTCAAGAACCCAGATGTCAGATCG
>QQTW01002453.1_pt1 | contig 13456 bp, 15 predicted proteins | sample 1904831 | NCBI WGS metagenome assembly QQTW01 (sample SAMN09435610, study PRJNA476489) | Subsurface metagenome, whole genome shotgun sequencing project. | reverse complement strand
CAGATCATTCTTGAATCGAGCAATATGGAAACTAAGGTATGCCAAGTGCCAAGAAGTAATATTATTGCCGCGAATAACCGCTGCCTGGACACCACCTTGTGGAAGATGACACTCCAAGCTTGCATTACTGACCGTTCCATGACAAAATGTGTCATGTAGGTAGCCGAGGACTGCAGTGTAGTGTAGCTGCGATTTAGCAATCCCGCCTCGGCCCTTACCGCTATGTAGCCTCCTACTTTCTTCAACAGGCCAAGTAATCCGCGCCAGTATGCTTTCTTCAGAGGAACTGATTGACACGGTTCAGCAAGGATTCAAGATCTTGCGACCTATGCTCCCCACATACCTCCATCTGCTCGTATCAGCTTTGCTGCCTATCTATGCTGGAGCACACGCGTCTCTCAGTCGTCCATCATCGGCGGCCAAGCCAACAAAGTCCAAGAAGAAGACACTTGGAGGAAATGCCGTCCAAGATGAATCCGAGGATGAAGTGGAATCTCGTATCGAGGGTCTCGCCGCCTCTGATGCTATCTGGCTTCCCCTACTCGCTGGATGTACCCTTGGGGGCCTCTATATCATTATCAAATGGTTGGAGGATCCAGCATTGTTGAACAAGGTCTTGAACTGGTATTTCGCCATCTTCGGCATTTATGGAGTTGCCAAAATGTTCAAGGACAGCCTTGAAGTTATGGTGTCCTGTATTTTCCCATCCAGATATTCTTTCGCCCACCAGATCTGGGTATTCGATGAAGTCAAGAGAGTCGCCGTGTCGCAGACAGAACCTTCACCTACGAAGCGCTCACCGCTCCCAGGCCGTCTTTCGCAAATCTGGTTGCCCGTTTCCTTCTCGCGCTTCCTTTGGGCTCTCCGCTTCCCCTACTCACTTTTCTGCATCCGCGCAAACCTCCACCGTCGTGGCAAGGCTCACTTTCACGTTACTCGTATCACCATTCTTAGCAATTGCTTGGCCCTTGCCATAGTTCTTTACTACAATCTTGTTTCCCGGCCTTGGTACCTCACCAATATCCTGGGTTTCGCGTTTGCCTACAACGCCCTTCAATTCATATCACCCAGCACCTCCTGGACCGGCACCCTCATCCTGGGGTCCCTCTTCCTCTACGACATCTATTTCGTCTTCTACACTCCACTCATGGTGACAGTAGCGACGAAACTCGACATCCCTGCCAAGCTACTGTTCCCACGTCCTTCAGCTCCCGATTCAACTGAGCAGCAACTTTCGATGCTCGGGCTTGGAGATGTGGTGCTTCCGGGGATGATGATCGGCTTTGCACTTCGATTGGATCTTTACCTACATTACCTCCGCAAACAGACCACTAAGTCCTTCCTCGGAAATGATTCCACACCACCCGGGTTCAAAGAAGAGATCCAAGGCCTTCCGGAATCGGACACCTCCACACCCTCGTCATCCTCCACCCCTTCATCTAAAGATAAACAAGCCGATCTGTCCACCTATGTCCCTGCCTCGTCCGCCCCAGGATCCCCAATCATAAAACCTCGCTTCCGCCCCGCAACTGGCCAATGGGGGACCCGCTTCTGGACCTCTGCATCCGATCCTATTATCGAAGGTGTACTCTTTCCCAAACCGTACTTCCACTCCTCTCTGTGCGGGTATGTTGTCGGTATGATCATGACCCTGGGAATTATGCAGGTGACGGGACACGCGCAGCCAGCGCTGTTCTACTTGGTGCCTTGCGTGCTAGTAGCATTTTGGGGTCGTGCAGTGCTGAGGGGGGAAGTGAAGCAGGTCTGGAACTTTGATGAGGGTGAGGAAAAGGAAGAAGATGCGGCAAAGAAAGAGGCAAAGGAGGCGGAGGTGAAGAAGGCTGAGGAGGTGGAGGCGAACGCTACGAAGAAGGGTGAGGAGCCCAACCAAGCGGAGAAAGAAGCAGAGGAAGACCCGACAGGAAAGAAAATCGCTCATAAAGGGTCCGCAGACCGAAAGTCAAGAATCCTTAAGGATAAAGACTTCTTTGAGTTGAACCTTAGGATAGGCTTTACAACATCTGAAGGTCTAAAGGACTGCCGTCTTGCCAAGAAGCCCGTCTCAAAAGGGCGCGTTGAAGACAGCGATGCTCCACAGAACAATCCCCTTGCATTGCATAGTGAAGATGAGGAAGGACAGGCGGATGGTGCACAGGAGACAGATCTCGTCGAGACGGACTCTGAAAAGACGGAGTCTTTTGAGGTACTTGATACTGAGGACGGGAAAGTGGGTGATGATAAAAGTTAGGCATTCAACATTGGTGGACCATGTTCAAAGCATTACAGGCTTAGAAAACGCCATTTCATGATAGATGGTATCATGCAGCAATGCAATGAAATTTCACGGAACCTGACGATGCTTACATCTTTATAGACACGACTATGCGTACAGGCTAGAGTAATCGGCATTTTGATCTCCATGCTTTGCACAGAGATCAGTGAGAAATTTGTACAGGTTATCATCGCTTCCACGTCCTCGGCCAATCCGTTCATGTCCCTTTTCCCCCTTTCTACACACTTCCTTCTATTACCTGTGTCAACACCCTCCATCTCTCCTCAGCCAACGCCACAACCTCCCTCATCTCCTTCCTCCCTACAACCCCACCTCCACACTTCTCGATCTTCACAATCTCCATCTCGCGCCCCTGCGACTCCTCCCTTTCCCTCACAACAACCGTAACCTCCTCCTCGCAACACCCCTCCTCAAATCCATCAACATCACACAATATCCAACTCTTCTTCCCTTCCCCTCCCCCCTCCCCGACCTGCGAAACCAATCCCCCACCATCAGTCTCGCTATTAAACACTCCACAACTCAACGCAATCGGTAGCCCGTTCAACCTCAGTGTTCTTGAGTCCGAGACAAGTGGCGAGCATATGACGGATTGCCGATCCGCATCCCACCACGCTTTCGGGAGTCTGGTGTTGCGTAATGCGGCTAGGAGCGCGGTCCAGAGGGTTGTAAATGGTGGGCCGGAGAGGGAGAGGATTAGGAGGGTGATGTGGAGGGTGTAGTAGGCTTTGATTTCTGGTTGTTGCGCATCTACTAGGCCTGTTGGTGCAGTTTCGTTGGGGAGGTCGAGGGACATTGGTGTTGCGGCGGGAGGGGCTTCGTCTGGTGGTGGGTGGGTGCTGGAGGAGGATGTTGACGGAGGATGGTACCATATTCGTAGATCATCCATTGATAGTAGTTGCGATGTGTGCAATAGTGTCAAGATGCGGTGAGAGAGTGATTGCGCCTCTGTGCTTGGAGGCGAGCCGGGTAGGTGGGAGGGGGAACAGCCGGTTGAGAGTTCGACGTTTGGAACCAGGAGGTTTAGTTGCGCCATTTCTTCTGCATCTTCGCTCCTTGCTTGGCTTCTCCTCTCCCTGTCCCCGACTTCTGAAAGGGAAGAAACTTCGCTCCCATATCTTCGTTCCAGTTCTTCAAGCTTTGTTGAAGGTCTATAGTCCACGATGTCGGAAGTACTGAGGATTTCCGCTCTGATTCCGCATACCACAGCAGTGTCTCCAGCACGTACAACAGCAGAGCCGTGGCAATGGGTTAGGGAACCGGTGTGTATCTGTAGTTTCCTGGATTCTTGGGGAAGGCGGCCTGATGGACGGCGGCCATTGGGGGAGGAGAGGTAGGCGTGAAGGTAGGAGCGTGGAGCAAGTTTTGCGAAGTGTGAGGGAGGGAAGGAGAGAGGTTGAGGCGAGGAGGTAGGCTGTTTGGCCATCGCTGTGGGGGACTAAGATTCAGATGTTTATATCAAGAATCAACCCTTCAGCGGAGTGATAGTTCTATCGATAGCGTTTGTTTGCAGCCGCCAAAGGCGCTCTCATCCCGATCTACTCTGACGACGATGATAACACATTCCATACAGATCGTTCTTGCTGACGTCCTACTGGTGATCTACATAATCCGAAACCCCCAGAGCCATCACAATGATGCATGTGCCTGTCGTCCATTGAGCTGGTATTCTGTCTCGTGATTGTGAGCCCTCAACGACCACAGTACGTCCGTCAGCAAAAAGTTAAGACGAAAAGCGACTGAGACTGGGATGTGGAGCAAGCGAAGGAGCATCTTTCTAATCAAAACTGCTCCATATTCTCATAATCTGGATGACCCCACTGTAATCATGCATCTAACGCTGCGCAAGGCACTTTGATAGGGAATGAATGGTGGGTGACCAATGCCTATTGAGCTTTTAATCCATTGAGAATGCTCAATGCTAATGGCACCGAGCCTTCCTAGTAGCAGAGCTCTGGTCACACAATATTCTCGTCTTCGGATATACGTTCTCTCCTTCTCTCCTCTACTTTTAGTGCTCTCCGCCTTCACCTCGACATTATACCAAAGCTACGTCCTGTATTCAAGTTCACTACGCTTTTCAGCGGCATTATTCCTTCGTTCAGAAACGCCAGTGTTGACGTTTTCCAGGTCTTCCTTGGCAGTTGCTGCACCCAAATATGGGGACGTTGATCACAAACCATACCAGGAAGGGCAGTTGACATGTATTCATCAACGGTGTCCCTGCACTTCCCCTTCTTTTAGTGTCGATTCACCGATTCACCGATATACCACATTTACTTCATCTCCAACTTGATGTAGAATTCTGGCCATTGAGACGCGCAGCTGACGTGGATTCGTCACAAACCAGCAGGACAAACTTTCCGGATTCACCCTTTTGTCTATTCACCACTGCTCAAATGCCTTCCTACCGTCCTTCATCGCCTTGAGTATGCAAGTTTCAGCCAATGAGAGGTCTGCAGCTGACGTGGTTCCATCACACATCTACAGGACACTCTTCCGGAATCCCTCTTTCAGCTATGATTGAAGTCCACAGGCACATATGTCACGCCATCTCCAACCAATAAGAAAGCTGCAGCTGCTGGGATTCAGTCACATTCATGCAGGACATCCACTTCATCCATGAGTGCACGCCAAAGATTGCGCAATTGACTGACTCGGCTTTATCACATGCTCACAGGATATCCGTCTCCCCTCGAATACTTAAAGAGCTTCCTTCGCTCCTCTCTCCATCTTTCTTCCACCACAATCTTTCGCCACTTTGATCTGCAAAGCTCCAACAATCTTCAAGTATTTCTCCTTAGCTACTCTATATCAGTTTATGATTGCTCTATAGTCTTCAATCTCTTTTATATGATTGTTTCTGCCTTCTATACTTGTAATCTCATGCCAACTTTGTTCCGCCTGTCTCAACATGCTTATACACACAGTCCAGTCTATAAACATCATTTCTTACCAAACCTTTCTGACCTGGTGTTATACTTGAAGGATTTTCAGCAGGATTCTGCAACCAACTGGTGGAAGTTTTGTCGCCGTCGCTGCGTTTCAAGATCCGGACGACAAAGCCGAAATCATGGTCATCTCCACCCGCGTCGGGTCCACGGGTCTCAACCTGCAAGACTCGTGCTGCGACGCTGTCTTCGTCGATGCCATCCCGAACGCACAGACAATCCTCCAGGCCGGCGGCCGCATCGTCCGGATCAACCAGCGTTTGTTCTGCCATATTTGGATCCTGCACCAAGATCACACTCACCACCAGCCGGTCTCGTATCGCGCGACCGTGAAAAAAGTAGGCATCATCGCCGCGCAGGGCAACGTCGGACACGTGGATCTGTCCCGCCTGGGAGAGGCCAAAGCGAGCGGCCGCTTCGACGATTGGCCCGAGGAAGACATCCGCGACGAACAGGGAGCCAAAAACGGCGAGGAGCAGACGATGGAAGATGCTCCTCAAGTACCATCCGGAGATTTCTCCTTCGATCAAGACCTATCAGGACTTCCAAAATTCTCTGGGTTTGAACAGGCGCTTGTCAACGTTGCCGAACAACCTCAGCCAATGTTCCAAAAGAAAGAGTCGCATGAGGCTTACTTGACGACTCTCCTTGGGGGAAGTGGAGTCGGAATGTTGGAGGGAGATATAAGCCGGCGCAACAACGAGAGTCATTTTCCTCTCCAGATAGCCAGCGCATCGTTAGTACAGCCACGGTTTCGCCCTTTGAGTCGATCGATCTCTACTGATGCCCTTTAGAAACATCTGGCGAAGCGGCCAAGATTACAGGAGACCCCAACCAAGCGGCCAAGAACGCAGAAGACCTCAATAACGTTCTTCTCATCTTCATCATCCTTCCTACACTCTTACTCCTCCAACTTTCTTCCTATCATTTTCGTCCTTCTTCTTTCTCTACTTGCTCTCACCTTAGAGACACATCAGCAAAGCCCCGACTATCTGATATTCATCCGAGACAACAATCAAGCTCCGCGTCTCCGTTATCACCATCTAACGAGCGTCTGATTACACCTGGAGACCCGCGCCTCCAGGATTTGCAAGGGGTAGAATGGACCCGAAAGCGGAGTTGGCTATCAGAAGAGCGAGACAGCAGCTGGTCATCCAAAACGTCCTACACAAGATATGGACAATATTCCTACCAGCCTTCGCCCGCTGCCCACCAGATTTGCAAGACATCGAAGGCGTGCTCAAGCCAAGGAGTGCCGGGGTGCAAAGTCTGGGTCTGAGTCTGAGTCCAAGTCTGAGTCCACGTCTGAGTCTGAACAGGGTTCAGGCTCGGAAGAGACCGAGCTCGAAGAGGATTCAGACTATTCACAATCAGAGTCAGTATCCGGATCCCAATGAACTAATTCGCTTCGGCAATAGCGCCCAGACAGGACTTCGTTGATGCCCCTGAGGAAGTCCAAGGACCCGTCGAGCAAGCTGATGACGACGTCCTAATGATTGACCGTGAAGACTACGACGCTAGTCTCACCTCAATCAAGACACCTACTCCACGAAGCGGCGGGATAAACGGGAGCTTCGAGATTATGTTACGGACTCACCGACAATAGTTACTTCTAATGCTTTTAATAAAGCTATCTCTCAAGAAACGAACTCGAGCTGGACAGCTTGTTCTAGGAATTAGTAGAGGGTAATAAAGATGAGGACAAGCTTCGGGATATCTTAAAGAAAGATATGCTGCGCTATTCCAACAAGCTATCAAAAGGTCAGCCTTTATTGACACAATGGAATTTGAAGACAACGAGCGGGGACTGACGACTTCTTTTTAGACTTCTTTTCGTTGACTACCTCTGTCGAGACCAGAGCCCTGGTACCGAAAAAAGAAGGTAGCTGTAAGGGACGGTACTTTTTGCATAGAGCTAAGCAATGATCTCTGGGCGCCGGCGGTTTATCACCATAAGATCCTTGCCGAGCTTGTTGCTGAAGCCCCACCGCAGCAATACCGACACCTCCCAGCATCTGGCTCAAACGAGCTAGATGTAACCAGTTACTACGAGCCTTACAAGAACTGGGGGTTCGAAAGCCGCGACGACCGCCCAGACGTGTGCCTTGAGTGGACTGCGCGGGAGGCCTCTACGCATCGGCAACCCGGCATCATGAAATACGAGGGACTTATAGTCCTAGACTATTTCACGAATAAGCCCATCCGGGATTTCCCTGTTCCCACTCATTATCCGCCCCCCTTGGCTCTTCAGTCGCTGCAGTAGAGATGTTTCGATATCGGCTGAAGGAGGCATGGCCTATTAGAGGACTCTTTACCTCGTCTTGGTTTGGTCCTCGCCTCACCTCGACAGACACAGTGTATCGCAAGCTTTTCCTGCCCATCCGTCGACCATGGAATCAGACACTAACCCAACTGATCAAGAGATCTTGACGTCCGCACAGACGATACCCATGCCGAACGTTATCGCTATCTCGACTTGGGTGTCAAGGCTCTATGTTCAGAAAATGTTACGTCCTCCGTCAAAATTCACTCTCATAGACTAATACTCACTTCAGGCACGGGAATACTTCGAGAACCTTCCACCCGACTACCTAGACGACAACGCAAAGCACTGCCTCTTAAAGCTGCACTCCCACTTCAACAGCCCCTCAAACCACGACATCTCAACGGCAGGCGAAAGTATCCTCGCACCCGGCTCCGCAGTCGTCGCGGGTACCTGCTAACTCGTTTGGAGGAAATTCAACATGTTATCACCATGTTACAAGATGACTTGGAGATGTTGAAAGAGGGTTTAAAGTTCCTATGTACTACCTTCATGAGTATCGCTGCCGTCGATGGACTGTACGGGAGAACTCAACGGATCAACAACCCGGTGTCATGAGATACAAAGGGCTTACAGTCCTCGGCTTTTCCAGCAACAAGCCCATCCGGGATTTCCCTACTTGCGGGGCTGAGATGACAAGTGCATCTTCCGGAAGAGCGATCTTCTCGTAACCATCTTGTTGGAACCATCCCATTCCTCGCGCCAGAGGTGACACAGCTGAAGACTACCGACAATATACATCTTCCTGGCTACACAAACAAAATTAAGATTTGGGGCCTCGGCCTCAGTATCGCCTGTGTACTACTGGATACGAGATTCTTCTGTTGGCCTATGGGCAAAGGTCGTTCAGTACACGCGGATGCAAACTAAATGACGAACGTCGCAGGACTGAGGTGGATCGATGTAAGGAACTTCAGGACCAGGCGGAATGCCATGGGGAACTCAAGCAACTGACTCGTAATGGCGTACGGTAACCTTACGCCCTCAATCTCATGGGCTCCAACAGCACTGCCACCTCCTCCACCCCAAGGCATACTACGAGATCGCACGGCCACGGGGTCGGTGGCAGCTGGAGGCCGAGACGGCTTCCCATCTTCGTGCACCATTTCACCAAGTCAAGCAAAAGCTCACATTGCTCCAGGTTTCCAACGAAAACCTACCAATCGATGGGCAGACTGAATTTAAGTTTTAACTCAGCACCTTCATAGCTCCTAAACACGCATACATCTTACACGACCTAGCGCTGCATCACCTACCTCCACCACAACAGTATCCCAATCAAACCAATCATGGCATGACAGAAAATCTTCAAAAAAAATTCTATCTACTCCCATAAATTCCTTGAAATCCCTTGTTTGCCCATCCCACATGGAGCGAGCGTCGGCCGCCACAAAATCTGCTCCTAGCATACATATCCACCCCAAACGATCTATTTTCGAGTGATCAAAGAAAGTTGCATTCCATGAAAACAGCACTGAGTTTCTCCTGTATCAATGAGTCCGTTACAATTTTTACATCGTGCTGTGGCGACTGTGCCGGCCGCACGAGTTCATAACCCAAATCTTATACTTGTGCCGAAAGAATTGAAAGATCTTTGTCTATCGTCAAATCGAAGCAGATTTGTGTGACGGGGTTCCGCCTACAGCAGAATTATGGCTCTCTAGATGTTCACCCTGGCTGATCCCTTCAGCCAACTTCTGTCGGACCACGCCGCAATCCAAGTCTCACCAAACCGTCGATGCGTCCGGGGGGCCGCCTCCTTCCTCGGATACGACTCCGCAGAACCTTCTTACTAGGCCCGACGATAAGCGCAAGGCTCGCTCTCCTAACCCTCGCTGTAAGTGCTCCCAGCCAGATTCCACATTCGCTGAGCCTTGGTCGACCGCTACTGACAGTCCATTCAGCCTACTCGGCCTCTCCGTCCCTTGCGAAGAAAAAGCGACGCATTGCCCCGACCATACATTCGCGCCCCGCCAACGACCCGATGGAGGGGATCGATAATCTACTACAGACTTCTTCCGCTCCGACGACCGCGAAAGATACTCCTCCCCTGTCCTCCCCCAAGCCCATTTCGGCGGCGCCTCCACGGCGGGAACTGTCCCTCCGTCCTAGCCCCCGTCGCCGTTTAACCCGCCAGGCCGCCAGAAGAATGCAGGCCGCGACGTCCGACCGCGATAATAGAAAGCCCCGAGCCGACAACGACGACTCTAGCGAGTTGTCTTCACCTGGCTCTAACGTGTCTTAGCGCTCACTTGCCCACCTCGTTGGCGGGTCGGCTCGTCTGGACCGTGGCGCATAATCTCAACTCACCCCTCCGACGCTCGCCCTCAAGTCCCGCGAATTCCATCATGGTCTCCGACACGTCTCCGGAACCCGCCCTATCTTCGACACTGGAACTTCTGGGGAACAATTGTGACAGCAGGGTGGATGTTCCTATTTTAGCAATCGATTGCCCAAGTCGTCCACGGACGTCTCTGGCCCCAATTATGTACTATTCTTCTTTGGCTCTAATCATGTGTTCAACTGCGCCAGCATTTAAAGCTCAATGTATTGTTACTTGTGCCTTTTGTGCAGTGCTTGTATGGCTTCCTTGAGCTTCGATGCCCTCATAGCGAAATCCGGAGTTTTTTTGGCTTCACAAGCATCCGAGTTTTATGGCTAAATGGCTTACGGAGGGTACAAATACGTGGTCCTCAAAGAACAAGGTGGTATGATCAAACCCATGGGCGATATTGTGTCCAAACTTTGGTATCATGGAGATCTGGTAACGACAACTGTTACCGCGAGTCGCCTGAATATGCCGAAAGTCACTGAGACAATTCGAGCATTCAATTTCCGGGCGCTGGCCCGTGCAACCATAGGCTCCATCAGTGGGCCCAGAGTGGGAACTTGGTCGTAGGTGGTCGATGTGCTTTCGATTCGATCTTGGTTCAGTTTCCCATCTTACAGCCCATACAGATTCATAAAGATGCACTGTTAGACCGAAAGGGGGCCCCGCTATGGACTTGATTGTAGGTGGTATTTGAGGTTCACATGCACGGATCTGTGGCTGGAGCTTCGTAAGTAAGCAGCTTTCTAGCAGCATAATACACTTAAAGAAGCCTTCGATCCGACGCCATCTGATGGAAAACCTACCCTTTCCAGGTTTGGGGCGTTCGTCACGGTGTCAGATAGCGAGCTGTTCATCAAAAGTTTCGTGGATCTTCAATCTCGTATGACACAGGACCGCAATGAACCTAAATTCAACAGCTGGTTCAAGGAGGGCAATACGAAGTGGACAATCCAGGCGTGGCCAGGTGATTGAATATGAGAACCGACCTTGGCCCATCGTTCCATCACTACCGATGTTTATGAGGGAAACAGAGGCGCTGCATATTCACGGGTTTTCCATGCTTCAGATCCACGAAGCTAGTGTCAGGAATGGTCAGGTCAGTACTGACGTTGATGTGGGAATACGGGTTTATAGATTCCAAACCGATTTCTCTACAGACGAACGAAAGTGGGCGCGGCCAACGCCCTACGCCAACACGCCAAACATCACGACCAGATCACAAGCCGAATTGGATTCCAGATCGGTTTGAAACTGATTTACACAGCGACTCAAGCATGGTAAACTTGTGCCAAGCACACCGGGCAGAATGACAGTCATTCTTCTCTGAATCATCATGCGGAATCTCGACAACGTCTTCCATCTCAGCCGACTATCCCAACACCCAGCGAATTCAAAAAACGCCATCAGCTCCCTGTGTAGCAGCAAAAAAATCAGCAGTCGAGAGTTAAAATCGTCTTTTCTACTACCATCACCTCCCATCGACTCATTATCTACAGGATAAATATGATTAACCTATCACTTACAGAACAAGATACCTGGTCTAAAGATCAATGTCTAACGGCCATGCGTTTCTAGTGCCGTGGCTGCTCTTACGTCCATTATCACCTTCTGTTGTTTCCTAATAGCAATATCAGAGCTAGGAATCGGGTTCGATTTTATCCGCCACCAATCCTACATGGAGGCACGAGGCTTTGTCTTTGGGTATATGTATGCTGGTGTGCTAGCTCTTTAAATGCTTCTCTCATCCTCATGCTTGTTGGTTGGTTTGCCATGCTTTGCTACTCGAGGAGCGCTCGTCATACGGCTCATCGTCACCAATCTTTCTTGACACTCTTGCTAAAGGTTGATTGCCATTTTCGATCAGTTTATGCCTTTCCGCAAGGCCCCGCCAAACCTGGAAGCAATAACAAAGGCAAGGGCAAGATCAATGAATTCGTGGGTACACTTCGATGCAAAAATCTACAAATTGAAACATCGTTGGCTTTGCTAGCTAGCCAGAGCGACAAGAAATTCGGTGCGGAACAAAGCGACGAAAACGACTCGGACGAAAGATCTTGACGCCTAGGAATCGGGTGGAAAATCCCCGAAACGAGTCCCTGTCCGCACAGTGTGCAGAGCGGGAGTTTGGATGGAATAGCAACCCATCAATATTCCTACCACATGGGTTTTAAAGTACAAGTTCGATGATCAGGGCTATCTACTAAAGCTCAAGGCTCGCCTATGCTTACGCGGCGACGCGCCTCCCCACGCCTCGAAGTCATCCGGCCAGCAACTGATCGATTTCCGTGCTGGAGCGGGAGTACTCCTAAAGAGTAGATGGATACATCTCTGTGTTGGCTTTATGCCAGGTTTGAGGAAATGTGCGGATTAGAGAGATGGCTGAAGAAGGTTGCGTCTAAGTTTGTGCAGATTGGAGATTGAAGGATCTGAGGAAGCGTCGAGAGGGGAGGTCGTTGCTTTTTAGATGTTGGTGATGGGGACAGGCTTCGATTACCGATATGGACCCAGATGGATCCATGTGGACTAAGCTATCAGCTCAAAATCTGAATGAGGTGGTGGGTAAAGCGGGAGCTCGAGACTTGCAGATGGCTTCAACCCATCAATCAATAAATCAATCCTTCTCCATGGGCTTCTTCAGAGAAGTAGTGTCTCTATCAGTCGGCACTCTGATGGAGTGGATTAAATTAGGTGGTATACAAGCTGGCAAGGTAGTACAACAGTAGCGACTCATCGATATTTATCCAGCTGCTAAGTTAAGAATAGCTGGATAATCTTCTAAATGATATTTGCATTCTTTCAATCATGTTCTCAATTGCTGAAGTGCGGCGTACCCTTAGCAGTCCAAGCAGATCGTCATGTAGTAGTAGAATGTCTACAGCATATGTCCATCCACCAATAAAGAAAAAGGTTGGACTGAATACACAAGGCCTTAAGAACAAGTTAAAAGCAAACCATCTTCGCATGCAGTATTCGAAAAACAAGCTAGCGCGTACTCTATGGAACGTTGCTGGTGTTCCAAAACCTCTAGATAAAGCTTCATCATATAGACGTAATTAAGAATTACCACAAGCACAATGATGACCGGCGGTGACAGAGAGACAAAGAGAAGACCCATCCTGAGCTCAAGATGTGCTAATTTGCCAGGAATATAGAAGAGAAATAATTATACGGAAGGATTCCTCATTCGGTTGTGGAAAGGGGAATGTACGGTGGGAAGGTAACCAAAAACGATAAAAAAAAAAACAAAGACCACGCACGGCACCAATGTGGCGTTGACCATGACAGTACAGTAGCGGGATCGATCTATTGCAGTTGACCCCCCTGACCTCTATCACCGCGATCCATACCACCGACATTGAGGCAGCTCAACCTAGACAGCATGGTAGTGCAACGAGATTAAGTTCTTTCGCAAAATCGCAGCGGTTTCAGTATGGTAATCCCCCTTGCAACAAGAGTAACGAACAACTAGAAGTGGGAAAAGAGCAAATACTAGCCCGCACGATGATACAGTCAAGGGAAGAAAGCAAAAGAATAGTCTCGTACGCATTTTCCGAAAC
>QQTW01002452.1_pt1 | contig 13456 bp, 14 predicted proteins | sample 1904831 | NCBI WGS metagenome assembly QQTW01 (sample SAMN09435610, study PRJNA476489) | Subsurface metagenome, whole genome shotgun sequencing project. | reverse complement strand
GTGCAGTGCCTTGTTGTATTTTGTCCGCAGGTCGCATTTGAACCAATGTACAACTGCATCCTTAACATTGATCATCTCCCGCCCTGCTTTTGTCTCGTTGATTGCCTTGATGAGTGTGTCAATGGGGCGCTCAATTTGGCCAGCGATATATTGATTGGCTCGCTGATTCCGATGTATCTTGTTTCGCCACAAGACTTTCAAGCACATCTTACCAGTCCAGTGCGCGTGGATTTCATACTACGCTCATTAGAGGTTCTGAAGGCAGATCTGTCCAAGCTCGACATTCCTTTGTACGTCGAGACGGTCGAGAGGCGAAAAAGAATCCCACACCGAGTCCTGGAGCTTTGCGAGGGTTGGGGCGCAAGCCATGTGTTTTGCAATACAGAGTACGAGGTGGATGAATTGCGACGGGAAGCGTCACTGACCAGAAAATGCTTGCAGAAAGGTATCGCTTTCACTACTGTACCGGATACTTGTGTCGTGAGTCCTGGTGAGCTATCGAGCAAAGGGACTGGTGGCCAGTACGCAGTTTACAGCCCTTGGTTCAGGGCATGGTGCGCATACATAAACGCGCATCAGACTGTACTCGATGAGTATCCACGCCCTGAGCAAAATCCAACGTCAGCTCAAGAGCGGCTCAAAGACCTTTTTGCAAGGACAATTCCGGATGCGCCTTCCAATAAAACGCTATCAGCTGAGGAGAAAAAGAGATTCAAAAGTATGTGGCCGGCTGGTGAACATGAAGCTGATCAGAGGTTGGAGAAATTCGTCGACCAAAGGATTAAGGCGTATGCTGAAACCAGGAACATACCTGCTGAAATTGGTACTGCTGTCCTCTCTGTACATCTTGCTTCGGGCACACTTGCCGCCAGAACGTGTGTCAGGGAAGCACGGAATGCCAATACGAGTAGGAGCATGAACGCCGGCAATCCCAGCATCCAAAATTGGATCAGTGAGGTTGCCTGGCGAGACTTTTACAAGCACGTTCTGGCTCACTGGCCCTTTGTCTGGTAAGTCGCTCGAGGATCAATCGTGTCGAAAAATCTCTAACATTCGTCCCAGCATGAACAAATCCTTCAAACCAGAATACACCAACATCAAATGGGAATACAACACAGATCATTTCAAAGCCTGGACGGAAGGAAAAACGGGCTACCCAATCGTCGATGCAGCAATGCGCCAACTCAACCACACCGGCTACATGCACAATCGCTGCCGAATGATCGTCGCCTCCTTCCTGGCCAAAGATCTCCTCCTCGACTGGCGCATGGGCGAGCGGTACTTCATGGAGCACCTCATTGACGGCGACTTTGCCTCCAACAACGGTGGCTGGGGATTTAGCTCCAGCACCGGCGTGGATCCGCAGCCATACTTCCGCATCTTCAACCCGCTTCTGCAGAGCGAGAAGTTCGACCCGGAGGGCGAGTACATCAAGAAGTGGGTGCCGGAATTGAGGGATCTTCGGGGCGGCAAGAAGGGTGCAGTGCACGATCCGTATGCGAGGGGAGCGGAGAGTGTGGCCAAGAAGAACGGATATCCCAAGCCGGTCGTGGAACATAAGTTTGCGAGGGATAGGGCGCTGGCGCGGTATAAGGAGGGGCTGGGACGGGGTACCACTTAGATAGGCCGTAAGTTAGAGGATGCTTAGATATTACCCCGCCTGGACGAAGTACACATGTACGAATATTGTATGAGGCGATCTTGACGATAGCTAGGAGTGATTCACGGGGGTATTTCGGGAATACTGATTGATTCAGACCCCACAGATCATTTATCCCTTCGATGAAAATTACCGCTCCCGGTGTAACATGTCCGGAGCTTGACGCTACCAAGTCCGTACGATGGATGTAACAGGGCTGAGGCAGAGCGTCGTGGCGGCTTAGTCAAGGCTGATTTCTCAACGCCCTGACTCATAGACCTCAACGCCCGAGTGATCGACCCTGGAGCAGGTTCTCTTGTGGTGGAACAGAGGAGTAGAGACAAGTTGCTGTTGTTTCGCCGACAGACATCTGGCCTGTGAATGGAAGTGAATGTCAGTTGCAATACACTTGTGATATGAGCTGACAGCATGAGTCGTGCAACGCCCACGCTGCCCACGCAGCAACTCTTCATCCTCGGTGAGATCTCTGCGGCATCAAGGCCGTCACTTCCACCGTCTAACATGATTTCGCAGCAATATGTCGTTTTGCCGAGCCGATCGCTTTGACGTCTGTATTTCCGTACCTGCCCGAGATGATAGAATCTTTCAATGTGCCGACGGATCAGATCGCTCAGTGGGCGGGCACCACGTCTGCCATCTTCTCCCTGTCTCAAGCCCTCACAGGCGTCTGGTGGGGCCGGGCGTCTGACAGGTTGGGGAGAAAGCCGACCATACTGTGTGGCCTGGTCTGTACCATGGTGTCCACTATCGTGTTTGGCTTTTCGAAAACGCTACTTTGGGCTCTCGTGGCACGCGCCTTTGGGGGCTTAGCCAATGGCAATGTGGGCACCATCAGGACGACGGTCGCGGAACTTGTGCCTCAGAGAGAGCTCCAGCCGCGAGCATTCTCTATTATGCCAATGGTATGGCAGATTGGGAGTATTTTAGGGCCGGCGTTTGGAGGAGCTCTGGTACATCCCAATGAGCATTTCCCTGGGCTATTCGACCACAGCTCCTTTTTCCGGCAGAACCCCTTCTGCCTCCCTGGTCTTGTTGCTGGACTCTTCTTCTTGGTTGGGATTTCGTCTGGAATCCTGTTTTTACAGGAGACGCTTGAGGACAAGAAGTATCGCAAAGACTACGGTCTCATGCTAGGATCTGCCCTCACAGAGCCATGCTCAAAAAGGAGAAAGCCGCAACAGAGGCCGAAGTCATGGCGTCCTAATGACGACGAATCCCGTCCATTTCTGGACGAAGACACAGACGAAGAATCTAGCACACCAACGTCAAGTGCAAGACTGGCTAAGCCGAAACCTTCCAGCAAAGAACCCGGGTATCGAGAAGTTTTCTCTCGACAATCGAGCATCAATCTCTGCGCTTACACATTGTTGGCCATGCACTCGGTTGCTTATGACCAGGTCGTGCCAATCTATATGCATCACCCCACACAGTCCATCAATGACCCGCAGGTACATTTGCCCTTCAAGTTTACTGGGGGCTTTGGCATCAACTCTGGTAGAATTGGAGCCCTGTCTACCATTTACGGCGTTTTCGGCATGCTCATCCAATTTACCGTCTTTCCGCCCCTCGCCCGCAAGCTTGGAGTCTTGCGATGCTTCAGGATTACCGTCGTCTGTTTCCCCATCATCTACTTCGTCACACCCTTCACCTCTCTGCTGCCAACATTGTTCCTGAAGCAAGCGGTCATGTTGGCGTTGATGCTCTGTAAAGGCTGGCTGTGCGTTTTTGCTTTTCCCTGCTCCACGATACTCTTAACGAACTCGGCTGTAAGTTTGAGGATTCTGGGAACGCTCAACGGCGTATCTGTGAGCATATCGGCGCTTGGTCGAGCTGCTGGTCCAGCTCTTTGTGGGGTGGCTTTCACAATGGGAGTTGATAGAGGCTACATCATTGCTCCGTGGTGGCTATTGACCATCATAGCTATTTTTGCTGCAATTCCTGTTTTTTGGCTTGTTGAGATGGAAGGGTTTGGAGATAAGGAGGAGGATGTCGAGGAGGAAGATGCCCCAAGAGAGACCATAATCACATCGCCCGTGGTTAGACCGACCCGCCGGAAGACGGCGGCTGCTGATGAAGACGCCATTGTTGACGAACCAGAAGAGATCGTGGACGATACCAGTCCGTTGGCGAATAACATCTCTTCCGCCGTTTCAAGGCGATCATCCAGGAACAATGTGAGAACGCTGCCTCCCATCGGAATGGGGGCGGGCATCACCCCTCGCGGTGCGAGAAGATTGAGCAGTGATCTTGGTGCTACAAGGAGTGGACTCGGGACTGGGGGTACGACGTTTCAATGAAACCCGGACTCTGTCAATGTTGGAGACTGGTGGCCCAAGATATATTCTCTGCCGACGCAGGCAGATTCCCTACCAGGTGGATGGATACACAGGTGGATGGATACACAGGAGGACGGATACACAGGAGGACGCAGTCGATATGCCAAGTGATCTTCTCCTGGTATCTCCACCAAGCGCCCTTGACTGCTACACGTTCTGACCTCTACCAGAATCCACACCATCCGATGAAAGATCTTCGCCTGACCGAGGATCTAATTCACCGACTCGACTCTAGCGCCCCCTGCTCCAGATGTCCAATGCTGACAAGTAATGAACAACGGCGGCAGCCTGCGCTCCTTGAGGAAACATACCGGACGAGGATTGATGCATAAATTCCACCTGTGCTTATAAGCGAACTTCAGTCATCATGTTCTCAACATTTCTACCAGTTCTGGCGAGGTCAAATGCCTCATTGTACCACCTCATTTCACGAGCGAGATCAAACCAGCGGCGATCATGAAGTCTACTCGACAGCACAACAACCGTTCCACAACTTGGTCAGTTCACTGCTCAAGACTAGAGTCTTGGTTTCTGGATCATGTAGAATTATTTATTATCCACTATTTCTTTGAAAGGAGGGACTTGGGAAGTTTCTGTGCAAGGTAGCTTTAAGAATTTGTATAGAATCTTTGATCATAAGACTTGAAATTTGACCTGCCGTTAGCGATTGCTACTGGACTAACACCAAACAAGTCGCTACATGCCTTTCCAGATAAGATGCTGTTGGCCGGGTATTGAGTAAAACCGGACAATGCCTTTAAACCAGCCAGATATCCGTATTGCGCTGGTATCAACATTTACTGGGCTTCCCCTGCATCAGAGTTCCCGCTACTAACTAGATGCGCCATATCAGCTATCCCTCCACTCGGTACAAAGTCTTCTACAGACCTGTCGATCGATGCAGCGAGGGTTGGAATCTATTTTCCCCTCCACATAGGCATTATCATACCAAGACTCACGAGACTCCTACTAACTTACTAGGTACGTACCAGTGAAGCCAATCCCCTTCTGCTCACACGACACTCCACATCGCCACTGCTTCAGACAACGACTTGCAACAAAGTATGCGTATATATACCATACACTTATCTCCGACTGTTGGGACTGGGAATTGATCCGGGCACTTCGCTCAAGCATGTTGTTGTCTACCTACGTGGCAGCGATGACAGTCAAAATCTGCGCATTGGCCTACTTCACCATCTTCGTTTCTATCAATATTAGCTATGTCAGAGCCGATGCAGGCTTCCATGACGTGCGCACGGAGCTGGCGAAAAGCCACGCGGGTAAAGAGGGAGACCCGGAGGACAAATACTTTCGTGTGTAGATTGGCTTGAGCAAGATTTGGCAATATAGAGGTACTAATTTCGCTTATCGCAGATGAATCGACGTTCGTCCTTCTTCGCTATCGATGCACATATTCGCATGCAGCTGCTAATCGGTGAATCACAAACTTCAGCTTCCACGCTCACTACGATGGGCGATTCACCGACAAGGAGGTCCCAACGGATGAGCGACTCGACCATCTGACCGCCCTGATGCAGAACTTCCTCTCCACTTTTGCCGATCTAGGCTTGGAGACCTGGATCATGCACGGTACGCTCCTGGGCTGGTGGTGGAATCAAAAGGTATTGGAATGCCTTGTCGTCCCGCTCACGACCCGGTGTTGACACGGTGGACCGACAGATCCTTCCCTGGGATTCGGATCTCGACCTCCAGGTCGGCGAGGGAACGATCCATCATCTGGCCAGACACTACAACATGACCGAGTACCACTTTGCCGCTGCGGAGCGTTCCCCCGGACGCAGCTATCTGCTCGAAATCAACCCTCACTACGCAATCCGAGGGACCGAGGATCAATCAAACGTCATAGATGCACGGTGGATTGATACCGACACAGGACTTTTCATTGACATCAGCACTGTCCGCAAGAATTGGACAGCAATCGAACAAGGGGTGGAAGGGGCATTGATGTGCAAGGACCGGCATCATTACTTGGTACGTAACGTTCGAGGTGTATCCTCATATCCCCAGAAGATGCCCCACCTAACTGGCAGCCTCGTCGCATTCCCAGGAAAGCGACATCTACCCGCTCCGCGACAGCTTCTTCGAGGGCTCTCCCGTCAAGATCCCATTCGAGTATGCCTGGTTGCTGGAAGAAGAGTATGGAAAGAAGGCGCTCACGCTCCGGCAATACGAATTGTATGTCCACCAACCACATCCCCTGCCCGTATTTGCCTGTTTAGGAAAGCTACCTTTTTTTCCTTTTTTGGGACTGGGGGGCTCACATCTAGCTGCAGTCACCTCTGGAACCAGACCTCCCGGCTTTGGGAACAGATGCCGTTCCGACAACCCCGCCAGACACGGAAGAAACCGCCTCCCTACCCGGCTAGAGGGAGGCCATCGCGCTGATCAAGTCTCGTCGTCGGGTTGCGCGGGTAGCAGTTTTGGGGAGAAGCCAGCTCGAAAAGTGATGGACAGCCTCTGTTCTGACCTCAACTACAGAATGCCCAGAGATCGAGAAGCTGAGCACTCCAGCTCTCCAAATCGCATGACCATCAGAGGCTTGAAAACAAGGCGTGGAAACGCCCCTCCGCTTCGCCCCGGCGAGGGAAATCCGTACTCACCTGGCCCCCCTGGCAAAGACCTCAAGATCACCAGGCTGGCATTCCCCCCCCCCTCCGGCTTGGAAGCGCCCACCTCGCGAATCGCGGGACGTTCCACACCGGGAAGAACTATCGTGGGTCTTGTAGAGGAAGAGGGATGAAGGAGAGGAACGAAAAGCTCATCGTGGTCCCCTCCCCCCACCCCTTCCTAACTGCCCCGCATCCATACTCATACTCCTAGCTTGCGGGTGCCAGGTCGAGGTCTGGTCACAGTAAGGAGGGGGTTCCGATCGGAGATGGAGGCACTTTTTCCGTCAGGTCATGAGATATTATCGAGGTGAGGTGAGGTGAGGTGAGGTGGGGTGTTTGAGGACTGTCAGATTCTTGTGTCTTGGGCAGAGGATGGGCATTTGCTTACGATCTAGAAGGGGGGCGGGGGCTTGTGGGCTACCTGAAATAGATATTTAACTCTGTCGGTATCGCCTGACCGTATCCACATGCTTGGACACGTGGAGAAGTGGGAGAATTGTTCATGGTGGAATACTGCATGCACACTGTGCACTCCTGTCGATGGGTTTCTATTTCCTACTCTAGTTTCGCTCCGCGTTTTCCGTGCGAATGGAGCTGGAAGTGGCGTCGGTACTCGCTTCAGTCGCACCATTTTTGATTCTCCTTGTCGTAGCCTATGATGTCGAGCTCGATATGGAGACTTTGAAGCATCATGTCCATGGTGAATGACTATCGAGCAGCCGAGGTCAGCACTGCAAGGTAGGCGGGAGAACAGACACGGTCAGACTCACATCCTCATCCGCTTCGAACATGTCCTCTGTCTTCTCCCTTCCATACCTCTTCCTCTCCGCCTCCAAGTCTTCCCTCTGCATCTCTCTCTGCTCTCGCTGCTCCTCGTTCAAGTTCTCACTGCCACCGTCTTGCTCGCCATCACCCCACCCGGCCGCATCCTTCCTGCTTCGCTCTCGCCATGCACCGACCCCACCCATCCCAATCACGCGGTCTTGCGCGCCTCGGAAGACCTCCTCGGCTGCTTCTCGGCTGGCGACCTTCCATTTGGCAATGAGCAATTCGAGCTCGGCGTCTCTGGGTGAGGAGGTGAGTTTCAGCGCCTGTTGAGCGGTGTCGAGGGCTTGGCGGAGTTTGGTGAGCTGGAGGACGAGGGCGGAGTGTTGTTGTTTCTGCAGGAGGATTTCTGGAGGGTCTTTCTTGAGATTGGCTCGAGATGGGGGAGGGTTGATTGCGGAATTGCTGGTTGAGCTACCGGTGGGGTGGAGACGTCTGCTGGAGGTCAAGGCTGCTTGGTTATTCGGTCGGATTATGTGGTCATTGCTCGATACTACTGCTTCAGGGTTCACATCCTGGCTAACAGATGATGCTCTTAGTGGAGATTTGAATGGTTTGGAAAGACCTGCGCTCCCATTGTCCTGACGTCTCCTTTTGAAGGGATGGGATGAGACGGACATGGACAGAGCTGTGAGACTATCGAGTAGATTAGTCAACTATGATTTAGCAGGGAGCATAAGCGATTCATGATCTTCAATTGCGTTCAGTCAGTTCATCCTTGTCATATGACTCCAGCTCGGTGGGCAATTGATGCATCCATGGAGGGGGTGAGAAGGGCGCTCATGGGAGCGCGCAGGACAGATTCGCGATGCCGACCAATTGGGACTAGCGTCGATGTCCGCAATGGGGATTAGCGTGGCTTGGCGTGGAGCAACTCTAAGTGACTCCGTAATGTTCCAAAATCACGGCTGGACAATCATTTGAGGCACTGGGGCCTCAAGCTTAGCGACAAACCCCTTGGGCCTTGGGCGAAATCACCCATAATCGCCAACCAAGCCCAAGATGACAGGCTTCATTCATGGAACGCGCACGCTTCCATCAGTCCCTTCCACCAAACTCCTTCATCACCCACCATGATTCTGCTCCTTCACCAAGCAACCATCACCACATCGCCGCAAACATCCAAATGACCTCGGACTGCTTCATCTGACTGAGACAACCTTTCGTCTGTCAAACTTAATTCCTACCACCAACAATCTCCATCTTCCGGTCGGCAGCCCTCCTTCTCATTCGACATCTCATCAAACCCTCGATTTCAACCAAATATCACCATGTCAACCTCTTCCTCCACCACAATCTCACCAACCGCTCAAGATGCCCGGCCGGAAAAGTCCAACAAACCGAGCAAGATTGTCGTCTTCAAGCTCCCGGCCACAACCCTCAGCCGTTTCCTACCCAAACCAACCCCTCGAAAGAATTCCAAGGCAAAGTCAACAACAAAATCAACACCAAAATCGACGCCATCAACCATCTCCACTCCCACAGATACCCAGACGGCCGCCGTCCCTCCCGCGTCTTCACCGATTGGTGATGCTTCAGAGAGTAATGCCACACCAGTACCTGGTGCGACCGACGCGCCTAAAAAGAAAGCTTCAGGTGCAAGAGCGGGTACAAAGAGATCACTTGGCCAAATTGGAGATGGGGGCTCTAGATCTCGAGGGAAGCCAGGACCAAAGAAGAAGGCCAGACTGTAAGTCAGTCAGCTTACAATTCGTGCTCAACTCGAACCCCTTCTGCGCACTAGTCTCTCCATTGGCGTCATATCTCACGGACGCTTCATGCCTTGCCTTTGAAATACAGTACATTGCATCACTCCTCCTCCATGAGTCTATCTTGCTGCATGGTCCTTCCCAACCAACTTACTTACTGTGGCTGACCATTACTGCTAGAGATGATGGAGCTGTCGACCATGCCGGGAAGCCTATCACGGGTGGTCTCACAAATGGAACTCACAAACTGGGACCCAAAGCCAACCAAGGCGCCATCAATGCTGGTCTTCGAGCACTCGATCGATCAGGTACACCATGTCGAAAGTGGGAACGAAGACCGATTCAACTCAAAAGTTTCACTGGCGTTGTGTGGGAGCTCCCGTCATGGCGAGCTCCCAAGACGAGACTGCCTCAAGAAGAAACCACTGAGAGCAAAGATGCCTCACAGCCAAGTGGTAGCAAAGCGAATGACAGCAGCACAGCTATGGAGAGCGAGAAGAGTATTACCGGCGAAGATGGGGTTGACGCAAGGATTGAATCTACACCTGCCGCCAGCTCCCCTATGCCTGCTCCTCTGCTTCCTACAGTCGCTGCTAGTGGTTGAGCTTTCTCCGAAGTAAGAAAGGATCTTGTCAGATGTGAGCGAGTCTACGCCCGGAAGCCATGGGACTGATCAATCTCCCCTCTTTGTCATCCTGATTGGCGTTCCTCCCTTACTGGTGTGACAATGTTTCGCAAAATATGAACCGAAGGGGTATACTCTCGACAAGCAACCGTCAACCGTCGAGAGACCACTTGGCGGTCCATTTTCTTTATTTGTCCCTGTCTCAAAGACTTCAAGGGTCTACTATGGTGCATGTTGCAATGGCGTACGTTCAACCGGAATCAAAAGTGGATGGTGTTTCCTTGATCTTGGAGGCGGTCACGGGAGAGCATCAGGTGGTTCAGCCATTGTCACCAGCATTCTGTACTTCTAGATCAATACTTACCAACAGAGTGACTCATGGTCAATCCTAATCATAAGTCTGTGCTCTGCGCAACACAAGACTCTGAAGCTGCGTAATGGACAAAGTTTAGCGATAAACACAATTCTGCCCCTAAGTCGGAGTAAGCTGTTCCCCATAGTGGTTGACCACGTCCCCGCAAACGACGACCTCATCCATTATCCACTCACGATTCTGTACGCTCGAACCCGCCCACGACGTTGAGAATAGAGGCTCACAAACATTCTTCCCGGAACAACCTGATATGTCCGTCATCATGTCACTGATTCCCTGTGCGAAATCTGTCCGAGTCGTGAGCTGATTATGATATTCGACCCTCGTCAACTACATCATACCTTCCATGTCGCGGGCAACAAACTGTTCTTGATCTGGTGAAGCTGGTTTGGAAGAAAACGGCATCTCACATCTATCCTCCGGCTAGCACTTTGCTCTACTCCTATACTGCTACCATCGAAACCCAACAAAAATGACAAATGGCTCAAGAGTCGGTAATGCGCCACCAGCTTCGTACCCTGCCGGCCCGAGTGGTTCTCTGATGCCACGAAGGTCATCTTACGCTTCCGTTCTGTCCGGAGCAGCTCTACACAATCACCCGTCACCTGCTAGAGCTGGAGCTTTCTCACATCTCGTCAACTCGACGCCAAGTAACTCTTATCCCCCACAATACGTGCCCGATTACCGTTACCAACGCGAGGTCCCCGGTCAAGACTCTGACGGAAACGCAATCGGTTTGAACTCATGGAGAAAGAATACACCACTTCCATCCTACTCTAGAAAGTTTGCCAGCATCGTAGGCAATACGATGCCCAACAATTCCATGTCAAGCTCCTTCTTCGTCCCAACCTATCTCCGAAATTCAAGATACTTGTCGAAGCTGGAAGCTGCGCACCGAGCAAAGCTTGCAGCTCAGCGGGATGTGTCATCTACGCACTCGTCCAGACCTGCATCTCTCTCAACCAGTTCCAGCCATGTCAACCTGCACCGCATGGCACCATCTCATAGAGGTATGACTTACGATATCATTGAGAATGCTCCACCTAACGAAGACGACAACCTGGTCCCTCTGCCATCGAGATGGAACGATATGGACAAGTACCCCGGGCTGGATATACTACAGGATGGAACGGAGATTCGGTATAACGGACCAAGTAACAAGATGGAACTCGAGGCCGCTGCAGCGCGTGCAGACCATCCGATGTCACCGCAATGCGGCATATATTATTTTGAGGTTGAGATCAAAAACAAAACAAAAGATGGTATGATTGCCGTTGGGTTTTCCAGTCATCGAGCCTCTCTTGAACGTCTACCTGGTTGGGAAAGTGAGTCATGGGCCTACCATGGCGATGATGGAAAATCTTTCTTCGGCGAAGGAACAGGTAGGCCTTATGGGCCGACATTTGGGCTTAATGATGTGATTGGATGCGGTGTAGATTTCGCCTCTGGCTCCGCTTTCTTCACCAAAAATGGCAGAAGTCTCGGCATCGCTTTCAGGGAGCTGAAGAACATCAAACCATTTCCCGCCGTGGGAATGAAGAAAAGTCCCGGCTCATGGATCAGCGTCAATTTTGGACAGAGACCTTTCATTTTCGATATTGATGGAATGATGGCTCAACAGGTTTCTGCCGTGGACAAAGAGATTGAGGCTACTTCAATATCAAGCATGCGTCTGAATCCGCCCATGGATGAATCTACCCTGGTGCAAGAGCTTGTCGCACATTTCCTGGCCCATGATGGATATGTTGAGACCGCGAAAGCTTTTGCAGGAGAAGTCAAAGCACAATGGAAACCGCTTCAAGACGATAATGGCAGCTCTTTAAAGGATTTTGACATGGACGAAGATTATGATGCTATGAATCGGCAGAGTAAGTACTCTTGATTCTTGAAATAGCTCGCGCAGCTCACAGTTGCAGAAATCCGTGCGTCAATCCTGGAAGGAGACATAGACAAAGCACTCAAACACACCAATGCCTACTATCCCCACGTCTTAGAAGACAACCCCGAAATTGTCTTCCGCCTCAAATGCCGCAAGTACGTCGAAATGATCAGACGGTGCTCTGAACTACAGAATCCCACCCCAGTCTCGGTAAACACCACTAGCTATGGAAAGGTTTCGACAATCAATGGACACACCGATGTCTTCGACGAGGACATGGAGCTCGACGACGAGAATGATGACGAGGACGATAACGACGATGACAACGACTCCTTCCAAATGGCCAACACCTCCAACGGTGATGCTCAGGCTGAAGTGACAGAAGAAGAAGATGACGACGATGAATACGACATCACCTCAATCGAGCCGGCAAAATACGATGAACTCCTGCAAGAAGCAATGTCTTACGGCCAGACCCTGATGCGAGAATACCGCGACGAGAAGAGGGAGTACAGAAAGACGCTCGAGGATATATTCAGTCTGATTGCATACGATGACGCCAAGGCCAGTGTGCACGGTCATCTTCTTGAGACGGGTGGACGGGTCCAGGTGGCGGAGGAATTGAATTCGGCCATCTTAGGTGGGATTTTTGTTTCCCCGAAACCGTACAAGGTTCCCGTTTGCTGACTTTTTCATGCCAGTATCACTCGGTCGATCCTCCTTCGCCGCCCTCGAACGTCTCTATCAGCAGACCGAAGCCCTCGTGAGCGACGTTAGCGATCTCGGCAGCTCGGCGGCGTTTGTCAATGTCCGGAATGTCTTTCTGCCGTCGTGACTGGCCACCCTTCTTGGCTCCATGTCCGCAGAACCTCTGTACTCTGTTCGCATCCCATTTTTCTGAAATTGCGAACTCCTAGACCGCGTCTCTACACGCACTGGCTAGCTGGCTGGCCGACAGCCTGGAAAGGAAGGCAGGCAGGCAGGCAGGCCGCAGCGAACGGGCAATGGGGCGTTGGTGGCAAGCTTGTGCTTTTGTAGTGTGCTAGGGGCTAGCAATTGATGCGGTGCTGCCTTTTTTTTTTATCGCATATCCGCTCCTGCAACTGCAACTGCAGTCACAAGCATCGGCCCGCACGACCACAAGCGCGAGTGTGAAGGCGAGCAAGGCACATAGCATCTTCAATTTCACGTCGAATAATAAACCCAAGCCAAGGCTTTCTCCACTCTTCTCTCTTTTTTTCCTATTTATCTATTGTTCTCCCCAGCATTCCCGAAGAGTCAAAGACTGTTCACTCTTTACTCTGCTGCCGCCGCGCGCTGTCGACAGAGTCTCATTTGGAAACTCGTTTTATATGTATTTTGGCGTAATTCTCGTCATTCTTGTTTTGTGTCACGTGTGCTCTTACGCGTCTGGGG
>QQTW01002451.1_pt1 | contig 13457 bp, 10 predicted proteins | sample 1904831 | NCBI WGS metagenome assembly QQTW01 (sample SAMN09435610, study PRJNA476489) | Subsurface metagenome, whole genome shotgun sequencing project. | reverse complement strand
GAAGCAAAATAAATTCCACAGTTCGCCAAGGTGGTTTTCAATTGGAGTTCCCGTAGTGATGAGTTTGAAACAGCCTTGCAGGTTCATTGCTGCCTGAGATCGCTTAGTGGCGAAATTTTTGATGAACTGAGCCTCATCCAGAACGATTGTTTGCCACTGCACCTTTGCCAGCATTTTGGCTACTTCTTCCTGCTGCAACAGACCGTAACTGCAAATCAGCAAATCGAATGGTTGCAAATTATCGAGTACTTTCTGACGATCTCCACTACCAAATTGAATTGGCTTCAAGGTGGGGGCAAACCGCTGTGCTTCACTTACCCAGTTCATACACACCGAAGTTGGTGCGACAATTAGAGTTGAACCTGCGGCTGCGCGAGTCAGAATGACTGCCAGGGCTTGCACCGACTTACCAACTCCCATATCGTCTGCTAAACAAGCACCCACGCCCCAATGGGAAAGACGTGCTAGCCAGCGAAAGCCTTCAATTTGGTAGTCGCGTAACTGTACTTGAAGTGTAGAAGGCAGCTTTGGCTCCAGGTGCTCGATCTCCTTCAGGTGCTGGATATGCTCCTTCCAGTGTTTGTCAGCTTTGAGATCCCCAACTTGTTCCACCCAGTCTTCTAACGCCAACGCTGCCAGTGGGTGAACGCGCAGTCCCTTACCCTGTTTTTGCGAAAATGCTCGCAGTTCATCCAGGCGTTTGCGAAACTCTTGGGTCAATGCTAAGAATCGATCGTCGCCCAGCGGGATGAAGCGGCTTGGATTGTGTTCCAGCATTTCTAGCAGTTGCTGCATATCCAGCACGAGGCGATCGTCCAGCTTTAACTCACCACTAGTAGCAAACCAGTCGTTCTGGCGCTGAATCTTCAACTGCAAATCCTTAAGGCTAGCTTGATGGGTGACACGTAGTTTTTCCCCTTCGGGCCATTCAAGCACAACGGTATCCCCCAAAGCTTGCAATTCCAGCAGCAGCTCTAGACAATCTTCAGGGTCTTCTACCAACCATTCACCGCCCGCAAGTGATTGACAAGACAGGGTGGGGCAGGCTGCGATGGCAACAAGAGCGAGTTTCTTTTCTTGGCGCAGATTGCGTTTTGTTTGCAGGCGCTTACCGTCGATCTCTGCAATCACGGTTTCGCCACCTGCTCCAGGGCGGTAAGTAGGTCCCCCCTGACCAAAGGGACGAGATAGTATAGCGACTTTCAGCCCAGCACCAGCAGGCAATAGGTGAATATAAGGTTTTGTTTGGGCAGGTACTTCTTCTGCGCTTGCCACTCCCCCACCAATATCGGAATGAACCGTGACGATTTTAGAAACTGCGTTAACTGCTGCCAATACCCGCTCTTTAGCTGTCAACGGAACTTCTAGGCGATTCTGCTTGCCTAAAATCTCCGCAATGCGTCGATGCTCGGCACTCACCTCAATCACTTTGAGCCGAGTTGGGGTTTCCTTAGTAATTATAATATTCTTATTTTCTTTGAGTTCGGGGGAAAATCGCAAGATTAACCGCTCGCTCTTGCCTTTTTTCACCAGCAGTTCTGGCTCCCCTTTGACGATTTCAACGCGAGTGGTTGGGGCATCTGCCCAAAATACAAATGGATGTCCAATCAAAGCCACGATTGCCCGTTCGCCAAACCTGTACTGAGTCTGCCCGTAATACTCATAAGCATACTCGCTCTCCATCTGGGCGCAGACTCGCAGATCTTGAGGCGTGAGATAATCTAATTCACCCACATTTTTCAGCCGCTTGAGGGCGATTGGCCTTCCTTTACTCCAAACGCCTTGAGCATTAATTTTTTGTTCCCGCGGTTCTATGAGATAGTTCTGACTAGAATAAAATGTGATAAACCAGGCTAGTCGTTGCTGCGTTTGGAGCTTTGCAGTTATCTGCGGTTCCTCTCTATGTAGATTCGTCAGTGCCTTCAAGCACAGTTCCCAGGGTTCCTGCGCCCCGATTAAGTCCACGAGGCTACAGATGCCATTAGTGCGCAATATTGCTGCCTGTTTGCCATAAGGACTGCGTGGTTTAAACCGCGATAACAGTTCTGCTGTTTCCATTGCCAGCCAGTGATAGCCAGCAACTTCAGCGTTCTGATAAAACGGCTCTAACATTTTGGGCAAACGCGATTTTGCTAAGTTTATATCTAGCCAGTAAACGCACAGGGCGCGCAACAGGGTTTCTAAACTGTGTTGCCCTGGTTGGGGATATGCATTGACCACTAACTCCTTTTGCGAGATATCTCCCTGCTGGAATAGCACAACTTTTTCCAGAATGCTATAAATTGAACTCAACCAATGCTTAGACTGCCGTGCTACACTAGCGTAGCCTAAAGCTTCGTTCAAGCTATTGGAATCACCATCTTTCAGTAGCGCTAGGATAAAAAACAGTCCACTTATAGATTGGAAGTACACCTTGCGTTTACCTGAACCTTTTTTCAGAGCTTGCAAGGCAATAGTATATTGCGCGATCGCTTTGTCATTATCGCCGCGCAGAAAATTCAACCATCCCCATAAGGTAGCAGTGTGATATTCAGATGAATCAGCAATAGATTCAAGCACGCTTTGGGCTGAGTGCAATCTGCCCCGCAAAATCAATTGCTCCGTTAAAAAGACATACTGCAAGAACGAACTCTGTTTCCCCGGTTGGGTACTGTAACAATGTGAAACATCCTGTTTGAGTGGCCAGGTAGTGTCAGAGTAAATCTGCGTTGCCAGAGCGGTCGCAGCAGAAGCAGACGGGATTTTAAATTCCAAATTACTTGTGACTAACCCTGCATTATTATCGAATAGTTGTAAGCCCTGTTTGCTGCACTCTTCTTCAAGCAAGACAAATGCCTCATCAGCCGGGGTTAAGTGCAGCAGCGATTGATTTAGGATACTCGCTAGCGCACTCTCATATAATTCTTGAGGTAAGGTGCTAAACCACTCTGGATCGAACGGGTTATTACACACCTGCTGATAGATCTCTTCGAGCGAAATCTTGTCTTTCGGATAACTATTCTTATAGTAGGCTTCAAGCTGCTGGTTAATGAATTTAATATCTTGACGATAGATGCCTATGCGGACTTCGCGAATAAATTGATAGTCATTGCTAAAATAACGCGGCCCATCCTGATAACGAGTGGATACAGGTAGTTTCGACTGCACCAATGCCGCTAGCGTTTCAAACTCTCCTGCTTGTACTGCGTCGCGCGTAGCGATTTCCATTACTAATGCATGGCACTGCGGCCCTTGCCCGCGTTCCTGAACCAACACATTCGCGTCCAGTAATCGCTCGATATAAGGCTTTAAGTTTAGATTGGTGAAATGTTTACCGTTTTTATTCCCGACTTGGGTCTGATTCCAACACAGCACAAATGAAGCTCTACTGACTGGCTCGTAAATTACCGAAAATAACTGGACGATCTGTTTTTCCAGTGGTGTCAACAAGCGGTAGTTCTCGGCGATTTGCATACGAAGCGGGTGCGCCATTACTATAAGAACCAGTGATCATAAATGTTTCAGCATTTACTATAGTGATTCTACCAGTGAAGTATCAGGACTTGGAAGACAACTTGGCACAAGTTGCTACACTTACGGCTTTCCTACCCATGATGCTTTTACTTAACAATTTCCTTGACACTCCCCGCACCTATTGGCGCAAGGAGTGTCAAACATTCCTCATTGGATACGTCTAGTAGTTATTTTCGCAAGAGTTGGAACTCGGTTAAGGGCTGTTTGCGCCAAGCATGGCGTTTATTTCCTACCATTTCTCTCCACGCCCGCTCCGATCGTGACCCAGCGACTGCCTCGAACAAACAAGCAAGAGCAGCATCTCCTGCGAAAGCTTTTGTAAAATTTTATACAATTTACCTCCTGAGTTTTGTTGGTCAAGCAGCTTTGTACGTTTAGCGTCAACTTGACTCAACTACTTAACACCTCAGAAACAGTGAAGTTTGTTATCTGAAAATGTATTTCTTAACGATGAATTAATCATTATTTGTAGTGAACCATAGAAACTGACTTCATGTACTCAATCTTTGTTACTCCTCCCACACAACTAATTAATAGCTCGGTCGCTGCTGACGCTGATGTTAAATTATATGTATTACGTCTTGACTGTATGCATCCGTTGATTAATGGCAATAAATGGTTCAAGCTCAAATACAACCTGCTTGAAGCCAAGCAGAAAAATTATACCAAGCTACTTACCTTCGGTGGTGCATATTCTAATCACATTTCTGCAACAGCGGCAGCAGGTAGTCTGTTTGGCTTTGGCACCATTGGCGTTATTCGGGGGGGAGGAGAGGCTGCCGCTGAACCCTACGCTATCTTTCGCTGCTAGGCAAGGAATGCAGTTGGTGTACCTTGAGCGCAAAGCTTACCAAAAAAGGGATACTCATCAGATACAATCTCAATTGCGGCAATGCGGCGGCGAGGCATTTGTTATTCCTTCTGGTGGCTGTAACCTTAATGGCGTGCGTGGTTGTCAGGAAATAGTTAGCCAAGTAGACGTAGCATTTGATACTATTTGTCTTGCCTGTGGCACAGGCACTACTCTAGCTGGTATTGCATTGTCGTTGCACCAAGGGCAGCGGGTGATTGGTTTTCCCGTGTTGAAACATGGGTATGTGCTGGGCGAAGAAATCGATAGTTTATTGAGAAATTACTTATCTTCAGGTTTACCTAGAGCTATTGCTTCTCCTTCTCCTTCTCCTTGGCAACTAATATGCAATTACCACTGTGGTGGCTATGCCTTAGTAAACAACGAACTACTGTTATTTAAACAGCAGTTTGAGCAGATGTATGGTATCCCTCTCGATTACATATACACTGCTAAAATGTTTTATGGTGTGATGGATTTGCTGCACCAGGGATTCTTCCGACCAGGCGAGAGGCTGCTGCTGTTACACACTGGTGGTTTACAAGGCAATGTGGGCATGGAAGAGCGGTTGAAATTGCCATCTCTAATGTAAATCAACTATTATCTTGGAACCGAGGCGGTAGTTAACATTTTCATGTTTATATGATGCTTAAACCAATGCTGTTCTTAACCTTTTTCCATTAATTGGGGAAACTTTTGGCCCAGATTCTGCCCAAAATAGTAATTACACCAAAACTCAGTTACTTCTAATAGCTGCGGTACCGATTGAGGAATCAAACCCGAACCATATTGAGGCTGATAGCCTTCTACATACTCTGAAGCTAGTTTATAAGCATAGTAGGGGAAATCCTCTGACACAAAAGTCCGAATTGCATACTCTAGTTTAAGCAAATCGCCACTACGGACAAAATGCACGGTAGTCCAGTGGACGTGACGAACATCATCTCCCTGCAATCGATCAATTTGTTTCAATAGCTGAGATACAGCACAACCAATAATTTTAAGCAGTCGGCTTAAGGAGTTAATGGTTGTTGTGAAGCAGAAGGGCTAGCGATATGTTGTAGCGGCACTAGCCGACTAGACTTAGATTGTGAAACTGCCTGACATAAGAAAGCAGCTACTTCCGCACGAGTAGCTGCTTGATTAGGATTAAGTAACCTGACATTGGGGTAGTTTACGACCCAACCATTTTCGGTGGCAGCAGCGATTTGAGTTTTGGCATAGTTAGGAATCGAATTAGCATCGTCAAAGCTAGCAGTTAACGTCGTTGCAACGGCTCGATTTGGTTTTGAATTCGACAGATAGCCGCTAGCTAATGCAACTAGGACTTGAGCGCGAGTAATATTTCGATTGGGCCTAAAGATTTTACCAGGGTAGCCAGAAAGATACTGCGCCTCAGAAGCTTTTTGAATAGCAGTATAAGCCCAATAATTTGAGGGTACATCGACAAAATCAATTGGCATCCCAGGTAGAGTTCCCCAAACCGCAGCTTGAAAAGCCCGCTCAATCATTACGGCAAATTCAGCACGAGTCACAGGTGCGCTTGGGCGAAAACTACCATCTGAATAACCGCTAACAACACCTCGCCTTGCCAACTCTTCGATACAGCGTTGCGCCCAGTTCCCTTGTTGAACATCGCTAAATCTTGCTGCCGCTGCTGGGAGTATTGGTATTAGCCGTGCGGTTGCATTACAGATTGCAATTCCAATCACTAAACCAGCGATCTGATTCCACGCACGGCACGTTTTCAGCATCAGCTATTTCCTCCTACAACGGCAATTGTGCTACTCAAGAGCCAGTAGTGTTTCATCTACTACTGTTTTAGCACTGCTGATTTTGGGTCAATAGCACTAGCTTTCTCCAACTTATCATTACCTTTCTTCACTATTATTGAAGCTCAACGAGCGGACAATTGCCTATTTTCAACCCCAACGAATTGATCCAAAGCCGAACCTGTAAGCGAATATAATACAAATATGTTACAAAAATTTGGAAGTTAAATTGGCGTTGATACTTGATATCTGTATGACTTTTAGTAGGAAAATAGGAAAAGACATAACATTTTCGCACCAGTATCAAAGCTAATGCAGACAAGTTCTACAACTATTACCTTGAGATGACTAGAGTGTAAAAGATTAATTCGGTATTTTCGCTGACTCTAGCCCTACTGTCGGCTTAATGCCAAAAGCAATCAAGGCGGCTATCAGCATTTGATTTTGCTCATCAGTACCGATGCTAATGCGAAGTTTATCTTCTAAGCCAGGCTGATTGAAGTAGCGCACCAAAATCCCCTGCTCCTTTAGTGCCAGATAGATTTGTTCTGCATTACCCTTGGCAGGTTGTGCCAACAGGAAATTAGTTTGAGAGGGCCACAGCCGGAAGCCCAATTGCTTGAGAAGCTTTGCAAGCTGGGTGCGCGATCGCACAACCTTTGCAGCACATTCGTTTTTATAGGCTTGGTCGCGCATTGCCGCTGCACCGACTGCACAAGCAATTGCATCAATGTTATAGCTATCTTTCACCTTAAACAGCCCTGCTAATAGCTTTGGGTTGGCAATTCCAAAGCCCAAGCGTAAACCTGCTAGCGAGTAGCCTTTAGATAGCGTTCGTAGCACAATTACGTTCTCGAATTCTTCCACTAACCCCAAGGCGGTTTCTGCCGCAAAATCAACGTAAGCTTCATCAATTACTAAAACACCAGACAACCGGGAAGCCAATTGTCGTAGCTGGGAGCTGGCAACAATATGCCCAGATGGGCTGTTGGGTGAAGCAATAAACGTTACTGCACCCGATGCAGCCAGCAGTTCTTCTATTGGTAAACAATAATCCTCTAGATAAGGAATTTCAATATTTTCTGCTGATTGCATCTGCGTTAACGTGCGATATAACACGTAAGTTGGCACGGGATATACCACATTCCGCCCTGGCTCTGCACAAGCACGCACTACTAAATTCAGTACTTCATCGCTACCATTGCCAACGATTATCCAGTCAGCAGGAACCCCTAGTGCTTCGCTTACCGCTTGACGAAAATCCGAGGCATACGGATCTGGATAACGTCGCAACCATTCGCTATCCAAAGAGCGCAGCACTTCTATTGCAGCAGGTGAAGGTGGATAGGGATTCTCGTTGGTATTGAGTTTGATGATTTTCGTTCCTGGCTTTGGCTGCTCGCCAGGGATGTAGCCAGTCATGGCATCAATACTTGGTCGCAAGTATGAGCCGTTGGGCCGTGCTTCACTTTTGAGTTCGTTACTATCCGATTTCATTCAGTTGGTTGTTTGAACTTAATTTGGGCTGTCTAAAATATATTTGATTGGGAGTAAGCCAGGAGCGCGAACATCAACAACAAACAGCACACAACGCGGCAGTAAGCCCTGCTTGTTCGCCCCAATACTCCTTAGCCTAAAAGAGTCCCAGCATTTTTGATTGCAGTTTCGTTCGCCCGTTCGTTTTGCCACAGTAGGAATGCGATCGCATACCCTCCATGATCTCGTTTGTCCCCTGCTTGCTTCTCCACCTACCTACCAAAGAGCGATCGCGCTGCACCTGTCCTGGGGGTTGCTCGATCAGTCGATACCAACAGCTGATTTAAACTGTAATTTTCACAGCACAATTTGAATCGTAGCAAGGTTTGGTTGACTGACCCTGCGGCTCCAGCTTCCCCTGCACGACACTGAGCGTGGTATGCATATAGCTCGATTAGTAGCGAAGTGCGAGCGTGGCACTCGATAATATCACCGTACTACATAGCTCTAAATCTTGTGCTTCATAGCTTTGGGTTATTTATCCACCCGCGACACCGAGAGATCTGCCGCCGAAATAGAGCCAGGGAGGCAACACGAGTTCAAAAAGTGGCGCGGCCAAGATTATCTTTAACATTATCAGAATTGCGAAAATTACTTGGATATTTATTTCAAGAAAAATTGCTTTCGATTGAACAGTGATTATATTGGTTAAGTTGGTGAAGGAGACATAAAACTATCGTAAAACTATTGCACAGTATTACCACTGCAAACGCCGTAGGGCGAGCGTTCCGAGTTAACTACAACTGTCGTACTAGTACAACAGCACACTGTTCGCGGTGTTATAATGGAAAAATATCGCTATTCACCCCACACTTGGTTGGCGTAGGTGCTTTGCTAGCCTATGACCTATCAAAAGGCCTAACTCGAAGCAGCAGATAGGTCTGTCTATTGCTAAAGTCAAGGGTTATTTCATCGTAGGCTACAACTTCAGCTTTTATGTACACTATTTCTACTCAGATTCAACTTCACCAGTTGTGTCCGGGGGATCGCCTCAAGTATCACGGCGTCCAATGGGATGTCAAAGATTTCAGCACCTATGATGATCCTTATGGCTATCAAGTAGCTGAGTGGTTGCTGCGATCGCCAAAGGGAACAGAATACTACCTGCTACGAGAAGTTGACTCCCAGAACCCCGAAACGCTAGTAAAATCGATTTGGTATCTTGCTAACGAAGTTCGTCCTCAAATATTCCTGCCAGACTCCGGAGAAAACATAGTTCCCACTCTGTGGCAGGATATGCAGGGGCAAAAAGAACCCTACCTAGAATTGCAACTCTTTAGCAAGGTTTATTACTTCGAGTCAAAAACACAGGGAAGCTATCAGGGAGACGAGGTAAAAACTGATCGCATCACTTGGGACTATTGGGACAAAGATCATCATCTGAACTTGGCGCTCGAAGCTTGGCCTAATCAGGAATTGCACGTCTACTCGTCCAAGGTAGTAGAGCCAGAAGAGTTTTCTGAAATTGAGAAAGGGGTGGTGCAACCGGAGTCTAGTCAGGGGTCATCTTCAAGTATTGGTTGTTCGGTACTTCTGGCTCTTTCAATGCTGGGCGTAGGAATTTTAATGATCATCTTTGGATAACCAAGAAATGCCGACTTCCCTCTTTATTGAACAGCATGATAATGGCATTGCTTTTTATCTTAATGGCGATTTGCAGTTTGATACCTCTGATGAGGCACTCTATCACGAGTATCTGGTTATCCCAGCGCTCGCGCTGGCAGTTCAGCGATTCCCCCAGACAAAATTGCGCATCTTAATTTGTGGCGGAGGAGATGGATTAGCCGCACGCGATGTCTTGCGCTTTCCAGAAGTTAGCCAGATTGATTTAGTTGATTACAGCCCAGAGGTTTTAGAACTCGGAAGGACAGTATTTAAACCGTACAATGCCGGGAGTTTAGAGAGCGAGCGCGTCACTATCTACGCGCAAGAAGCATTTGAATTTGTCTCAAGCCTCCCAGATAGTTCCTATCACGTTGTTATTTGCGATTTTACTTATCCCACTTGCTCAGAAGAAACCAGCATCTACAGTCGGGAATGGTTTCAACAAATCAATTGGGTTCTGCATTCATCTGGGGTGATCTGTACCAATGGCGTCTCTCCAGAAAATCGCACTACAGGTTTTTGGTGTTTATATCAAACCCTGCTAGCAGCTGGGTTGATGGCCTCGCCGTTGCATCTGGCTATCCCCTCGTTTCGTCGGCATGGTTATGGCAATTGGGGCTTTTTTCTTGCCTCACCTCAGCTGATTAGCAAGTCTCAACTAGAGACAATTTCACTGCCCGATAATTTACAAGCAATCGCTCGTGAGCAGATGTTTCAAGCTTTTGTGTTTAAGAGTGCGATTGCTGCCTCTCGCCATAGTGTGATGATTCACACTATGGATTGTCCTCAGATGTTTTATTACTTGCTCAATCCTACCTCAACAGCAGAAGTTAGGAGTCAGGAGAATGAATTAACCAAGGAAGCTGACAGGGAAAATACAATAGATTTTCTGGAAATTCAGGAATTAGGGACGGGACGAATAGGGGCGCGGGATTTACTACAGTTGGAATCAGCAGCACAGTTTTGGATAGAACAAATTTATCCCGACCAAGACTCTGAGGACAATGCCCCAGATATCACTCAGATGTTACCGGTACGACACCGTTACCATAGCCCGAAAATGACAGCGGAATGGTTAGCGTACGTCAAAGAATTATTAGCAGAAGTAGACGTATCCCGCTTATTGACTAGTCTGCTAGAACGAGCGCAGGAACTGCCGCCGCAGATTGCTCTTGACCTTAAACAATTAGCTGAGAAGATTCACTGTGGTCAGCCACTCTCAAAACTGCCTCCTAATGCTGCTGAATTTCTCATGGTGCTCTCAGTCACGCTGTTAGCGGCGAACTTAGTGACACCAGATGCCGTATTTGCGAAAGGCTCTTATTCTAGTGGTAGCAGTAGCTGTTCGAGCGATGACAGGAGTAGCTATGATTGCGGGATGTCTGGTTGGAAAGTTCTAGGGTTTTTGCTGACTGCAGGCGGAGCCATTTGGCTATTCAACCTATTGTTCGGTTCAAATGATGAATGAGCTAGATGTTGGGTGTTAGGTGTAGAGCATTGGTGGGTGTTGGGAGAAGTTATGAGTTATGAATACAAATAATAAACTGACAAATACCTGTGTAAAACAGGGTGAACAGTTAACAATTAGGAAATTAAGTTTAGCAGAAAGCTATCTTTGGGACTTACTTGTACAAGCTGCACCAACTGGATGCTTTATGCAAGCTTGGAGTTGGGCAGATTTTAAGGAAATAGAGGGATATAAAACATTTCGATATGGGTTATTTATAGATGAAGAATTAGTGGGAGGATGTATTTTTTATTTATATCCCAATCCGAGTAAAGCGAATTTATTAATTGCTCCCGGTGGCCCTCTATTACCAGATAAATACCCTGAGAAAGGGATGCAGTTGTTGTTGGATTTTGCTACTGCTGTAACTAAAGAAATGGGGGCGATCGCGCTACGAATTGAACCATTATGGACACAAAAACCTGATTACCTCATTGGCTTTGTCCGCGCCCCAGCAGATTTATTACCATCGGAAACTTTGTTAATTGACTTGCGCCCAGCAGAAAGCAACATATTAGCCACGATGAAGCCAAAAGGAAGATACAATCTGCGGCTAAGTTGGCGCTATGGTGTGGAAACAGAATTTAGGAGCGACCCCCAGGCGATTCCCTTATTTTATGATATCTTCTGGGAAACAGTACAACGTCAGCAGTTTTTTGGCGAACCCTACGGTTTTTTCATTAACCTGTGCCAAACGTTATTGCCAGCAAATCTGGCGGAGATTGGTCTAGCCATGTGGCAAGGGGAGGTACTGGCGGCAATCTTGGTGGTGTATTGGGGCAATCGCGCTACCTATTTATATGGCGGACGCAGCTTGTCACACCCAGAGGTCATGGCAACTTACTCATTGCACTGGGCGGCGATGCAACGGGCAAAAGCGCGGGGTTGCCAACTGTATGATTTCTATGGTTTTACCCGTGATCCTCATCATCCCTATGCCAAATTTTCCCAGTTTAAAAGTCAGTTTGGGGGTATGCCGGTCACGACTATTGGCGCTCATGATTACTTTTTTTACGATCAGCTGGCTGATACATTAATTGGCTTATTCCGACTTGCAGGAGATGGCAAATGAACCAAGTGCTGCTGAATGGACTCAATCAGTCAATATTGATTGTGTTGGAGTTGGCTGTGGGCTTTGGATTGTTTTGGCTGGGACAGCTGGCTTATCAAAAGCTGTTCCGGCATCGGATGGAGCTAAACCTAGAACTGTTCGTTAGGGATAATCCAGCTGTGGCGATCGCGCTGGTGGGCTACTACTTTGGCATTGTGATTGCCTTGGGCGGTGTTTTAGGTCAAAGCGCAGAATCTTGGCAAGATAAGGTGCTGGACTTGGCAACCTATGGCGCAACAGTGATTTTGTTTATGTTAGCTGGCGCTTGGGTGGGCGATCGCTTGATTTTGCGCGGCTTTCAGTGTGAGCGTGAAATTATCCAAGACTGCAACGTGGGGGCAGCTGCTGTAGAAGCGGGTAATCACATCGCCGATGGACTGATTCTCAATGCCGCCCTAGGTGGAGAAAGCGGTAGCTGGCTGGTAGGGCTGGTGTGTTGGCTAATCGGGTTAGGCGTACTTGTTTTGGTGAGTGTCGTCCATCCCCGCGTGACTAAATACGATGTGTTCGGTGAAATTGAAAAGCGCAATAATCCAGCAGCTGGCGTGGCACTCGCAGGTTTACTAATTGCTACAGGCAACATCGTGCGAGTTGCATTTGCTGCTGAGTTTCAAAACTGGCTGGTAAGTTTTACTCAGTATGGGTTGGTACTGCTATTTTGCTTAGGCTCACTCGTAGCGATTCGCGCTCTTGCAGATTTTCTTTTGGTTCCAGGGGTCAAAATTTCTGATGAAATTGTGCATCAAGAAGTGCCCAATCTTGGTGTTGGTTTGATTGAAGCGTTTGCTTATATTGCTGCTTCATTTCTGATTGCTTGGTGCTTCTCTTGATCGCCCAGGAATAATTCATTCTAAAAGTGAAAATATTTTGTAGATGTTATGGGCGAGAAAACGTTCGGCAATGGTTCGCGAATCATATCCACCCATCCGTGCAACATTGATAGCAAGTGTGCGGATGAAAGACCAGTTAGTGGCAGCATTGTAGTCCCTAAACAAAGCAGTATCTTCGCTCTAGATGACATCCTTAACCCAATGCAGGCGATTCTCAATTCCCCAGTGCGCACGAATTGCTTGCGCGAACTCAACGGCTGAAGTAAAGAGCGAGCTGATGTAATAGTTGGTTTGTTGTAATGGTTTTCCCTGACGGATACCAATACGCTCAACTTGAATCAGACTAGGCAAGTCCTATCCAATCAAAGTCAATGCCGCTAGTATCGGTAAAGAGATTAACAATTCGCTCCTGTAATTCGACCCCGCTTTTTCTCTACATCAACAAACCGTTCTTTAGGCTTTTGCTGTTGGGCTAAAGTTTCAAGTTGTGCCAACAGTCGCGGCTGGTTGGCTTTAACGGTGACAATATAATCGTTGCCACCTTCAATAATCAGTTGTGTAGTTTTTTTGGGTGTGTAGGGCATCCAGGGTAAACACTACCTCTTCAAGATGCAATGTCTCAAGCATTGTTTGTACTGCCGTCAACTCACTGATAGTTTTGGTCTCAAATTGCCCGGCAGCCAGCACTATTCCTTGTTGACTACTGTAGAATGAGACCAAATAAACGAAGTTC
>QQTW01002450.1_pt1 | contig 13458 bp, 9 predicted proteins | sample 1904831 | NCBI WGS metagenome assembly QQTW01 (sample SAMN09435610, study PRJNA476489) | Subsurface metagenome, whole genome shotgun sequencing project. | reverse complement strand
TGTGGTACGCTATGTCACCCATGACTGCCTTCTCATTCATGTTAGCTAATCAAGGATTAGAAAGTGTGAAGCCACCACTGCTCCAGTGGCAGCTACCGCACCGCACATTTTCGAACTCTTCACGCATGCTGAAGGTACGGGGGAGGAGAAGCGGACACTACGAAGACTCGTATGCCTACCAGCACTCAAGGCAACGTAAAGCTGCCAACGTCGCTCGGCAGGCGGAGTTGAAAGAACAGCGAGCAGCTGCACTTGGGGACCCCATAAGAGGTGTAACAACGCCATTCATCAAGTCTCTGGACTCTGATCTACCAACCCAGGCGACTACAAGCATCGAAGAAGTCTCTCATCCTTCTACATCATCACCCTCTGAAGAGCCTCCACACTCCCCTGCTCATGCCATAGATGAAGCTCATCTCAACTACTACCTTACGAAACCCGAACTCGAGGGTTCCTTCGGATATTCAAAGGGCCTGTCGGAACCACTTGTTGCGGTAGATCGAGAACGTGCCGACCCTACGAAGGAAGCTGAAGAAGCTAAGATGCATGATGCCGGCCACCAAACTGCGACTGAGGCCGTTGTGCGGATTGTGAGTTTAGCGAATGCTAGCAGCAGAGAACGGACCCGAGCAAATGTCCAACGGATAATCGATACCTTTGGTCGACATAGCACAGACAACCATCTCAGGCCTAAGGCCCCGTCGCTACTGTCAACTTATTCGACGATAGCCGAGCAAAAGCCAACCCTACGTGCAGGCCCAGACACCGGCTCCTCTGAGGTCCAGATTGGAATTCTAACTGCGAAGATCCGCATACTCGCCGATCGCTATGAAGGAGCGAACCGCAATGACAAGGTGAATAAGAGAAATCTTAGGTTGCTGCTGCACAGGCGACAAAAACTGATGAAATACATGTACAAGAAAGAGCGGGGTAGTGATCGTTGGGCTAACATGATTGAACAGCTGGGTCTGACGGAAGCAACATGGAAGGGCCAGATTTGTGTTGAATGATTATATTACCGTTAGGACATGGCGTCTACGAAGTACTTGAGATCCAAGCACTTGACAAGGATGTTGGCCAGGGGACCAAAGAAGAGAAGCAATGTACATAATCTCAGCAGAATCAACACCATGGGAATCTAGGTGTAAATATTGTCATGTGCGTTGTGATGGTTTTTGAAGTGTTGAGCGCTTTTTAGCTAATTACCACAACATATAAATGCATGCTTTCCCTTCTCACTCTTTCCCAATTCTTCTCTCCTCTCTCGTCAGATTTCTCTTACAAGTGACCGAATTTCGATCGGATAGCGAAGAGTGAACAACATCAGCTGGATCAACGTTGTGTACGGATACGGATACTGACATCACGTTGTGAATTGACCGCTTTGGGCACGCTAGCGGGCAGAAATCATCCACAACGCAACTCTAAACAATCATCAGATTCCTCGACTAATCTCATTGTCTCCGATCGACTAACACAATCTCCCTTGTTTGTTCTCTGCCCGCCCTGTCGGTCGGGCTTAACCGCCATGGGTCGTGTCACTCGACAACAGGCGAAGATCCGCGAAGCCGAGGGCATCCCTCCCAGTCCACCCACTGAGTTGCCCGCAGAACTCGGAGGTACCCGTCGCCGGAAGAGAGTCGCCAACCGGGCTCGATCCATCATCACCTCAGAGACCGATGACGACGCATCGTCCTTATCAAAGCAGAACCAGATAGTCCCAGACCAAACATTGCGCGAGGGCAATGCTGGTGGCTACGTACAGAACGCCCAAGGCGCCGAAAGGACTCGTGAGCAGCAAGATTCCTTTCAAGAAGCAGATCTCTTTCTCATGAACTTTTTACCCCCACTCACTGTCGATTCCTCTCGGTATCATGGTGCAGAGGAAGTGGCAAAGCCCCCGGGAATCATCCACACCACACCATCTTCATCTTCTTCTTCTAATACCGCTGCAATTGTTGCTCCAATGTTCAGACCTTCAACATCTCTATCCGGTGATGGTTTGGCGCCAGAAAAGGTGTCCAGCTCACACGCCAGCGGAGATCAAGCTACGGTGCTCGCGTCCGTGTCTACTCAGACAGACGGGCTGGCTGCATCAGTAGCATCTCCTTTCATCCCTAACACCTCCGTACCAAGAAGCCAAACGGTTGTGCGAGACGTTTCTGTACAGACAGATCATCGTCTCGGGACCTTCAGGCCTATGAGTCGCTATGGATTCAATGGTGCAATCTCAGTGCTTCCGGCATTTTGCGACATCACACTACATCTCGGCGTCAATAAGGAGATTCAGATCTCTCATGTTACCGAGTCGTCTATCCGGAAGATTGGCGATATTCTTCTGAATGAGAGTGAGTTATCTTACGGACGGAATTGGCTTACACGTCAAGAAGTAGCAGCAGCAGAAGCAAGAGATCAGGCTTCATCAGCGAACAAACGCAAGCGCGACGAGGAAACCAACATGCCTGAAGCGCAAAGACGACGACTCAACAACTCGCCCACACCCATACCGAAACCCGCTCCAAGATCCACAAGAAGAAAGTACTTCCTGGGAAAGACTGGAAACGGGCTGGGCAGGTCATTGAAGGCCATGCAACCAGCACTCTCACAAGGGGATACCTCGGCAGAGGCTGATACTAGCCCGTACGACAGTAACGGAGAACTACTGTTATCAACCACGAATTCCGCTTACGGTCAGGATGGGGTTCCCGCCAACAGCGATACTGTAGCCAACATTGCTGCAAATACTAGTGCTACTGAGATTGTTGATCCACGTCGTGCTGTTCACTCCCCCACAGCAAACGCAGAAGCAGATTTGAGTGATAGAGCTGCAGCTACTCAGACTCATGAACAGACTCCGCAAACTCTACGACCGAGCTCTTGGTTGCCGAAATTAGTCGCCTCGGCCTTCCACTACGTCCCAAGCATCCGCCGACGACATGCTTCCCCTGCTACACCACAGACAAGCACGGTAGACGTTCGTAGTTCGGATCAACGCGTCGCTCAAACAGAGCCTCGACGAGGCATGGCAAGACATTCAGATTTCGGACAGCGACTTCAAACTTCGCAGCTTGCGGCGCAGAAGACATTCAGGACTAAGGGAAACGTTGAAGCTATGAAAAAAGTAAAAGCAGAGAGGGAGAGAATAAGGTCAGAGTGGGAAAGATTAGATGAACAGAGAAAAATCACAGAGGAAGCAAGGAAAATTACAGAGCAAGAAAAACAGGACGTGGCAGACGCTCATAGAGCTGCCCTTGCCAACCAACCGACTGGTTCCAAACGACGAAGACCTTCTCCTCGAGTCATCCCAAACCCCAAAGGGGCCAGCTATGGATTAGACCTTGACTTCTTCGGTGACTCTGATTCTGAGGATGAGGAAGACACGAGCCCATCGCGCAAATCTCGCCGTATAAGCGGACCAGATCATTCACCATCAAATGCCCGTATGACGAACGATCCCCTTACTCCAAATGTGGCTGCGGCTGGATCGCGCACTCCTCCCAGTGGACGAGCAACCGAATACACCGGCTCCCGTTTTTCGGATTCACCCCCAAACGTCTTCGGCCAATCTACGGCATATTCCGGGTTGGTCATATCCAAGGATGACCCACGCTTCAACCATAGCGGCCACTTTGAGGTTCCATGGTCTCCAAGCAGCAGCGAAGGGGACAGTAGCGAGGAAGAGGACGTCGCTACGACAGTCGTCGATAAATCTCGCCCTGTCCCAGCTTCAGCTACAGACGACACTGTTCGTCAGGGGTTGACCGATACAGTATCGACGTCTTCACCCGAGAAACCCGTGCAGGGACCAATGTTCCCCCCTGTAACACCGGCGTCAAGACAAGGGGCGACATCCTTCGAAAACCGAAGGGACCCTGAGGCGGCCAAGACTCTTGAACGCAACCGAGAATTATTGCGGGCGAAGATTGCTGGGCAGAGTAGATCAGTCTTATCGCCAAAGGATATTCAGAACAGTCCCAACAAAACGCATGTCCCTAGCCAGGCTAGTACCCAACAAACTGTTCAGTCCGCCGCTCCTGCGATCTTTTTCCAGCCGCAACAAGTCAACAGGGGAGCGTCCGATCAACCACTTGAGAAGCCGATTGCATCCCACGACACAGCCGGTGGGTTCAGCATATTGGGAACTGCCAGCCGGACCTCACCAAAGTCCGCTGCTCGGAAACTGGCGGAGACGCTCCCAACTGTGCAGGGAAGATTGGGCGGTCTGCAGTCTTATAACGACTATGAGCAGACTGTAGATTCTAAAGTAAGGGAGCTACTGGAATCATCATGGAAAGCAAGCGACGAGACAGCGTCGGGCGAAGAGTTCCGTCCAGCGTTCACGGACTTTGTTGCTTCACAGACGCAAGGCATGGCAGGGCCTGGGCCTTCGCAGAGCCAAGACTCTCAGCGATTTCATGATGACGATGCAATTGACGAAGAGGATCACGCCTCGTTATATCAAGACGACGCCAATCGCGATGATGAGGGAAATGACAACAATGCGGATGATGAACCTTCTAGCGAAGAGGAAGCGCGCCTGGATGAAAACGAGGATGACAAGGGCACCACGGTCCTCAGTATTTCACACCCCACGGCTTTCGAGGACTTTTCCATGGACCCAGCGGTTGCAGCATTCCTGGAAGACAACTGGGCTGCAGAGGACGAAGCATATGCCAGCGATGAGTTCAAGACTCAACTTGCAAATGCTGCTTGATTCGCCTTTCGACTGACTTCGGTGTATGTCATTGGCGGACGAAGCACTTGCATTGAATTCTCGCATGGTCTGCTATGGCGGTCGCAATATCGGCTCGACTGACTTCGGTGTATGTCGTCGATTGCTGCCATGTCCACAGTCCTCACTCTTCTGGAAACATCAAATTGACTGACTTCGGTGTATGTCTTTGGTGTTTCCAGGAGGCCAGTTCGGGTTGCCATTGCTTGCCAATCGTCCGGTATGCCTTCCTCTCTCTTTCGTCTACAGTTGCCATTCACTAACCACTCGTAGGTCCTTCGTCATCTCCTATCTCGTCTGTCTACGGCCTCACAATCTCTCGCAATCCATGGTCAAGGGCTCCACAGTGTGTGTAACGGCTGATTTTTCCTCTTTGTATATTCAGGCGTTCAAGACATTTTTACAGGCTTTTCGGCCTATCAATACAGCAAGGTTGCTGTCACTTGTACATTCACTCAGGAGAAGTATTCTTTCCATGGTGTTATCCATCCGTGTAGCAGTCAAAAGCATCAGATACCCAATGAAACGATTATGCCATAGATTTGTGTTTGCCAATCCTTGACTTGCTCCATCATCACTTTCCTTATCTATTTGGCTGAGCCATTATCTGTCGATTGCGACTTCCAAGACGCCTTCATCATTGACGTGGCAGGCAGCAACCCTTGAAACAGCTCATGCGCATAACGCTCTCCAATCTACCAACCACCTTCATATCTGCAAGTAAACATGGATTACCTACCATCATTCAAATTCAAGAACCGCGAAACTGACTCGGAGCGTAAAAGGGACGAGAAATCCAAAGTAAGTGCACGCCAAACGGGTAACCTTCCTTCACTGACAGCCATCCCATCATCCACAACCGTCCAGGTATTCTAGAGCTTCAAATAACCTCCAATCACAGAAATCACAACCCCCATCCCATGAACAGACCCCTCTGACCCCCTCACCAACCTCCACCCGCACGACACCCTCCCGAGCATCGACATCCTCAATCCACCCCCCTCCAGCCTCACCTCGCTTCTCACTAAGCCCGCGATCCCCATCCTCCTCCTCACTCTCGCCCACCGGCCGAATAGCCACCAACACAGACCCGCTCCCCACCTCACATTCCGCCCTCGAAGGACATCTCAACCACCACGCCAGCCAGCTCCAGCAGCTAGCCGATCGAGCGGAGACAATCAACGAGTGGATTGAATTAGACGGCATCGTATTAGCACGGTTGGTAAGGGACGAGGAGAAAAGGATTGAGGAGTTGATGAATGCTAAAAAGAATGAGGTCGACAAGAGTCGCGAGGATCATGAGGCTAAGGTTCTTGATGATGGGGCGGGGTTTAGGGAAAGTAAGGAGTGGAAGAAAGGTGTGCATTTTGAGTTGGTGCCCAGGACGAATGGGGGGTTTATGCCGATGAAGTTGGATGAAGGCAAGCAAGAGAAGGGGAAGAGGAGTGTGAGTGCGGGGGAAGTGCCGAGGGTTTCGGGCTTCTCGTCGGTGTCGTCGTCAGCGTCGGCGTCATCAATGATGACGGGAAAGATTAGTGTGAATGAGGTTAAGCAAAAGGCGGTTGAAGAACATGGTGGGATCAGGGAGGTGGGAGAGAGAATTGCGGAGATGAAGAGATGGAGGAAGGAGGTGGAGAAGGCTGTGGTGCGGCAGAGGGAACAGTTTTGGCGGGTGGAGAAGGCGATGGGGAGGAAGAAGGGGAGGGAGAGTGTTTTGGTAGGAAAGGAAAATGAGAAGGATTTGGTTGACATGATGGGAAAAGGTTTGTCAATGGAGGATAGCAAGGGGGTTAGAAAGGAGGAGGGACGAGGGGAAAAGGAGCTGAATTTGATGGGTGAGAGAAGTGGACCCTCGCATAGGGAGAGAAAGAGGTGGAGTAAATACAGCAAGGGCGGCAGGTTACCCAGCCAGATTGAGTGGGAAGAAATGTTCAATCAACCTTAAGATCGACTCATGAGACATGAAGAGCTTTAAATAATGGCAAAAGCCAAAGTGGAGGCATCATGGAGTACACACTTGCAAGAGTGATTGACAGTGGGCAAGTAGTATACTTATAATAGCATGACTTGATGATTCCTATATTGTAGGCGCTACATCGACCTGTATTTAAACATCAATCATCGAAACCATGAAATTCCCCGAGCTGATTTTCTTCCATCTGTTTCCGCTTGACAATCTCAATCATCCTCTCTAATTCCCGCTGTTTCTCCTTCTCATCTAGCGTCATCTTTCCCCACCTCTCTGCTTCCCGCTTTGTCCGCTTCTTCTCTCTCCTCCTCTCCCTCTCATCTTTCGCTTCGAATTTCTGACTCCACGCTCGTTTTTCACCCTTCTTCCGCTCCTCATCTTTCGCCCTATTTTCCGGTACGACACTATCCCGCTTCTGCTGCGCTTGCTCTATCCTCAGTAGTTCTCGTTTCTTATCTTTGTATGCATACGTGCTAAAATTGATAGAGACGCCTAATGATCGATCACCCTCCCATTTCTTCAATTCCGGCATCTTGGGTAGTTTCAGTAAACCCCATGCTTTTCCAAGATCCTCCCAATCGAGATCTGAGATCCGGAAGATACTGCTGGCTTGATGTTTACTGTATGCTTTGACCCAGCTAACGAAGGCGCGTTGCGCTTTATCGTGGAGGGCGCGGTCGGTCAGAACTACTTCTCTGATTTTCTGAGCGGATGCGGTGGCGTCCTTTTCGGTTGTCGGTAGTGAGCGCAGAGATAAGGGGCTAACGGGTGTTTTTCGCACTTCGAGAAAAGAAATGTAATCCTCCTCCCTCCCTGGCTGGAGAAGGATAACGCTTGAACCCTTTCTTCCGGCGCGTCCAGCGCGACCGCAGCGGTGGAGGAAGACCTTTGGATCGCTAGGCGGATCGATTTGGATAACGAGGTCGACTTTGGGGATGTCGAGGCCGCGGGCTGCGAGGTCGGTTGTTAGAAGGATTGAGGGGAGTGCTGAGTTGGAGAAAGCGGCGAAATTTTTTTGGCGGACTTTGGGTGGGTGCTTGCCGTGCAGAGGCACGACGGCAAAGCTTTGGCCTTCGATGGAGGGAAGGATGGCCGGGAGGATGTGTTGAAAATAGTCGACGGCTGCGCAGGTGGACAGGTAGATGATTGTCTTATTTGGTGTGGGTTCCATTGATTGCAAGAGGTTAGAGACGGTGGGAAGCTTATGTGACGCTGGACACATGGTGTAATTCATGGATAGGCTTGCTGGTGTGCGCTGGTCTTCGGCGTTATTGGCGCCTTTGACTTTAACGACGACTTTTACAGGGTTGCGGAGACCGACACGGACGATTTGATCGACGGCTTCGGTGACGCTGGCGCTGAAGAGGCCTGTCCGGCGTTGTTTAGGCAGACGCGAGAGGATTTTCTGAATGTCATCTTTGAAGCCGAGGTCGAGAAGGCGGTCAGCTTCGTCGAGGACGAGCACTTCGAAGGATGATTGTGGGCAGTGAACATGTGGTGAAGAGAGAAGCTCGAGTAGGCGTCCGGGGGTGGAGATCAGGAGATTTGGTGAGTGATGAAGGAAATTGCTCAGGTCTTGGGCTGTGGTTGTATCGCCACCAACCAGCAGTTGAGGGACAACTTTTATCTCAGGCTTTGCAGGTACGGGTGAAGGCTCGAGCACGGCTTTGGTATCTGAATCTTTATCTGGGGGCTTCAGGGCTGCAAAGGAGGGGCCATGGAATGCTAATAAAGACCGCAAGACGTTGTATATCTGAGTAGCAAGTTCTCTGCACACACTATCAGCTTTGAATGAATGTAATTAACAAGACTTCGAGACTTACCTCGTGGGACTTATCACTATGGCTCCAACATGGTGCTTCTTGATGGGCTCGTCTAACCGAAGGAGTCGCTCTATAATGGGGATTAAGAAAGCTAGAGTCTTCCCACTCCCTGTGACTGCCTAGGATCGGTCAGATACAAGGATCTAGTGTAGATCTGGAAAATATTCACCTCAACGACAACATCTTTATGGGCCATGAATAAAGGAATCGTCGAGGCCTGGACAGGGGTCATCCGCTTGAAGCCCATGCTGTCGACCGCGTCGATAATCCATTCTGCCAGCGGTGGCGTCAATCCTTCCCAGGCACGCGACGAGTTCGACGGAGGTTTCATTTTGGAGATAAGAAGGATTCAAATGGCTAACACTCTGGGAATAAAAGAGATATTTACATGTCCATTTTCAATATTAATAAGCCACTTAGCTCATCCTTTCCAGATTCAAAGTACCTACAGTCTTGCGCACCACATCCCCCGAAGATTATGGTATGGAAGCCAAAGATGCCGCTTCAGAAGGAAGATTGTCGTCTGCTATGTTATCTTATCCTCACGTGACTCGTGTGTTATTCCCGTGTTTGTGGACTGCTTACATGTATGTCAGAGCGATTTAGTCCACAACCAGCCGAGCTTTGCTCGATTGTGAGGACGATCGATCCACCCTGCCTACCCTCCTGCACGGTAGGCGAATGTCATGACGGGGTACAACAAGGGACGGTAGCCTACAAGCTAGAAGCAGCAACACGGGACCCTCCAGTGCTTTGACGCTCTTTACGCTCCGCTTCTCCTCGAGGATTCGCTCTTCCGTCGCACCTACCAGACTAGATTACCACAGCCCTCTCTCTACTCCCCTGCGCCTCGGAGGCCCGTAAAATATATGGCGCAGAAGTCCGTGATCCCACCAACTCCACAGATCAGCGCACCCACCCCAGCACCGTCAGAGGGGCAAGAGAGCTATTTCGCTCCAATATCTGGCTCTGGCACGAAAGACAACACAAGCTTTACCGAAGATCGCGCTCGAGCCCGCAGCCGCAGCCCCAAATCCCTAATCACAAGTACCGCGCAACCAGTGTCCCAGCCCAAACAACCTCCCTTTGTACCCTCGCCGCCCAACGGCGCCCCTAACGGCCACCTCTCCCCTTCTTCCGCAATCTCCCCAACCTCCTCCTACTGGCGCACCATCTCCCGCTCCCCCTCTCCCCTCGGCCTAATCCCCATCCACCGCTCCTTTCGCTCCTTTATCCACCGGCACGAGATTCCCCGAAAAGCCCTCCACCTCTCCATCGGCTTCTTCACTTTAAATCTCTATTCGCGCGGCGTCTCTACACAATCCATCCATCCATGGCTGCTAGGCGCCCTGATACCCATCGCCTCAACCGACTATTTACGACATACGTTCCCCGTGTTCAACCGCTTCTATATCCGCGTGCTGGGGGCATTGATGAGGGAGAGTGAGGTTGAGGGGTGGAACGGCGTGATTTGGTATCTTCTTGGCGCATGGACCGTACTGAGGTTTTTACCCAAGGATGTCGGCGTCATGAGTGTCTTGTTGCTCAGTTGGTGTGATACTGCCGCTAGCACTATGGGGAGACTGTATGGAAGGTATACGCCGCGGATACGCAAGGGGAAGAGCCTTGCAGGGAGTGCAGCGGCAATGGGGGTGGGTATTCTGACTGCGGGATTGTTTTGGGGCTGGGCGGTACCGAGGTACGGGTTTGATGAGGCTTTTATGTTTCATGGAGTATTGAGGGTACCAGGGATGATGAAGGAAATGCTGGGGTGGAAGGAGGATGAGGGGACGCTGGGGGGTTGGGCCGCGTTGGGCGTGGTGGGTTTGTGGAGTGGAATTGTGGCGAGTGCGAGCGAAGTTGTGGATATTTTTGGATGGGACGATAATCTTACTATACCTGTACTTAGCGGGATTGGGCTTTGGGGGTTCTTCAAGGTGTTTTGCTGAATGTTGGTGGCGATACAGCGACATGGATACCAAATAGAGTTATTTGAGCGACTCCATCGAATGAAGCACTTCACTCCTTCTCTCGGCAACCTTCTGGCTATTCAAGTCCCATGTAAAGACGTTATGACATGATACTGTCACGCCCACGGCCCAAGCGTCCACCCGCTCTTCTCACCTAACCCCGTTCTTGCCCCCAAGCTCATTCGTTGCGTAGCAGCCACCACCTCCGACTCCCTCTTCGCGCCCGCAAGGCCTGTCGCCAAGAACGAGTCCCTTTCAATTTCAACCAGACCTTTGACCTTGAGGCTCGCAACCAGACTTCCACCGGCCCATGCCCCCAAAGTCTCCACACCGCGAATCTCACCCGCCACGTCGGCTTGCAGACGTTTCGCCTTCTCCTTTTCCAACTTCTCCGTTATCTCGTCTCCGACCTGGAATTCCAGCATAGTTTCCGTGCCTCTAGGCTGGTCAAGCTTCGGGTGATCGGTAGCAGGTCGGGCTACGCGACCCTGCACAGGATTCCAGCTTCGCTTGTCAATGATAGACATGACTTCATTGAGAAGTCGGGTTTTGAGACCGGCAATGTTGGAGCCGCCGCCGGTGATGATTATGCGGGCCATACATGCGGAGCGAACGTCGGAAGGAAGTGCGAGTAGGCACTTGTAGATGAGCTGGGGAAGGGATTGTTCCTCGTGGTCGAGATTGTGGATGTTGGCTCCATGGGCTAGAAGACCCTTCTCGACGGGTTCAGCGAGCTTGGTGAACGGAATTCGGAGCGTCTTGCGTGGTGGGAAGGGTGAGGGAATAGACATCGTATCCTGGGCATGGTCATGGTGAGGAATCGATGGATCATTGTCGGATAAAGCCGTGGCTTGATGGTTTGGTGGTTGGGCGCTTTCTTGAGCGGCCGGACACCATGCTATTCGCGAAGTCACTTCTTCTGCAAATTCAAAGTACCGACTATCAAAGAACAGCTGATAAGGGAGCTGCTGCTCATGGTCTTCAAACGATTCTGGCTTGTCCGTGTCGGTAGCGTCCGAATCCGCATATCCTTTCAATAACTCTGCCATGTGTTTTGTAACAAGCTTCATTGCCCTAGCTGTCCTGCAAACTTGGATCTCGCGGAAATCGTAAATCCCAGTAGCGACAGTCTCGTCCCAACCGATGTCAACGACCAGCCCTCCGCGGCACCCAGCAGCCACAACATTGAGAGCAGGCGAAGCAAAGAGAGTGATTGAAGGCGTTTGAAAATTGACAAAGATTGTAGATAGAATGGAAGAGAGGAGACGATGAGGCAAAACCGACGGTAAGACAAGAACGAGCCTTTTACTCTTGGAATCTAGCAGCAGGTATTTGTTATATGCCTCCCTTAGCTCTCGTTCAAGCTTGTCCTCTACAAGGCCCAGGTCTACACCTCTAAGGTCCAAACTCCATAGCTCGTGATCCTCACCCCATTTGTAGTTTCGCCTTCTTTTTCTCGGTCTATTCTGATATTCTGGATAGTAGCAACGGTAGTCCCCCACCCTTCTGCTGTGTTCTGAGCTGAACTCCAACCTACATCGTGGATTACTTTCACCAGCGATCCCAACAGACAGATGGCGTGCGCCAAGTTCGAAGACGAGAACCTCCTCTTCGGCACGATAGCTGAGTGAGGGTGATGAGAAAGCGGAAGAGAAGGTTCGCTGTGGGGTATGAGGTGATGATGGATCAGCCTGCAAGTGAGCTAAACCTGGACGAGGGGCAGAATTGGGCTTCCGGTCGAAGTACCCTGCTGCTGTAGTCATTGGCACTCTTGAGCAACACGGTTGAGGGCATGTTTTGGTCTTTCATGTGACATCGTGGTGTTATTAGCGACTTAGCCGCGCGTCTCCGCAAGCCCGAATAGGAAATTTGTAAACACTGGGGCCCCTCCGTTCAACAAGTGTATGACATAGCTCAGCATGGCTTAATGGCCCATGCTTGTTGACAGATATGGGTATAAAAGGGTCAGACCAATCTACGCTCTTGCTGGAATATGAACTGACGGACGACAGGATCTATAGTGAGATTGGCCCCGGCGAGCGAATAGCTCTATCTAAGCTCGCGGTCGAACATTTTGAGCAGCATGGCCGGCCCATGCGCATGGCTATTGATGCATCCATATGGCATTTTCAGACACAAGCCGGTAAAGGAGGCAGTAATCCGGCTCTACGAACTCTCTATTACCGCTTGCTTCGGCTTCTCTCGCTCTCTATACGGCCACTTTTTGTCTTTGACGGACCAAACAAGCCCCCCTTCAAGCGCAATGCAAAGACCGGAACACACTCCGCAGCTCTACCAAACTTCATTACTAAGCAGCTACTGCAGCTGTTTGGATTTCCGTACCACACTGCTCCCGGTGAGGCTGAGGCGGAATGTGCGCTACTACAGAAAGAGGGTGTCGTAGACGCAGTGCTGAGCGAGGATGTGGATACTATGATGTTTGGCTGCACCGTTCACCTACGTAACTGGTCAAGTGAGAATGTCCGTGGAAACAAGACACCTTCCCACGTCAATATGTACAGAGCAGAAGTGACGAAGCGAGGGAAGTCCGGTCTTGACAGCGAAGGCATGATCCTGATTGCACTAATGAGTGGCGGGGACTATATCCCTGCGGGGATTCCTGGATGTGGGCCGAAAACCGCATGTGAGGCTGCTAGAGCTGGCTTCGGCCACGACCTCTGGCCTCTTGTTGCTGGTCTTGCTATGAGCGGCGCACTCTCTGACCTTTCTCGTTACATGCTTCTTAGGGTCGCTCATTCCTTTTTCCCAGCTCTCCACCATGAGAGGAACCCCAACTTTCACATAGCTCTCGAGAACCCAGACTTTGTCCGGCACAGTTGGATCGTACCTTGAAGCATCTAGTTTGGTGGGACTCCTTGGCCGCGATTTTGTGTCGACGTCACCCTGTGCTTCGTCGTCCGAGTCACCGAGATCCACTGTATGACTGTCAGGGGTTTCAGCATC
>QQTW01002449.1_pt1 | contig 13459 bp, 16 predicted proteins | sample 1904831 | NCBI WGS metagenome assembly QQTW01 (sample SAMN09435610, study PRJNA476489) | Subsurface metagenome, whole genome shotgun sequencing project. | reverse complement strand
CTGAAGTATCTCTTCTTTGATCTGCTCGACGAGGGTACTCTGTCCAGCTCTCAGCTCCCCGTGCAGATAATTAGCTATGTCTTGCTGGTGTCCTTCTTGACCTTCCAGGGTGAGTTGAATGCCCTTCTCGATTGTGATATGTGGGTAGTGGCGACTTGAGAAGCAGACGTGAAAGTGAAAGTTAAACTGCGAAGAAGCGACTAGGTATCCTAGTTGTCCAAAAAAAGCCACCATATCCCGCACTTGGTCCTCGTCGCATTCATCGAGAGCATCGATAAAGCACGTCACACGCCGTTGGTCGAGGTTTTCGATGATGTGGCTGAAAAGATGCATCAGAGTGTCGACGTCCCACTCGTATGAACTGTCATAGCTTGCTGGTCGGTTCTCGAATGTATCAAGCAGTTGTTGAAGCTCCGGGCAAGTCTCGAGAAGCTGGAACAATAAGGATCGGTACATTCCGGTTACTGACTTTTCCAAGTCATCACCTCTTGCATTGAAGAAGAATGAGATTACGGTACGATCGGTGGTCTTCTTGAAATGCCCGTGGGCAAATTTCATGATCGTCGATTTTCCTGTTCCGGGTTTTCCTTTGATCCATAAGAAACCGTGATGCTCTGAGACCTTTTCGTTGTCGACCCAGCCTTGGTATTCCGCTCTACGAAGCAACCATCTGCACGTCTTGGCGTGAGCCTTCTTGATGGTTGCACGACGAGCATCCATTTGATCAAATTTCAAGGAATTCAGGTAGTTACTGCGTTGATCAGGGGTGAGTAAAGTGCCCGCATCCGACCGACATCGATTGGCTTGTTCACTTTCGACTTCTACGACAGTAATGCTTAGTCAAAGGGCGGCTCTAGTAGACGGGCATTCCTCGTACCTGAAAGTCCATTCTCGGTAGAAGCATCGACTACTTTGGTCGACGGTATGATTTTCAACAGTTCCTTGGCGCAAGCGGCTGCTGTCGCCGCTGCATAGGGCTGCCAGCGCTTGTTCTTATGTGAATCTGCATAGTCACAGATGCCTCGAATCACAAGACATGGAAAGGCGTTCATGAGTCCAGCAGCTTCCATCTCGAAACAGAGAACACCGCCTAACTCTGAGCTTCGGTTGTCCCTGGTAATGCCGTCCTTCATGACCTGGTTGCCGGATGCGATCGTGCCATAGTGTATGGCAATATCTTGACATTCCCTTATTCCCCGCTCCACGATAGAATCTTCATTGCATCGATCGCAAGTTGGGCCACCAGCATGACCGCATGCCGCCTCATATAGCACATCTGGCCCTGCTTCAGCGCGGGAGAACTCGGGCCATGCAGAGAAGACGGATAAGTGCTTAGTGATATCGCATCGGCCGAAGTGACGATTCGATCGTAACTTCACCGTCGCGTTCAGTAAGATATCCGGTGGCTTGTTCAGGTAGCCTGTGAGAGCCAACCGCCCATCCGGTCCCGTCTTGCCAAAGTCGTATTGCACGACTCCGCCATGTCGTCCAGTTGGTTGACTGATGACAACATCGCCAAGGCGTACGTCCGCTGCCTGACTGGGGACGCCGCCGCCGATACCTACCATCAGGCCAAAGCGGACAGATGGGAACTTCGCCAGCATTCGTGTTGCAACAACGGCCGCGGAGTTGGTTCCCATCACACCCGCAGGTAAAGAGACGAGGACAACATTGTGATCACCGACGCGGCCCAAGACGTAGAGATTGGGGTCGTTTTCATCGTACGGTGGGTCGGGATGCTCTTCGTCCAGCATCGCCCTTGCGGCGGCATGTTCGATGGGGAGGGCACAAACCCATCCGATGGTGTAGTGCAGATAGTGCGGCCGGACCCGTTTCATGACGTTCTGCTCGTAGCATTCTCAGATTGGAGGTGGAGTTAGAGCAACAGCGCAGAAGTTGACGTCGGGTTGGGCGAGAGCCAAGCAGATTCTCAGCCTTGCCTGACATGCATGCGGAGTAATCCGTACGGCGCTTCCAGCGGACGATGACATTAGCATTGAATACGCAGGATTACCATTTTGGTTTCGCCGAACAGGTCATACCTCAACGTTCTATCTTCTACACATTGCATTGCTCAGACTGTGTATTTTTGCTTTAAGATCAATCACTACGTTTTTCCGACACTTCATTTCTTTCTCATTAACTCGATCGTCTCCCCACTATGGCAACGTCACACGAGCTAGAGGGCTTGAGGGCGAATCTTTGGCCTTGTAGGTCGACAATCTGTCGAAATGAAACCACCTTTCTCGGGGAAGAGATTTAGAGTTTTAGATTCGACATCCGCCGGATCGAGGGCATGTATGGACGATGCAAAGTCCCTTGCTACACGGCTCACCAGCCTAGAGGAGGTAGCCCAGCCCTCGCCTATCTCGTATAACGACCGGCCTGGGGCTCAAGAGCTGGGAAAGACTCATCAAGCGTAAAACCCTATCCGGCTGCACACTGAAGCGCTCTCTTCTCAATAAAGGCGTCAACAAAGTCAGAGAAAGACGAAGCACAGTTATCTAGCAAGTTGTCATTCTTGGCGGTCTCTCCACCAGGCTACAATTTCGACCTTGACGCTCGGCTGAAGCATCTAAGGGGGGTGGCGCCAGCAGTCCGACGTCTTGTTTGTGATTCAATTGTACGGAAGCGGCCAACTTGAAGACCCGATTGGAGAAGGATTCCTCATTTGCAATCGAAACTCATCGAAGCGCTGCCGGAACTTTCTGAGTGGACAAGGGAGATGGTGGTATGGGTTGAGGTAAGCTTTATATAATCCTTTACCTGGGTAGTGTTCATCTCACTCACCAGACTAATAGAGTCAAGCCATACGAATGATGTAGAGGACTGGGTCATCAGAAGTAGGACTTTCGCAGTAGCAACAGCTATTGTGTAGGCCGACTTGTCTGACCTAGGGCCACAGCTGGAAGCTTCCGCACTTACCAATGGACAATACAATCATGCCGTTTCGGTGTTGCACCGTTGCAGAACCAAAACTTGAATCGCTCAAGAGTGGTACCAAGGTTGCAGGATTCTTTGCAGAAGGGCAGCCAAAAGCACAGCTAAGTGATTCGGTACACAGAGCACCCAATAGAAGAGATCCGCTTGATGCCATACTCGATTGTCGCTCAACCGCAATGCAAAAGTGTGTGAAAGCCTTTACCCGCGAGGGTATCAACTCCGATTGTGCAAATCGCTGCAAAATGCGCTTTGACGGCCAAAGCAAGAAGGAAAGTAGATCTGATCCCAGACCTTGGCCTGAGGCGCAGTCATATGGCCTGTTTTGCTTCCACGTTGGAAGAGCAACGGGAATACCACGAGGCTCGCCTACTGTGGACCCTCTCGGCCGCGGCCACCACGAGGCCCTCCTCTTCCGCGTCCGCGATAACCACCCTCGCCGCCACGGTCACCGCGATAACCGCCACGACCTCGGTACGGACCTCCCTCTCCTCTGGGCCCTCCGCGACCTCTGTAACCCCCTCTGTGGTCACCTCTGTATTCACTGTAACCGCCACCGCGGCCTCGCCCGCCACGGTTGTGATGCACTTCGTGAAATCCGTCATTGCCGTTGGTCGTGGGGGGTGGTTGAGCGATCATAGGCGGGTCGACAGGGGCGTCGTCGGCCCAGCTCTGAGTGCTACTGACAGCAGTCGCCGGAGCCGCGTTGTTCTCTGTCTCGGCCGGGTCCTTCGGTATGATTTCGTAGCTCTCGCCCATGTCGTCCGAGCCCGGCTCTTTTGGATCCCAGTTCTCTTCGGCGGCAGCATTGGCACCGCCGCTGTCAATGGTAGCCTGTATGGGAACAGTTGCAGTATCTTGGTCAGGAGCCTCGCCGTTACGATATGGAATTGCCTTGTCATCAATTTCGGTCAGGCCCGCATTGGTTATGGTTGGATCCGTTTTTTCTGTCATGGGCCCATCGACGTCAGGTGTTGTTGGCTCGGCCTGTGCAACTCCTTCCGCCCAAGCCTCTTCCGCAGCAAAAGGAGCGTCCTCAAGAGCCGCCTGCTTGACTTGCGCATCTTAAAGACGTTCAGCTTCTTCGTCACACAGAGATCTATGTCTCGCACTTACAAGTGACATCCAACAATATGCTTTCCGTAGAAGGGACCTTCTCTTCAGCACCCTCAATGAGCCGCTCTGCGGCTGCCACTGCCGGCGCATCGCCTCCATATATGAGCAGCAGGGCACCCTCAAACGCCTTTGTCTCGTCCGATTCGTCATCCTCGCGCTGTCGTCTTGCTGCTGCCGCTCGAAGGAACCTCGACAGCATGAGCAAACGCTGCCGGAAGGATTTCTGGGCCTCCATTTCCACCTCGGCCTTGACAGTTTCCCGTAGCTTCTCCAGGTCCTCTTGGTGGGTACGCTGCAGAAGCTCCTTCTCGGCTGCAATCCGTTGCTGATAGTCGTGATCAAACTTTTTGTATTGGGTAATCTGGTCTTCGAGTTGAGCGAGCTGGGATTGAAGTGCGGGTTTTTTCAGTGCCTGCGCCTTCTGATCATTGTTGATCTTGCGAGTCGCGACAAGGTCGTCAAGTGATAGGTCCGGGTGCTCGGCGATGATCGCATCCACCTTCTGCATGGAATTCTGTGATCATCAACCGCTACTCATCTAAGGGATAGCTGGGTTCACTTACGAGCTTCTTATTCACATTCCGGATAGACCTACGACACAGATCAGAATTATAGATACCTAGAATCAAAGGGCGTCATCCAGATCATCTAGTAAAACTCACTTCTGCAGCTCCCGCACGTACGGGCTCTCAGAAAGCTGTCCGTCGCCATCATTGGCTTTGCCCTCCGCTGATTCCTGACCAAGCTCATGGTGCGAAGTCGTCTCAGAGGGACTCATGAGTGCTTCAGCCTTGGACTTCTTTCGTCGAGATGACTTTGACTCATTCCCAGCTGTAGCTCGCGCATTCGTAGAGACTTCTGCTGACATGATGGATCCAGATGTTGGTGCTTGAAGATCGCTAAGGGTTGGCTTAGATTGTGTGGATGTGATGTCAATTGCAATTATTGAGAGAACGCAGATACCAAATCGTGGTGCAAACTGAATATTTTACCAGTTGACTGTTTGGAGCTTTGGGTGTCAGCACTCTCGAACCTTAATAATAATGCCGCCCAGGGTTTGGACCGTTTGGCAGATCCCCGCCGATCCGGCAAATTGTTTAATCCGGGCCACCGTTTATCACGGGGCGGAATCCATGGAATGCTTTTGAAACCCGGCAGTTTGCCCTTCCAGCCTTCATACCCAACAACTGACAAGTGATCTAGATGCTTCATGTAAACCGAAAGCTAGATAGAAATCACATCATAAATGGACATTGAGTCGGTTCAGAGTATGCTACGGTTGGGCTTCAATATCAGCCCGTTGAAACGTCGAGTTAACAGTTGCAGCTTACTCAATCGCTACTTCATAATCAGATCCACCGCAAAAAATCCACCCTGCAATACCTACTACCAACCATCTACCTGTAACGGCGCGTCCCAAAGATGATCTCCCGCAGCCTCGTCGCCAGTGCTGACTTCCTCGCCCCAATCCATTTTCTGGAGCTCCTTCACAAAGAAGTCCTGCTCTTCCTCAAGGATTCCTTGATCGGTGCCCATCTTGTCCGCGTATCTCTTCAGATTGTGCCAATGGGTCAACGCTCTCAATGCCTGCTCGAGTGGCAATGCTTCCTCGACCTCGGCATCGACGTCGCTACCAGCAAGCCAATCATCCCTCAACTCGGGACGACAATGTAGGTACACGGCCGTGATGACGCGCATATTGCTTTGGCGCCACTTGCGTCCGCAGTAAGGAACTTGGTTCTTGAACAGCTTCAGAGTGTATAAGCGCAATTCGGGTTGTGGAACCTTTAGGCATTTCCGGAGGAACTGTGACGACTTGTACTGGACAAGCAGGAGGTTGCGATGAGCTTTGTTCTTGCAAAGCTTCTGCATGATCCGCAGGTAGTTGATGCTGGCGAAGAAGTTCCGCCAAGAAAAGTTAGTGATGGGCTCCGCGGGTAGCTCCGATGTAGGGAAGCCCAGCTCGTCTACTTCCGGCGGGTTCTGCATGGTATGGGGAGGCTCCTGCGGTGCATCGCTCGGCCCGTTGGTCTTTTCTCGACGCAACTTCACTACTGGTGGTGGTGCTGCCTCGTCTTCCTCGGACTGATCTTGCTCATCAGGTCCATGCCGTGACCGCTTGCGACAAAAGTAGAAAAAACTGGGCAATGGTCAGGGAAATCAAGTTAAAGCGGGATTCAACATACCTCAACGCTTCGCGATCGCATCTATAGTTAACCACTTTTTCCAGTTCTTGAGTCTGCAAAAGCTTCAATATCAAGGGTATGTAATTGGAGTCGAGGAGTAGTTGGGAGAAGTATTCGAATTTGAACACGTCTGAGACAGGTTATTACCATTTTTCCCAGCAGATTGCAATACTTACGTGAGAGCTTGAACCACTTCAACAGCAGAATCAGGATGCCAGAGACGCTTTTCGCCAATATCTCCTGCATCCTAATGTTGTCAAGCTCTTCGTCGGAGAGGTTCATGACGATCAGTGGATTAGCGATCTCAGGCGCACTATGCTCGGGCTTATTCGCGTTGTTACCAGCGGCCAAGTCTTGAGGATGGAATCCGCTCTGAAGGGCAGTCTGGCTAGCACTTTGTGCGATCAGTGTTGTCACGTGTGACAGAATGACCTTGAGTAGCACGATAACCAACGACTGCATATGCGGAAGAGCGTCTCTCTACAAATAGGGTTAGTTTACGACTACTGCAGTGCAGCCAGATACTTACGTAGAATTCCTCCACTGCCGTCATACGGCTTTCGATCTCAATACTTACTGAAAGCTCATCGTCTCTTCGAATGGAGGTTCCCGTGCCAGATATGAGCGCAGGCCGCTTGCCATCTTGGACGATCGGATCCTCCCAGCCTCGTTCATACTTCATGAACTCGACTCTTTCCTCCCACATCTGTTTCATTGCGCGAGTTGCTCGCATGCGTCGGGCAAAGAGCTCAGCGGCCTCCAGGATAGATGCAGGGATATCAGAACCTTCCCATTTCCTTCCAACGAGCGCATCTTGTAGATCTGTTGTGCCTTTGCCGCCCAGATCATTGCTAGACTCGTCCAGAGGTGGATAGAGGAAAGGGAAAAGCTGATTGGTTTGATAGTTTTGCTTCTTCCCACCTTTGCCACCAGGTCCCGCTGGCGAAGGGGGCGGAGAGGGTGCTGGCGTGGCTATGTGAACGGGCTGATGTAGGATAGACACGCCGGTCCCGTTTAACGCGGCGAATCCGGAGCTAAAGGCGTTTGCGCCTGTGAATTTGCTCGTCGTTTTGTATAGTGGTGGCAGTATGGAATTATTCTCAGGCTCCAGTGGGAACAAGGGCGGCGGAGGATTGAAGGCGGGATATTTCGAGCTTATTTCCTGCCTGAAAAGATGATAATCTAAAGGAGAAGCTGTAATCACAGGTTGGCCTCTCTTGTCGGTTTCCTTGGTCTCTTTATCCTGAAACGACGCTTTCGCCCTCTCAACGTCCTCTATACCGCCAAAAAGAATCAAGATCAGTTTCCAGGTCAGTTGCAAAACCTTATCGAGTCAGCACGTTGATTATGCGATGATTGCAACAAGTACCTTATTTAATGGAAGTGTGACCGTGTCGTCCCAACGATACCGGGCGATAACTTCGGTAAAAAGGACCAGTGGACTTGGTTCTAGTCGCACTACCAACGCCCATTAGGATTGCTCGTGCCATCACGCGGGGCGGATCTTACAGAGCTGAGCTCTAATCTGCTCGCGATCCATATCACTCGCGCTCGTTCTCAAAACCTCAAGGATGACATAGAGAAGCGTCAGGCCGCACCATGAGTCCCGGCGATCGTCTGCGTCATCCTCGCGAGAGTTATCATCAATACTTCAAAAGTAGAATAGTTAGCACATTCGAGACTAGCAATTTATGCTCAGCAATGTCAACATACCGTTCGCGCGTACATGAAGCCCTAACATGTTCGAAAATTGTTCGCACACCACCACAGCCACATATTGTATCGACATTCTTCTTGATCCAGATGACTTGCTGCGACGGTTTCGGACTCGTGAGCTTCTCGTCAGAAATCTCAGGTTGGCGTTCTTTGCCCTTGTGATCTGTGGCCACTGTATCCTCGGATGACTGTAGCCAGGCCGTATCTCTCCAGCACCCCAAGACGATGTAAACCAAAGCCTCCAAGCACCTGGGCCGCTCCGCCCCATCTCCCTTCGCCACAACTTCAAGCAGCTTGCGCACAAAGTCTTCTCTATCCTTGTCTGTCGCCTGCGTCCAATCGATATCTGCATTGGTGGGCTTCCGTAGATGAGCGGTGGTGTCATGGTGGGCTTTGATGCTTTCGTTGTAGGACGATTCCGCTCTAAGTAGCATGTCCTTGTCGTCGGCACCGTAAGTGAACCATTCCTCCAGCTCTTGTTCAAAGTCGGAAGAATCGGCATACGTAAATGCGTAGGGAGCCGGCTCAAGTTTGGGCATCTCGCTGACGAGTTTTTTAAGCTGGAAGAGCGAGAGGGAGTCGGTTGGGTTTGCGATTTCCGTCTCTTCTTGGGATGACGGCGGCATTGGTTGCGCCGGAACAGAATTATCACGCCTCAAAAGGGGTCGCGGATTGGGACCCATTTTGTCTCTGGAGTTTGCAGACTTGCCAGGTTCGTCTTCACGAGTTTGTCGTCCTGATGGCTCGTTGACTGCCCTGCCGGTGTGTGAGGCGGCCCGTCTCGAGTACTGTGTCGATGGGTTTGAACTGTGCTCATCACCCATGGCAACTTCTACCAGCCTCGGAACAACGTGGTCCGGAGGTAAGTCCGGAACAGCCTGTGAGTCCATCCTGGCGCAGTTGACAAAAAGCCAGGCGTTGATCGAGGTGGTACGGTGGATATCTGAACTCAAGCATGGTCAAGCCGTTACGATTGTGTTGCGAGCTGATTCGCGGCCGTCTGAACTAAGCAAGGAAATTCTGAGTCAGATATGGCCATGTTGGCTAACATGGATATCTGCTCTGCAATTACTGACTTCGCTTTTGATAGAACAGACGAGATGCATAACCCTGTCCTTGATAGATACGTCGGTACTACAGTAAAGTACAAGGAGGTAGACGCCGAGCTAGTGCACATAGAGCTTAGTGCTTGCTTGAAGCAGCTAGCCGTTCTTCGGAGCGGTTAGATCCAATGTTACCCAGTACGCCGACGAACGAAAGCTTGACTGAATCCTAACAACAACAATCAATATGATTCATACGCTCCGCCTGTGGTTCCATGCCTATGAAGTCAGGGCCTTTCCTGATCACTCATGCAAGTGGAATCTTAGTTGGCATATCTCTTCCTAGAGGCGATGTCACTAGATGACAGTATTTACATGAGTCATGGTATATTGGAATCACCGTCAGTGTTTGTGACTACGGATGCAATTGACATGCGACATGCATCGTCATGGAGGCTGAGATCATGAAGGCTACATTGACGCCCGTGACACTCTTCAGCATCAGCGGACGCTGTTATCTCCAGAAGAAAACGACATGGCCGTCAAAGACTTACCGCCACACTGTTCCGGATGGAGGCAACATGAAGACCGACCGTTGATGTAGGAGGTGTATAAGAATTGCTTCCGGGATTTTCACGAAGCGGACATGCTTGAAGACCTGAACTGAATTGGGAGATATTCTCACCATCGACTGTTCCCCCCTCCATTCGGGTTTCTCGGTGCTCAACATTAAAATGACTCCTGGGTCAAGGCAGAAGCGATCGAACAAGAAGTGTGATGGTTCTAACGCTTGCAGATATTGGTAGGTTGGCGTATGACTAAATTACATGAAATGAGAAGATCTGGGGACGAAAGCGAAAGAAAAAGTAAAAGACAAAGCATCATGCAACCTCGTTGCCACCCCAAATGCACCTCCAGCATCCAACAAGGTCCGCACCGGCTCAAGACTCGTCGCTGCGGAAATCGCATGCCCACTTGCACTTCTTCTCCTCCGGAAAGCTCTTCTTGCAGCATGCAAGGCACGTGCGCCTGGTGTAGTTGTACCGGACGCAGTCCCGGTAAGGACGGTCATCGTTTGCTATAAGAAGTGAGTATTGAGAATATATTAGGGGTGTTGCTGGGATGCGTGAAGACATACGTTTAGGGGTCGCCGCAGCGGCCGTGACCAAAGCGACGAGTGTCACCGCAAGGAGGTTGAGCTTCATGGTTGCAGTATTTCAAGAATGATTGGTTGTTTCAAGTCTGAGAGATGGACAGGACCGATAAGGAGACTTTATTGCTTGTAGTAGTGGTGAGATCTGCTGGGCAATTGAGAGAGGAGGACGATAGCCGGCCACCTTTATATACGCAGAAATGTCAGATATCTACAGTCCTGGCAACGATTGTTCCTATACGACAATTTGAGGACCGTATCGGTCACGGAGCATAAACCTCAAAAGAGGCACATCACCAAGATGAAAGAAAACATCCTGACTTCAAGCCTGGAAATGCGGACGAATAGACGTTAGGCATTAGTGCACGCAGATAAAACCAGAAGAGTCTTGAGATCACCGTGGTAACAACTATCCTAATATTGAAGCGATACTCCGCAGAGCTCTGGCCTCCAATCTAGCTCCGGACGCGCTTTGGCTGTTCTGGGGTCTGGGCTCGTGGATGTCGTCGGGGCGCTTCCCTCGCGAACGACGTTGGGATTAGAAGAATATCGCGCTTCCAAATATAAGCGACTATCGCGCCGTACTTCGGCTGTCTACCCAAAATAGGAGATTTACCTCATTTGTTGATTCAATGTTCCAAAGTTCGAGGAGCAAGTACTCCGTATTCAATGCTCAAATAGTTTTACCCATGCGCTGGACACATTCTGGAGGAGTAACAGCGTTTGTAAACTCGCAGTAGAGCAACTTCGTACTCTATGTCTTTGACCAAGCCAACTCTATCTCATTCGTCTTCTTCCTCGTCTTCATCATCATCCTCGTCTTCGTCATTTGCCTTCGCCAACACCTGATTGGCCAGAGTATCCAACAGCCCAGGATCAGGAACGTCTGCGTCCTGGTTGCCTTGACCCTCGTCTTCCGTATCGTCCTCAGCTGCCCCACTGAGAAGATCAACGTGCTGATGCCCGACCTCCTCGATGAATGCAAGGAGCATTTGCTTCCGGATGTATTTGCCCGGCGTTCCCCAGTAGTGGTGACCCATATGCTCCTTTAAAGCTTCACCCTTTTCTGACTGCGCCCAAGACCGGCGGAGGATTTGGAGGCAGTAATGAAAATAAAGGTACCGCGCACGCGGCCGATGTGGGCTTCGAAACTGTAACTTGGTCCCATCCAAATCCTTCCACGTCCTGCTTTTCTCCAAATCGACGAACGTCCCGACCTCAGGGTGTGAGAGATCAATGAGTCGCACTTTAAACTCTTTCGGCTCTGACTGCCTCCATAGCGTCGTTTGAGCAAGCGTTGGATTGTCCGGTAAGTTTGGAACAATCACCAGGAACCCATCGTCAAACTTTTTCTCCACTGCTGTTGATAGGATCAGTCCGTTGCGCGTTGAGAAAAGCTCTGGCTTTTCGGTTCGCCCAAAGATGGCATCCATGGTCTCTTGTCCATGCATATATGCAAATATATGCGCTGCAGTCGTGTAATCTTTGTGCAACCATTTACCGAGGACCGGACACCACAGGGCACTTGCAAGTTGTGGATCTTCCGCGTTCCTCGCATTGTATGCCTCGACAAGCTCTTTGCGAAAGATACTTTGAGTCCGAGTTCCTCTTTTGCCCGCCCCTGTGCTCAGGATGCCCAGCCCTCTTTTGCTCGTTGTGAAAATGTTTATGTAACTCCTTCTCAACGCACTTGACGTGTCTCTCCCAAGCTGCTCCGCTTGTTTCTTGTAGATTCCCTCTTTCACTGTCTCGGCCTTGAGCTGAAGCAAAAGCTTCTCCGCAGCCTCGGTTTTCTTCCAATCCGCTTCCGTACCTCCCCTGGCTTTGAACTCCTCGAGTGAAATTTGCCGTTGGAGCTCGGCTTTCCGCTTGAGCAATGCAGTGATATGTGAAGAATCCACCCAGTATCTGAAAGAGTCTTTAGTGCATCTTCACTGGGTGAAAACGTGGTGGACCTACCCGACGTCGAAGCTACTTTTGGGGTTCAACTTGCGCTTCTTTCTGTCTGCTTCCGCCTCAATATCTTGTACTTGTTTTTCTAGCTCCAAAAATCGCTTGGAGGAGGTTCTTTCCGGAATGCTCGGTCCAGACATTTTGAGAGGTGAAATATCAAGTGAGCTTAGGTGGTGGATGAGTGAGTTAGTGTGGATGTTGTAACTTAAGAAAGTAGAGCTTGAAGAATGTTTTTGTGTCTGAGAGCTCAGACAGGGGCAATAGTCTGGTACCGGTGAGGAAGCGTACCCACGTATTGTTGAACTTGCTTGGTATCAGATGACTGATATTATTCAAAGCTTGAAACGGAAATGAAATCTATTGAAGTGAGTTTGGAGATAAAAAAATTTACCTACTCAAATACTTAATGTCCTAAGGTTTCAAGGTTCAAATGGGCTTTAAAGGTTTCTCACCTATGTATCACTCGCGCGCTGGACTCATTAGGAAGGACTAATATTGTTCTACGTGTCTTATTAATTCGTCTGGTAAAGTCCCTGTCAGACGCTTGCAGGTCGCGGCAGATGCCTCCATATCCCGCAGAACCTTCCGCGTTCTTCTCGAACCAAGCTTCCGATCCATGGGTTTTTACGAGCAGAGTTAAAAAGTTCGAGTCCTTAGCTCCTGGACGATCACCCATAAAGTGAAGATTCACATAGGTAGTTTGATCAATCCTATTAAAGACTATCCGGGCCTTACACTTACCTGCTCCACAATTAAGAAGGGAAGCAACTATATTACGCAAGGGTATAGCAACTTTGCCGACTCAGCCTCACCCACCAACAAAGAGTCACTGACGCCAATAGGGAGAGGAAGAAACGAGAAATACATGCGGCGGGTCCCCACAGATATCAGTTGTCACCCGTCAGGTCAATAATCTCCAGCTTCCTCTTGACACCGCGAGGGACAGCTTCCGCTGCTCCGGCCCCGGAAACACCTTGCGCTGGCCGCGGCAATGCCTGCATCATTGCATTTTTCCTTGACCACGGAATGAGCTGATAGATTGCGCTCGTCTCCGGGTCGTTCAGAAGGAGTTGGTCCAACTCGGGTCTTCCTAGTTTTGCGATCCAGTCCCGAGCCTCCTTTGCCTTTTTGTCCCATTCGTTCGCCGCTTTCGTTTCTGCGCTGAACCTTTTCGTAATGACCATGGTGTTCGGGTTTGTGCTACGATCCGTCTCGTGAGAGCAGTCACTCCTGCTACTATCAATCATCTTGTGTAAATGGTGTCGACGGGCTTTTGCAACAGCGATCCGTTCGACTTGGTGAGTAGAGTGGCGAAGAAAAGTATTGAGCCTGCTGCAATCCATGCAGGAGCA
>QQTW01002448.1_pt1 | contig 13462 bp, 15 predicted proteins | sample 1904831 | NCBI WGS metagenome assembly QQTW01 (sample SAMN09435610, study PRJNA476489) | Subsurface metagenome, whole genome shotgun sequencing project. | reverse complement strand
TAGGGCCATTTTCCTGTGGCGATCGTGGTTCCATATTTGACAGTAACGCTTGAGCTCGGTACCGGACTTGGCTTACAGTTCGCAGCTCTCAGACGTTTGCGTTGAGTCTGTTTGCGCTACTTATGCCATGGAAGTACGGCTTCGAGCCCTCGAAAGAATTCTGCCTCGAAACTGTACGGCACACCCCGTAACCTACAACTTTTGGACGAGTCTTTACAATTTGACATATTGTAGTACGATCCCACGTTGCGTTCGTAAGTCGGTGGAAACATGGCGCATTGGCTAGCGATCCGCCAGACGGTACATGGCAAAGGGGATTGGTTTGATAAGATCCCGTTCGACGCTGTAGAAGACAAGATAGGTTGACGACCGATATGAACTGCAAGGGCTGAGCCGGCCTCTTTCAGACATTTCCGAGGTATGACTGGAGCGGCTGTGGCCATGCTATAGGCTTTGGCCAGGCCGGGTAAATATGAGTTCTTGCGACATGCATCAATGCTAAAGCTCCACGCTAAGAGCGTGGTGTCCCTGTCAACTTACCGTTTCGGCGTTTCATAGCGAGATCTAGAGCGGGAAGATAATAAGCAGCGGCTTATTCTTCCGTTCCCCAGATCGACTACTAAGCACTTACCCCATGGGGGCCAAACAGCTCCGTTAAAGCTAGCCAAACCTCAAGGAGACAATCATCAAGCTTTCAGAGCTGAGTGACGGTACCGACTATGAGACACGATGCAACCAAAACATCGCTTATTCGGCGAGATGCTGGTTGCTGTGCGAGGTCCATATGGGCCCCAAGTCGTTCAAGCGAAGATCCATCACGCGAAGGCTGCCGTTTGCGCTTGTGGCGCCAGACGACGGCATAGACCTACTGCAGCTTCCCCTCAAAATCATGCAGGAACCAATAAGCTTAAGGACCTGATGTACGCGCACGAGTGCGAGCCTACTGTCGGGCCGTCCGTTGCCCGCCATGTTGCAATTTGTGCCGTCTTCTGGATGTTTCTTGGTTGAAGTAGTTCCTGGCGGATATTCCCCTTGCCTACCCCGCGTAGTCTACATTTCCCCGAAGCTGCCGTAGGTCGTTTTTCCATGTGGCGTTGCTTGTACCTGGATTTTGGGTTCCAGCTTTACGTTCAATCTGTTTCCTTCCTGTATTCGATTCTTCCGAACGTCCCTGGCTTCGAAGATGGGATTCACAATAGCAAGCCTCTGGCAGGCCCCGGCAATCAACCCAATTAACCGTAAGTCCAACATACTGGCACAATATGGAACAAGAACTGACCCGACGACAGAAAAGGCCACGTCAATACCTATTTTGAACCCTTTCAACGTCTATGGACGCGTTTTCTTCTTCTCGTGGTGGGGCTTCTTCGTCGCATTCTGGTCGTGGTACTCTTTTCCACCTCTTTTGACGGAAACAATCAAGGCGGATCTCAACCTTTCCCAAGCCGAGGTAGCGAACTCTAATATTCTTGCCCTGGCAGCTGCCCTGATCGTACGTCTCGTTGCTGGCTTTGCCTGCGATCGCTATGGCGCACGATGGACGTTCGCTGCAATCCTACTGCTGGGCGCCATACCAACAGCGCTCGCAGGGACAGTCACGACGCATAATGGGCTCGTTGTGCTTAGATTCTTTGTTGGCATCCTTGGTGGTAGCTTCATCCCGTGCCAGGTCTGGACAACAGGTTTCTTCGACAAGAGCGTAGTTGGCACCGCGAACGCAATGGCAGCAGGGCTGGGGAATGCTGGCAGTGGTGTCACCTACTTTCTGATGCCCGCAATCTTCGACTCTTTGGTTCAAAGGCAAGGCCTGACCGAGCACAAAGCTTGGCGGGTTGCCTTCGTTGTTCCGTTCATTCTCATCGCAGTAACGGCGATTGGCATGATTTTGACCTGCCCCGACACCCCCACCGGCAAGTGGTCGTCGCGGAATAGGGATGTACAGCGCCACCTGGATATGCGTGATACTTTTTTCAGCACGAACACGGCGGGAAATGGGCAGGGAAATGCCTCGAGTATCGACTCTGGAAATGACACAGTTGAGCTGAACTCGACCAAACGGCATGGACACTTCACGGATGCACAGGCGCAGGAAGACGATCTTCTCACCGCTGCAAGCTGGGAATTGGTCGAGAAGCCAACCGTCAAAGGCTCTCTTGAAGCCTTATGCACGTTACCCACTCTCACCCTCCTGGTCGTCTATTTCTGTTCCTTCGGTACGGAGCTGTGTATCAACTCTATCCTTGGAGCATACTATGCCAGAAACTTCCCAACCCTTGGTCAGACTGGGTCCGGGAGCTGGGCGGCTATGTTTGGGCTTCTGAACGCGGTGTTTCGTCCTGCTGGTGGGATTCTTGGGGATCTCGTCTATCGCTACACCAAGTCCCTGTGGGGTAAAAAAATACTGCTTCATTCATTAGGTGTCCTGCTAGGGGTTTTCATGATTCTGATCGGATTTGACGATCCTCGTTCGAAGTCCATGATGTTTGGGCTCATGACTGGCATGGCCTTTTTCGGCGAGGCAAGCAATGGTGCCTGCTTTGCTTTGGTACCGCATGTAAGGCCCACATCGAATGGTAGGTCAAGTTCTGTTCCGGTCCGCAGCCATTGCTGAGTTGTGATGTAGGTCTGATTACAGGTGTTACTGGTGCTGCTGGAAACCTTGGCGGGATCGTGTTTCTACTCATCGGTCGCTATACCAGCGATGCAGCCGACCACCCAAAAGTATTCTGGTTGATTGGCATAATAACTATTGCGGGGAATCTGCTTGTGGCCTGGATTCGACCAATACCGAAAGGTCAACTTGGTGGCCGGTGACGAACGGAGATGCTTCTAAGCAATTCTGCCTCACTGTGTACATTAGGGAACCGCTATGACCATTTTATGCTGAGACGATTGGGAGTTGTATATTGCGTGCGACTGAGGGCGGCGGCGGACCGGCACGACGTCTGGAGTCTTTCTTTACAATAGAGTTTTCGGAAAGTAATTCCGCACCCCCTTATTTCCACCAAAAAGGGGTATTCTAGGACTTAATTATTTAACAACGCATGCTTCCCGTATCCTATAAACTTTATACTAGAGATTTATACTATCTCTCTCTAGCTCTACGGCTTTTTTATTAGCTCTTTCTACGTCGTTCGTAAGATATCCCCTACTTTCTTTTCGGGACTCGGAGATAGCTACTTAGCGTAGGCTTAACTCCCGCTTAACTCCCGCCTACTACGCGCTCGCGTTAAGTAGTTTTAATAAGACTCTAATATCTCGCGAACCGCGACGTATAAAGTCTAGCCTTTTTAATATAACGTGTAAAAGAAGCCTAGCTCTTTAAATTATAAATTGCTAAGGTATTGGAGCTTATTTAGCTTCTCTACCAAAAATCTTCCCGAACCCCTTTTTGGTGACAGCCCTACCAAAATGCCAAGGTGCGGATTTACTTCCGGAAAAGTCTATTGTAGTGAGGATGGGTTCAGGTGCTGGTCTAGGCATCGAGGTGGGGTGTTTGTACATACTGTTTCAGCCTGGGGGAAACCATTAATCCGACCAAAGGTCTGCTATGATCGAGTGGCTGAAAGTCGATTATATCTCACATGCAGCCATGCTTGCATAGGCCTTGCAATAAGAAATGAGAATCCCTTTCTTTGCAATTCAGGCTATAGCACTGAACAAGCACTGCAAAAGCGATGTAACCAGCCTTATGTGCTGGTTGGGCCCTGGTCCATTTCCTCTCCAGCAAGATCAGAATTAATGTATCATACTAAGTGATGGAATACGGCCGACTCGGAATCTTGCAGACAGATGTTTGCCATGATCGTCCCGGTCGGTTCATGGCGCTGGGCTGATGCAAGCATTGGGCGATTCGAGTCTCCAAGGGCATCTACTGTTGTAGGCGGTATGTCTGTATCCCACGAATCTCGGATCTCTCGGATGGGGTCCAGCTGCCACCGAACGGGACACCCATGTGAAGCGAGGGTTTGAGCGGCACAATCATTGATGGCTACCTAAATATTCGAGAAGTAGAATGGATGGAGAAGTCTAAAAAACAGCTGAAAAAGATGGTCGATTTGGAGCCGGAGTTTGCCAAGAGCGCCAAGACATGGAGCTATACCGTTTCGATCAATGCATACACCCCTGACTTCTCGGATGGTAGAGACAGCCGAGCTCCGGGAGATGAATCTTCATCTCGTAGGAGGGATACAGACTTCTACAAGCTGGGTGATAACCACAAACAGACACAGTCGGCAGCGATAATCACCCTCGACGTGATAGAAAAGCAGCGGCGAAGCGACCCGATGGACCCCGTTATCTTCACGCCACGGCTGAAGCTAACTCTCGTCACGCAAATGGAACGAGGGAGTCCAGAACTCGAATGGCTCCATGAACTGCGCAGTAATAAGGAGGCCACGTGGTGGAGGTAAGAGTCGCTGTTCGAAGTCACGTTCCATCCTCATAAACTCTCTCTGTGCGCTCGAAAAAGGGGTTTCGATTGACCTTGTCAAGCATTTACGGCCGGTCGAGTTCGATCGAAGACACCGAGAGAGTCATGAAAAGCGCATTGCCCACCAATGAAGGGATGAAACGCACATACAGGGTCACCTACGCAGTGCACGCACTTGTCGATCCGACGGGTACTTCGATCGAGAACGAAACGCAACCCGCTGAACAAGGGATTAATCATTCGACAAGATTCATCGGCTTAGTTGTATTGGCTTCCTTAGATGCCGGCAGCCTTCCATTGCCCGAGGACCTCACGTTACCATCCGCAGCCGCCGCAACGATCCTCACTCTCGAGCTCGGGTACCTATTCTTACCCACCGGTTGGGGAAAAGGATATGCAACCGAATCAGTCAGTGCGGTGCTAGCAGCCTCTCGAAGGGCGCGATCATTCTGGACACCCTTTACGAAGCTTTATGTCAGAGCAATCGTCAATGATGCTAATCCTGCGAGCCAGCGAGTTATGGAGAAATCCGGAATGGTGAACCGAGGTATATATGAATGGGCTGGGATCCCCATTTTCCTTGCTGGAGAATGGACGGAGCAAAGTACGCTGCATATCTTTGGTATGCACCTGTTAGAGTAACGAAAGGTTCGCTGCCAGTGACGCGAGTATTTTCCACGAATATTTGATTAGACGCTAGAGACGTAGTCAGTAAGCTATTGAGCGCTCGGCAGAAGGAATTGGGTTAGAAATGGCAATAGAAGGAATCAAAGAATGTTATTCCATGGTTTCACATATGCTATGTATCTGTGGAGATCGACTGGGCGATATGAAAGTATCGGGTGCATGTTCGCCGTCAAGATTTTCAAGAAGTTGGGGCGAACGTTTCGCTATTCCAGCCATACTTCCTCGCCATTCTATTCGCCTCGAACCTAGTCCTTTCGTACCTCATCTCGTGCGAATGGTGAGACTCGTGAATCTGATAGGAGCGTTAGGTTTCCACAGGGGTCCGAAATACCATTTAGATCCATGCCTATCCCGAATCCCAAAACTCAAGCCCTCAATGCCATCCCCTGCGAAATCTTCAACGGTCCGAGATCCCTATCTTCCTGATAGCTTTCCAACTCCCTCATTGCTGCCGCTGCTGCAATCCAGGCAAATGTATCTCTTCTCGACCCTTCAGTCCTCTGTTCCCGTTCCCTCGGCTTTTGAATACCCACGTACAAACAAGCCATCGAACGGCGCAATGCTTCCAGTTCCTCTTCACCTGCAGTCTCATCGTTCTCCCGCATAGCTGCCATGAGCATTAAAGCCTCTCGATCATACTTCTCTTTCATGCTTGAAATGTATTCCTTCTGGCGCTTGGACCGGTAACCGTTGCGGCAGATGATGTTGCCGATGAAAACTTCGATTTCTTCAAGAACTTCGGCATTGTTTGTGGAGTATTGTAAAATGATCTCATAGACTGTCGCTTCGTATCTATTGCCCGCAATGGATTAGCAGTTGATCGTAGTGTCGAGAGGACGCCATGTCGATGCAGGAAGGCTTGTCAGACATACGATTCTCTCATGCCCCAGGCGTAGTCGACATAGTGCTTCCACTCCAGTTCGGTGGTTTCAGCCTGCAAATACTCCCATAGACTCACTAGAATGCCCTTGCTTGGCCTAGCGTCGTCCTTCAGGATCGGACTCCTCTCATGAAGGTCTTTGAAAAAGGCTCGCTCATCAATGCTTCGGTACAGGATGCCGAGGGTTTTCTTGCTCTCGTAGTAGCGGGGTGGTCGCGGTTCGCCCACTCTTCGAGAGTCATCGGGCTCGACAAGGTCAATCTGTTCGCCTTCAAAGCTGATGCCGTGTTCCTCTATTCTGACCTTTCGTCCGGGCGCCATGAAGTCGGGTCGGAACCTGCAGTTGCGGCAATTCAGTGGGAAATCCTCTTCGTTGACCTTGATAGTGGGGATTGTCAGCTGTAGATGACTTGTATAGCCAAGTGTGAAAGGACTAACCGGTATGCCCGTCTTGGAGTAGTCGACGGCAGTAGAGTGCATCTCTGCTAGCGTACGACAGTCAGGATGTAAAGTCCCTTGCTCATGCTGATCAGCAAGTACCATATGTTGTGTTGCCACTATGCCGAGCTGGTCCTGTTCCATGAACTCTATAAAGAAATCACTCATATCTGGTCGAGTGATTGTTCGGCCAATGTCCAATGGTGGGAGCCTTGGATACGAAGCTGGCTCGACACACGTTTTGGGTATCAGACTCTGGTTCCAGACGATGTGATAATGGTCTCCGTCGAGGTCACCCCCAGCCAATTGGCTGGGTAGATCCCTTTCACCCTGTGAGCTGAACGCAATACAATTGTGAAGTTGGTAGAGCGGGGAGTCTCTCGGGACTGTAACAGCTTTTGCGATCTGGATATCGCCGGGATGAAGCGCAGGGGAACGAGCCACAACCACGTCGCCACAAGCGTGTCCCGGGCGCCCGTCTTTATCAATCCAAGCACAATAGACTTCTCCTTCAGCCAATGTTCCAGTCTCATCCATGATACCATACAGCGTCGCGCCCTCCTTAACAGGGATCCGTGTCTTGTACTTCAGTCCTTGCAGCTGGATCAAGACCACGGCGTCCAGAACATCGCGAAAGAACTTGTCATCGCTTAACTCCAAGCCCAACGACTGCATCTTCCGGAGTAGCCATGTTGTATGCGTAGTCATACCCACATTGTTTTGCTCAAGAAAGGCTGCGGCGTTGCTGATAGAAGAAACACCGGTACGCAGCTCGTCAATGGCGTGACTCTGTAGGTCTTTGAAGGCCTCATCCGGAACACCTAGGTCCTCAAGGATTTTGATTAACTGGCGATTCAGTACCAATGGGAGCATTTTAGCTGCGATACCACAAATTTCGATCTTTGGATCCTCGGTCCCTCTAAATTTGATCATGGAAGGGCGAAGCCGTAGTACGTGGCCATCAAGTCGGCTATCTAGCGAGATCATCCCTTTAGCACCTGTCACTTGTTAGCTTCTACATCGCACGGGTCACCGATTGAGACGTTAGTTCATGTGTCGATTGCCTGTCTGGGTAATACATTGACACATCCCAAATCTTATGGCACTTACCAGCGTAGCGGATCTGGAATACCGTGGCTGGAATATGGAACGACTTCTGTGTCGCCTGCAGGGTTTCCAAAACCTTCATGGAGCAAGTCCCGACTCCATCACTGAAACAACGGTCATTCCGTTCTATGTCGTCAACTTCCTGAACATATGTGGGGTCTATTGGGATCGAGCTGGATGTATCCGTGAACGCCTGGCCGATGCGGGCCGCACACTTCGCGGGTGATCGGATATGGCTGAAGTCTCCTAGCTCCGAGATAATTGAGTCTGCATCGATGCGCTTGCCGTGTATCATGAATGGAGCCAAGAACCAGCATGTCTGGGCCCTTAGTGAGCTATGAGAGAATCCGAGGAACTCGTACAGACATCCGCCGGCCTCGATGCCGTTCCGGAGCACGTCTCTAAATCTCTCGTGGAAGATGGCTTCATTTCTTCTAAGGCGATCAAAGTAGAATGTCCCTCCATCTTCATCCATGAAAGTCACACGCAGAAACTGGTCTGAGAACCCACTGTATTTCGCAGGACGCGGTTGCTGCTTTCCGGATCTGGGCCAGCGAGGTAGGTTGCAGAGGGTGTTACTTCAGCTCGGTATGTGAACACGTTAGTCGAGGCATCGATGGTTGTTCGATAAGATTGCTCTTCTGTTACAGATTGGATGTTGGAGCCAAGCAGCGCGAATAAAGCTTGTGAGTTGAGGTTATCAGCGTTGACGAGTGGCCCAGCATACGGCAGCTCCTGAAACAGACGACGCAAAGCAGCAACAGTAGTTGGTGTCCCATATTTTTCTTGCATCAAAGACACGTATTCCGTCATACCCAAGACGGTTGGCGGTGGCAGGTATCCATTCTGAGCCAGCTTCTGCACCTGGAACTTGACCCCAAAGCTGAGCTTGCTTCTTCGTTTGAGGTCGAGCTTCAACTGGCTGAACTGCTCCTCGAGCGAGACGCCAGCCGGATAGGTTGCGACTGGGTTCAGGGAGCATTGTGGCACGACGCATGCACGCTCAAGGCTGAGCAGGTGAGGGATATCCGATGGATCTTGGAGTATCAAACGGTACTCCTGACAGCTGGTGGAGACCTGGAGCGGTAAGCCGTTCACCCCTATCGCTCGTATTGGACGGTTAATACTCTCTCTCACCCAGACCATAGGTGCTTCTTTCAAGGTGTAGACAAGAGCGAGGGCCTCGTGGGGATCTATGATGGTAGATACGATAGCACTATAGGGAAGTCGGATCCTGTAGTAAAGCGTTAATCGATGACTGCTGGAGTGTGGAAGATCTGCGGGCTTATCAGGGCTTTGTTCATCGGTCGGCAGTTCAACGTTGTAGTCAATCACAATGAATCGATCTCCAAATATGATGGTAGCCTCGACTGGCAAGACAAAATACGCGCGGTAGTGAATTTGAGGTCCGATGTATTCCCATTTCCCACAAGCCAGGGATGAGACCTTGAACTGCCGTCGTAGTTGATCCGTGGTCCCCGCCAGAGCTATCGTAGCACCTTCGGTCAACAGGACTTTCTCCTCCCTCTTAAGAACCCTGACCAGGATCTCATTAGGCTCTTTGTCGCTCTTCTTGATAGTGAGCCGTTGGCCGTTGAGAATTAGTCTTTTGGAGAAGCGTGGGTTCTTGCACTGCTCCACAAATTCGAGGGCGTAAGTTCGCTTGTGACTGGTTAGGATAGCCTCAATGCTGGATTTCAAGATCCGGATCTCAAAGTTGAAAATCTTGAAGGGTTCGAGTAGTGGTGCCAGGAACCTCTTCAGGATGGTGCTGGTCAGGACTGGAGGGTTGGGACCCTTTCGAAGATAACGGATGTAAAGCTGGATGCCTTCCATGTTTTGTTGAGTTGAAATCACGCAAGAGAGGGTCTATGATACAGAGCTCTGCCGATCACAGGCAGACCATTTTGTTGAAGACTGTCAGGCCCTGTTTCAGCTCAGTAGAAGTACGCTGCGGACGTCCTGGATGTAGCTTATCAGATATGGGAGGTAGAGGCAATGAGTGCGAAGACAAAGTATCGGAGACTGTTCGTTGAAGCCATTGACCCAGCGCCATCGAGGATTATAATTGCGAATGATGGTGAGTCCATATCGGTGTAATCAACATGAGGCCCCACCTTAACATCCAACACTTGGCAACAACCTAGGGCCCTCGGTCTTGAACCCCCTACGATATGCTGAGGAAAGGTGGTCTGGGTCAGTCGAAAGCTATTCACTCGCAGATGTTGTTTTGAAGATATCTTTCAATGGGAGCAGATATCTCGAGGTCTTGATCATTAGCATCGCCTCTGTGGTGCCATATGGCCAGATAGAAGGTCTTGAGACCCCTTAGCTTCAGCAACGGTTCCAGGTCTTCCTGGTGGAAATCTCGCCAAGGGGCACATCCCCAGATGTCTAAGCGGAGATGCTGGAGATTGGAGAATTCTCTGGCGAGCAGTTCCCATTTACGAACCCAATTATCATACGCAGAGTTATAGGGCGACTTGACATCTTTCAAACGGATCTGCCATACATTGAGATCAATGCGGACTGTCTTGATCGTGCTTACATGGGACCCCATCCGTCTCACCATGGCTTGCACAATCTGAAGGTCATTGATGTCGAAGACGTTGCTCTCGTAGAGAACTTGCAGGGCCTCAGAATGAACAGCACGAGAGGTGAGCAAGAGCGAGCTTGCATGAAAAGACATCTTCTGAGGGTATGAGACGTAACAGGGTTCATTTCGAACGCCACCACGGCACCGAGCCGTACCAAGTTCACGGTAATTGAGTGAACGTTTTCTCACATTCCATTGAACCTTGGAGAAATCTCGGCAGAGGAAGCATTTGAGAGCATGGGTCTTCGAGTCGATCATCATATGGCATAGATTTCCGCCGACGACTTCCCTCCATATTTGCAGTCGTATCTCGACTGGTAGACGCGCCAGAGGGCCGTTATGACTGTGCGTTATAGAGTCTTTGGGCGGTCGTTTTCGACTCATGAGCCTGTGTCGAAGGCGTTCAAAGCTTGTCATTGTGATATGTGTATGATGATTACAACATGCGATTGAGAATCTGACTGGTGCGGTGGAAATGAAGCCTCAGCTCAGAAGATGACGTCATGATCACGTGGTCTCAGCCTCTTCTCAACCCCACCAATGGCACGTCACACTGACTTTTTCTATCATTCAGTAATTGTTGTCTCTGAGAGCTTGATTTCCCCTTGTCCCCACTCTTCGACCGAAGTGATTGTCAAGTCTTGTAATAGAGCTTACTGCCCCAGCCCACATCCTGGAAGAGCCAGGACCGAGAGACCATAGCGATCCGCGAATAGAGACTCGGCAGGCCAACAGCAACACTCAATATAGCGTCATCTGTCATTCATGATGGGATCAGCATTTGGATTCAAACCCTTGCTTGTTCCGATCAAGAGTAGCGCCAGAAACAGTGTCTTGATATACGTGCCGTTCCCTTCCAGGACCGTGGTGATGATGCCACAATCCGGTCACTATCATCAATGGGGGCGCTCCTATTGAAGGTGTAAGTGCAATTCCTCTAGCCCAGGGCAGTCATATATATTTGGTCATGACTTAGTGAGTCATAGATGGACCCACAGGATTACTTTGACCTGGATGACATATTTGTTGCGGGATATCTCACTAGTTGGCATTCCGTCCTGAGACAGCTCGACCATGAAATAATCACCAGGAGTGACGGTTCCGTGCTATGGCTTGCCACGTTGCATGCTGCTTTCCCTAAGCTGTATCTACATCTCTATGAAATGACACCGTCATCTGTCCAAGAGGCAGACCTCGTCCGTTCAACCCCTCCCATATAGCAACCTGTAAAGGATGTGGCCGATACCGCGTGAATTCTCGCAAAACCACCACTGCTTCTTCCAAGACGCCCCACATCAACTCCCTGGATGCTGAGTGCGGATCGACATCCGCTTCCAACATTATATACCCATGCACATGCACGAATCGAAACTCGACTATTGCTTCCTCGCCAATGGTACGTATTAAACCGTGTATTCGCTGGAGGGCGCCGGAGAGGGTGAGCTGATAAGGGATGATTAGAGATGCGACCTGGTCTTGATATCTTATGAATATGGCATCGCGGTGGTTCACAAGTTGTCTCCAAGCGGCCTTCGTGGTTTGACGAGGAACTTCGGCTGGGTTCCAAGCCTTTTCTGTTGTGGAAAAGGCGAGATTTCCTGCTGTCACTGCTGTGCTTGGGGCGACAACTGCTAGGTGGACACAGGTAGCAAGCAACATGAATGAAATGAGCCTCCATTCCAGATGCATCATGTTTGATGCTGGGATACCACTCTATCACAGCGGTTCTGAACCAACATTGGTTCATATGGTTCATATGGTCCCCGCCTCTTTGCTGACTTATGTAGTTGGCGCATATCGCATACCGCAAGGATGACGACTGTGATCGCGGCGTGCCTATCATCCTAAATGGGGTAGGAAAGGATCGTATACTAGAAAACGCCGAGGCTGATAGTAAAACCTTGCTTTCCTTCTGTTTGATTTACATCATTGTCCACCTTACCCTCAATTTTTATCACTTGGATATCTTACCCAGAGCTCCAAATGAGCCACTGCTCAATGTGAATGCCTGGGTGTGAAAGACAGACCCGTCTACAACTTCATGGATCTCTAAGTTGCTTTTCTGAATCTCCTTCTTAATTCTGGAGCGGTTAATGCTCGGAGGCTTTTGCCTCATACACGCCTATGACCTCCCCAGTCTTTAATGGCGTTCTTCCGGGCCCAGCCCTGTATGGGAATGGTTCCCCTGAATCGAATTCCGTGACCGAATCAGGGGTTTTCCTTCGGGGGGGCAATAACCTCGATGGATGATTGATCAAGACACATGAGCGAGATCAACGCATTCGTGATACAAAAGATCACTATCTGAAGGAAAACTCCCGCATGTCTGGATTACCGCTGTTAGGCGATCCGATTGGTTTGGGGGAAGAGCAAGAATCAAATTCCTCGTCGCGACACGCGCAGACAGATGCGCTACCCCGGACTACGATTATTAAGGATCGAGGACTCGAAATCTGACTTTCACTCTCTGCACAAGTCAAGTCGCTTTGGCCATCGCTCGAAGCCCAGCACAGTTCGCCTCATTCCTACAACAGATCGCCTGCGCCTTCCCACCCCTCGCCCCCACAGATGTACCTCCTCTCAATACTCGTCCTCGCTACGCCCATCCTCACCATCTCCGCCCTCCTCCTTCCCCCAAACTCAACTTCCCAATCCCTCACCTCCCCCCGCTCCCTAATCCTCTGCTACGACCGTCGCTACGCCACCCACTCTCCCGCCCCGCACGACTGCGTGAAAATAATAAACGACCGGATCGCCATCCCCACCTCCGTCGCCAGACGCCCCCGCGTATTCTCCCGCACCCCGGGCAGTAACTTCCTCAAGCTGCCGCACACGTGGGACACGGCTCGCCGACAATGCGACGTGACGATCGATATGCCGGGAACGACGACGGAGATCGAAGAGGCAAGTTTGGAGGATATTAAGGAGGCGGCGCTGGATGTGTTGGCGGAGTGTGTGTATGATGGGGATCATTTAGGTGGGGTGACGCATACGGGGGTGGGATATAGGTTGCAGGTGAGGGTGGAGGCGAGGATTAAAGTGGGGGCGAGGTTTAGAGACATAGAATGAGTTTTATGTCATGGCCCCTGCGTTACGCACAATAATGTGTGTGGGCACGTCCAGCTCGGCTCGAAATCACATGAACTCAAAACTCGGAGGACCAAGGAAATGCATTTTACTAAGCATGACAGAAAGATTATCGAATCACTGGTGAGCTGCAAAATGACTTTGCAACATTTTACAGTGGTTGGTCCTTCACAGAGGACCGGTCCTTCACGTGGCTTGGGATCCCAGCCAGCAAGGGACAAAAACTTGACATCGG
>QQTW01002447.1_pt1 | contig 13463 bp, 11 predicted proteins | sample 1904831 | NCBI WGS metagenome assembly QQTW01 (sample SAMN09435610, study PRJNA476489) | Subsurface metagenome, whole genome shotgun sequencing project. | reverse complement strand
ATTAATGGATCAGCTCACAGCAAGACTATTAGTTGGCGAACCTCGACAGAGTAAACTGGCGAGCAGAGCCTTATGTTAGCGAATCCACCTTCCATGGCTATGTGGAGAGAGGGCAGGTGTGTCAGCAAACCCGGCATGCTTCAGCTGAGTCTGCTCTCCTGGACTGCTGCGTGCAATACTACTCCTCAGTAGTACTCGTCCGGAGCTCTGTCACCCTGTCGTCCGCAGGGGATGAGAAGGATCAGGTTTCAAGTCATCTCAACAGTGAAACTTCAGTTCAGATGCTCCTCGACGGCTGCGGGACTGCGTGACTGTCGCGTGCAAGACCCGATTAAGTTTGATTAAGTTTGATTAAGTTTGATCGAGTTTGGTCGAGTTTGGTCGAGTTTGACCGGAAGCCCTGACGTTTCAACTGCCTTAGCCGCTAGTCCTCATTTGGGGCTGACTGGCTCCCTAGTGCGCCAAGCTTTCCCGATGTATTTTCTTCAGCTTCTTCAAGAACTTCTTCAAGAACTTCTTGATTGCTCTTTAAGCTGGATACTCTATAAAGAAGTACTCTCTGATGAGCGAACAAGGGAATATCAGCTCCTTGCAAACATCCTACCACGGACTTCTTGGTGGCTTCCGTCGGTGTTCGGTCTCAGCGTCAACTTGGAGGAGCTTCAGCCGACATGGCCTGCATTTCGGTCCTCCCTTGACCGGTAAGCTGTACTTCCGGAAGACTGTTCAGCAGCCGAAGCAGCTGCATTGAATCCTATACTCGCGTCCAGAAGGATCGCCGAAGTATGTCAGAGCACTTGAATCATCACGGCCTGCCCGCCTTCCACCCTACATCGCGACCTCCTCTTCCGCCTATACATATGTATCTTTCGCCTTCTCTACCCACACCTGTCTTTCTGTGACCGCTACCTGTCATGCTCTCGAATTTTCCTTTCTTCCTTCTCTCTTGTGATATATTCTTCTTGTAAGCTTGTTGCATCCCGCACTTCTTCTTGCTTGCGGCGTGCGTCTTACCACTTTCTCCAATAAGAACCAATTCAGTCTTCGTTCTCCCTGAACTTGACCCTCTACGGTCCTCCGAACTTGAGTCCTTGAGGCACTGATATAGCGGGAAAAATTGTTCGATTCTGATCACTACCCCTGCTTGACCTCCATCCCCGATCCGTATACTACCTCTCTGTCCAGTAGCGGCGGTTGCTTCTCTTATTATGCCACTCAAGCGTACCTTCTCATTGTGTGCTCAGTCCAAAACAGAATTCAGTCGACTTGCTACATATGCGGCTCGGATTCTTTGATCCTGGCTGGACCTAGTGTGGCACGGCAGCATCCCATTTCTTGACGCTGTACCCTTGGCTACATGGTAGATGAGCTTGAGTTGAACCCGCTCTGACTCACTCATAAGACTAGCGGGTTCAGAACGAGGTCTGGTTGATATTTTCACCACATCTTCGAAAGGGCTTTCACGAAGATCTTTTCCCAAGCAACAAAAGGGATCGAAGCTCAAAAGGGAAGCCTGAAGTGCGAACTTGCTGATCACAGATCCACCAACCGAAACAAAGCCACTTATACGCAGTTCCAAGCTTATACTCATTTCCTTTCGCTTAACATCACTCAAGTGTGTGATTTGCACCTTGAACAACCCACCCCATTCTGGGCACTCTTAATTAGATTGTCGCTTCAGTGCCTTTGGAGATTTGAAAACGTGAAACGAGGACACGGAAAGTCCCCGCGTTTCAGGTGACAACAATCCGTGGATTCGAAACGCAATCGGCTTCTCCATCGCTCGCAAAGTCTAAGCTAGATCTTAGCCAGACCACAGAACATGGTCAATAATGCGAACGACATGTGCATTGTAACGAAACATTTTAGCACCACCGCACTGGCATGGATAGATGATTTTCATAAATCTTAGCAGACCCTGGTACAGACGACCGACATGCATTTGGCAATTTTTTCTACCGTGGAGTCGCTGTCGTCAACAGAAAGACACCGCTACCGGCTAGGCTTTGATAATTTCAGCAACTCAGATAAAGACCTCACTGATCTACCTGATGATGCCTGAGCTGCTTGACTGGCCGCAGCAGCGTGAGGAGTACGTGCCGGAGGTCCGCTGCTGCTCGCAGCTCTCCCAGATCCAGGTGCTGGAATCTCTGCGACTTGATCTCTGCCTCCTTCACCCTGGCCGACAGGAAAATGCCTCAACATCGTCTCGACCCAATGCTGCGTCATCACAGTCCGGATAGTTAACGCCTCAGTCCACGAGGAGGTAGCATAGTACCTTCGTATGCGATCAAGAACCATATTCTGGAACAGTGCATCATTTTGGACCTTTCGCTCAAAGGAACGGATCTGCGCTGGTGTCGCTTCATTATTTGCCACTACTTCGATAAGACGAGCATCCGCTGAAGGCGCAGGCAAAGAAGGCTGTCGACGAGAGGCGACTTTGCTGTTCATTGCTTGACCTCTTCTCGCTCCACCGGGCCCTCGGTCGTCTCTTCCTCCCGTCCGTCCTCCCAGTGCGGTATTAACTCCAGATTGAGCAACAAGACCAGCCCGCAACTGTGGGCCCAACCTTAGCGCAACCTCTGCAGATGGCGTAGCTCCTCTCCCTCCGCCTCGCCCCGGTGTAGTCCCCACTGCTGACTCACCTTCAGCCGCCAACCCAAACCACCCCAGAACAACCTCAGTATGTAGAGGCCCACCCATCAAACTCCCCATCGCAGAGTGTAAGCGCACCGCCTTCGCAGGATCCTCCAATGTATACTTGGCATAGCGTTCTAGGAGCAAATGTCGGAAGGCGGGCTCGGCGTGGATTTTGTGGCGGAAGCTCGGGAGTTGGGACGGGTTCGGAGAATTAGTGGCTAGGCTTTCGATCAGGCTGAGATCGGTATTTGGTGTGGCTGCCTGCGGGTTAGAGATGGGGTTTCTGAATGAAAGGGGGAGATGGAGAAGAAGAAGAAGGGGTAAGTTGCTGACCTGGCTGTCTAGAGGGGCCTTGGTTGGATTTGGGGTTGGTGGTTGACATGCTCGAAATGATATGAACTTTCTTCTGGGTATTGAAGTTTGTTCCGGTAGCGATATCAGACTGGTGATATGGTAGGGGTAAGTAGGAGAGTAGAAAAGGAAAAGGGAGTATCTTGAGAGATCTAATGACGGCTTGAGATCTCGACTCTATTCGTGTGAGTGCCACATATACAGTAATGGCATCATGCTTGCCTGTCCAAAAATCGAATGGCTGTTTTGAAATGTGAATGAATGTTTCAAAGAGTAAAATAAAACCGTGTTTCTGAGACGCCTCCGGTCCCCCTTCTGTTTTGAACATGGCAGAATGATGATGGCTGCCTCCTTAGAGTCACCTAAATTGCTATACTGCTGGGCTGTATCGGTCTGTTTTGCTGTCCGGACGCCGTCCGATTCACCTGTAGTAGGTAGACCGTAGTTACCTCCGCCTCCAGTTTCCTCGGGGTCGAACGCCACCAGCCTCGCGTATCCTGCTGTGCAGTCGCTCCATCTCTCTCTCGGAGACGACAGAGTGGACCGGTGCACCTTCTCCGGCTGGGACCTGATGTGTCGTCTGCGAGACTTCGGCTACTATTTCCAATCGAGTTGGGGGTCCGGATCTCGCGTCAGCGGCCGAAGGTGACGGATTGGTCCGACGCTTAGACCGAGATGATGGTGCAGCAGATCGAGAGGCTGATTCTGCTCCACTCGCAATCCGAGATCCGGTTGTGTTGGATTGATGTGTTGCACTTGGGCTATTGCTGAAATGCGATACGAATTTGACGGCCTGAGTCAACATAGCCGTTCGACCTGCTACTTGCTCTGATTTTGTGATCCGGTCCTGAGCTGAGTTATCTGGCTGCTGCTCAAACTTAGATATCGCTGCAGCCTGAAAGGCATCTGCTCGGCCTGCAGCCACGGCACGGCTTGGTTGAGGCGTGCCCCGTGCGATGGGACCTACTCCCTCTTCAGTTGCTGAAGGCGCTGCTATTGCAGTACGAGCAGCATCATCTTGACCGGCTTTACCAACTAATAATCTGGGTGGGCCGGGATGAAGCGGTGGACGTCCTTCTCTACGCAGACTCGGTCTTTTGAAAGGACTTGAATACGCTAGATCTGTTTTTCCGGATGGGTTTCTTGCACTGGGTGAGCGTTCTGTACTGGATGAGCGTTCTGCACTGGATGAGTGTTCTGCACTGACTGGACCCCTTTTGCTGGATCCGCCTTCGCTAGCAGATAAGCCTACTCCTATAGTGCGACCTTGCCCTATGCCAGGACTTTGTTCTTGAGCTTGGTTTCCTCTAGGTGAACTTCCTGGGCCTGGATTTAACTTTCTTTGATTAATTTGGCGAGGGTATTCCTTTTTAGAGACATTCGCCGAAGCTTCAACTCCTCTCTGAATGGGATTAAGCTGCAGCTCTTCTGCAGACCCTGCCGGCACTGTTCTTTTCCTGGAGCGATCTGCACACAGCCTCTCCTCGAAAAGCCGAAATCCTTCCACAAGATGATGGTCCCAGGGATACAAATGCAACGACTGAACATCGCCATGTTCCCCTGTTAAGAGCCTCATTGTTACCGCCTTCTCGTAGTTTTCGGATGAATTGGACGCGAGATATTTCCTATCACGTGCTAAAACACGGTCTTGGAATGCTTTGTTGCTCTTGAATTCACTTGCAAAGTGCTGCGCTTGCGCAGTCGAGGCTATTTTGCAGGCTACCAGCTCGATGAGATCGACTTCCTCAAGGCTTTCATCAGGTCTCAGGGGTGGACGGTTGTTGGCACGTGTGACCCCGGGCTCTGCGGATCGAGATGGGCCTCCCAGAGCCACATGACTTCCTTCTAATAAATCTCCGATTGACGGAAAGATATCACGGGACGCTTCTCCCGATGCCAAAGCATCCTTATTCATTTCCGCACGCATGGTATCGCAGCGGTTCAGGGCACGCTCCAAATTCTTAGCCATTTTCTGTGCTTCTTGCGATGATATTGATGCCCACATGCTTTGCATATTGCAGACGCGTAAATAAAAGTTGTCATTGCGTAACAATCTGTCTCGGAAAAGGTTTCTTTGGGACATACTGGCTTCGCCATCAGCAACCTGATAGAAGAGACCATCTTTATCATCCCAGTCGACACCGGCTTCCTCCGAGTCTCGATCCTGTTCAGAATCGGCTTTGAGTCTAAAGTCTAGGAGCGGTTCATCTCTGGTTAAGCAGACCCGAAGCACTCTCACCATTGCTGTATTTAGTCGGTCTGCTTTGTTCGGGTCCCCGTATCTGTTGTAGTGTAGCTTGCGATCTCGGATCATTTGGCGAAAAGGAGCATTACTAATGATCAGTTTCTCAAACAACTTCCATTGCGGCGCGGTAGCTCCGTCTTCCGCTGCAAGGTCGATGAGTTCGATAAGGTCGGCTTTTACCCTCAAGTCAGCATCCATAAACGGTGGGCGATGGAAGGCCGAGACATACTACCTGGATTATGTGAAGGCCCAGCACCTGATGTGCTACCACCCCTGGCTGACATGATGGAAGATTTGCAGTGGATCGCCGAATTAGTAACCTAACTTCAATTCTCGTCTCTGGCAAGGTCAATGAGAGACTGTGAACTGGTCATGGATAGAATCATAATAATGACAATGGGAAACACGTTGCTTTGCTTCATGCCCTACCTCGAATACTGCTAAGAGTTTCAACCAATTTGGCCTGGAAGATTCGACCTTAGGTTGGACCTTATATCAGTACGGTTTGAGGTGAAAGTCGTTTCATGCTGGAGCACGGTTTCATGGTTTGTTCTTGATGGATAGTCACAATTGGACACCAAAGGTCCAAAACAAGTGCACACCCACAGCTCCATCTTAGAGGTTTTAAACTTCCGCACCCTGGAATCGTTTGAGCCATCCTGTCCACCGAGTATTATGTTGGGGGGTTGAGGGTGGCAGCCCTTGAAGTCAAAATGTGCAGGAGGTTCGAGTGTAGCAGCTTGTCAAAGTACTAGGTCGTGGATCTGCATCATTTCCATAATGACCATAACGATTAATGACAAGACGCATTGGGTTGAAAGAATCCTTGTCAACAAGCTGAATATCCCTACAGGTGGCCATAACATATAGGTCCTAGAAGGCAGATTTCCTGCCACCTATTCCCGTGAATCGTGATCACATCCCTCTGCTTACATACAGACCCATTCAGCAACATGTGCGTAGAGATGGGTGATGTGCGTTACTTGTAGACGCTGATCCACACGCATGGGTTCAATCTCAATATTCTGCCTCTTGCCTCTTGCCTGCCTGTACTACAAACTAACGTGCCAACCAAAAGTTCTCTCTCAATCGTCCAGCCTTGGTCTTGTTGACGTGGTGATATTGTTGGAGCTCCTCATCTGTGGGCCATCCGCCCCACTCCTCCCGGTGTTGATCAACAACTGCCTTCGCTTCGGACAGCAGCTCCTTTTGCGCTGGCTGCCAATCCTCCTGTAAACCGGTAGATTGGGCAAGGTCCTCATACCGCCACTGTTCTTCAAGCAAGTATCGGACAGCAGTGATGGTCTCGCGAATAAGCTTCTTGCTGTTGGCGAGCTCATCCGCTAAAGAATCAAGCTCTGGAGCAAAGCAGTGCATCCAGCGAAGGAGCGTTAGGATCGACGCGTTGTCTTCTCCCATCCCCAAGATACGAATTGTACGGTGAAGAACAGATGGTGTAGGAATGTGAAGCAAACGGGTGCGGTCTTGTGCGGCGGATGGATGATTAAGAGGAAGCCACTCACTCGATCGGGCAGAATCTTGTTTGCTTTCCGCTGATCCTCCGTGTGCCATAGCACTGAACAGACTCTTACATAGAAGAACGGATTTAAGCCTACGGTCGCGAGAGAGCTCTTGATGGTGGGACACATCTTGCTGTTGTGCTTTCGCTAAACGATGAGGCCCAAGCACATTTTCTTCCAGGATCTTACCAATGTCTCTGAACCCATCGAAGTCGAGGTCCATTCCGAGCTCGTGCATATCGCGTAGGTCATCAGGTAGGAACGCCCCCAACCGTTGTAAGATTTGAGGCGTAAATTGACGACTCCTTAGGCCCTGGATTAGAGCGTACCAGATCGGTCTGTAGGATGGTTGAAAAGCCCAGACAAAGCTTTGTGCATAATAAAATGGGGAGGTGGTGCGTTCTTCCATGGTCGTAGCTTTTTGCGCGCCATGAACTGGAGGAAGGGCGAAGTTTATTCCGGCTGTACTCCGCACTCGACAGAGCATGCCGACATATGTAGCAATGATATGATTATGGACGCCACTCAAGATTGTGCGCATCTCGTCGGCATCCGTTGCAGCGCGTCCTAGAAGAACGTCCTTCTCCCTTTGACGCAATGTGCTTGCGTTGATATATTTCAGTCCTTCTGCAAGAGATTGTGCTTTGCCTAACAGTTCAGCCAACAGATGCTTCCCAGGCCGCAGGCCTCTTTTGATCATCCTTTCGAAGAAACTATCAATTGTGGGCGGATTTGAGGAAACATAAAGGAAGTCATGGGACGATGTTGGCTCCGGCCAGGTTTCTTTGCCGTCTCCCGGTACCACTGATGTGGCTTCCAGGGTAAGGTTATCATTACCATCTTTGACGTATAAGAGTCTTGCAAACATCGCATTGTACGGCTCTATAGCGTTGCTTCCCCCAGAAACCTTCTCAAACGCGGTAAAGCAGGCCCAAGCCTCTTTGAGTGTCCGTGTCGCAAAAATTCTGGCTGCCCATGTTCCGTCTTTGTCAGTGTGCGCCTCCTTCGATTCAAGTCTGTGAGCAGCATGTTGCAGCACTGAAGCTGGACGGAGCAAAGCCCTTGTCTGTATAGTAGGGGAACCATCGGTATCCCAGCCTGCCAGAACACGAGCGCCCTCTTCCCAGTGTGATGGAGAATAACCAGCCTCGATCATTCGAAGCAGAACATCAGCTGCTCGACTATTCTTGCCAGGGTCCTCGCTATCAGCTTCGATACCAAGGAGTTCTTCTTTCCATGGTGGCCATGAAAGCGCTTTGGACGTCGCCCACTTCCTTTCTGAGTCTGTCTTCTTGTGTGCCAGCTGAACTTGGACTAAGGCTCTAAAACCTTCCTTCGTGACTGGTAAATGGGGTCTGAACTTCGTCATCTTTCGGATGAGACAAAATTGAGATCGTTGTCGAACAGCGATTGAGGCAAATGGTTGCAACGATGTGGGCATTGCAAAAAGTGACAGAAGACGGTTGTAGAAGAATGAGTAGTCCTGAATACGTTGGCGGCTAAGATTGACTACTAAACCATCAGACTCTCGGCCAATTAGCCGCCCAGCAATGGAAGCAATCTCTTCAAGGGCATTTGGCCAGACAATCCTGGCATGACGCACGAGACGGATAACTAGAATCATGGCAGCCCCCTCGTCGATCTTCCGGATGGGAGTCAGAGGTTTTGGTCCCGTGACTTCTCCTATACAATGCTTCCAGATATAATCAAGCAAAAGCCGAAGACTGACAGCTTTCAATGATCTTGCTCGTAATATGAAAAGTAAAAGAAAGTTCGGCGGAGACGGGCCACTAGATGAGTAGATAGTATCAGCTAATGTGGTGAACTTCCGTACCGCTTGATTCGCGTTCGAGGATATCAGGACGTCAGCCCAGCTTTGGACGTGATCTTCATTAAAGCCTCTTGAATGCAGATAGTCCAGATTTTCTGTGTTCTTGTTGCACTGGGAGGCTCGAGGCTCAGAGGCACCTCTTTCGGCAATGTATTTAGCCAGAATAACACACAGAGAAGGTGGCCCAGTGGGCTGTGTTTGGAGAGATTGTATTCCAACAGTCCCTCGCATAGCATGGAGATGGTTGACCATCCGTCTTCTCCTCCATGGGATTTTCTCCCATCGGCGTATTGCAATGTGAGAGAGATCTGTTTTGTTGTCACGTTTCGGAGTAAAAGCATTCCGAGCCTTAAGGGGAAGTGCAGCAAGAAGCATCTCTGACGGTGTTGGCATTCCAATTGCGGACATTAGAAGCTGTTTTCCGCCGCTTTTTGAAGGCGGCTTCTCGGTGCAGATGCCCCTAATCCGGCCCTCCAAGGTTCTCGTGGCCTCAACATGGTCGTTTCCTGGCATTGACGGACCCTGTGGAGAATATCGATCGACGGAAGAGGAGAAGCCTATTCCTCTGGCCTCTGCCGCTTCCGTGAGCTTCAATTGACTACGTCCCGATGCCGCTCGTGTGTGCTCGTCTGGAGACCCATGTTGGGTAATATGCAGCCCATCCGTAGAATCAATACTACGGCCAGTATTCCGAGTGCTGTCTATGGGGAAATGCTGGACGCCTGTGAAGGAGTCCGGCGAATTCGGTAATATCTGCTTTTCCTTTTGCAAGACTGATCGTACACCAGCGGTCGAAGTGCTGGCTGGTAACGAAGTGATTGGGACATCTGGCACGAACTTGGAGAAAGTGTGAGGTATCTGAAAGGCAAGGTCTGCTTGGGGAGGTCCCTCATTCAAGGCACCCGCATGATCCTGGTCCTGGATGCAAATCTGGTTCACACCTTGCTGCGCATCACTAGACGGAATCGTAGACTTTCGTCGAACTGCATTTTCCCTCGTGATGGGCTAAAAGAAATGGTCAGGGATCTGCGCAAGTCAAAGGAGACAAGCCTACCTCATGCTGTTGAAGTCCGTGACCACGTACATAGCTCGCAAATGACCAGTTACAGCAGAGTGCTCGGAATTGCAAGGCGCGTCGAGAATGAGATGACATCCATCGGCACTAGCACTATCGAGATGCCTTCATGACAAGGGCTTCTGGGCAGAACACGTCCAGTACGGAACACAAGTGATTCAACTCTTCCAGTGGTACAATTACTAATATTGAGTGTTTATAATTCACAACGCTGCTGCAGTAGGCAATTTAATTATGTCCTGTAACTAGCGTAGATTTTGGAGCGGAATTTGCCGTCACCTCAACCGCCCAAACATGCAGATGACAGCCGCTTCAGTCCAAACTATCCAACTCGTTGGACTCAAAGCCAGCTAGGTGAAGGGCGACTCCCTAACTGCTGCGGTTGTATAGAGACTGTCTTGCCTCCTTATCCTCGAAGAGATTCGTCTTGTGCAACCGTCTCTGGCGCAGAGAGAACATCCAAAGCCTTCTTCCTCAGTCGCGCATCTCCCTTCGGCACCTGCGCGGCGGATCATCCACCCATCAAGGGACAAACCAGATTCATTGGCCTCGTTTCGTCGGATGCCCTTGAGTTATTTTGGGTATAGTCGGCGGGTTGTCTGCACATCTAAGGTTAGGATCGGTCGCGTACAGCTTTGCGTTTGTTGGGTAGGAATAACTGATTAAAGCATCCAGATCTAGCGTTGGCTCTACCCTCAGCAACGCGCACTCCGCGATGACCACCGTGGGCGCCGACTTGGCCCTTCCCCAAAATGATCTGTCAACCGCCTCAATTGCACCCGTAAAAAGGAAACGTTCTGAGTCTGTGGATGAAGTTTCATCATCTACAGCTGTAAGAGCCCCAAAGCAGTCTACTGGGTTTTCCCGTAGACTGCAAAATGCTTTGCCTTTGCTCCGCAAGTACGTGACAATCGACATCTCTTGCTTGCCAGTGACTGATCGTTCTTTAGAGCTGATCAACCACCTTCCATTCTCAACCATCCTCTACCTTTCAATGGCGAGCGAAGTCCAAAGCGGCCGAAATTCTCATCCGAAAAGGCCGAAGCCGAAACCATATCCTCCAGGATCGAGTCAAGCTATTATCATTCCCTGGACATGTTACTAGTGGATGTCGACACTGCTGTCACCTCTTTGATTGAGAGCCTCAAGTCTGGAAACCATGCCCACGCAGATTTAGACTTTGCAGGCAAAGCAGTCAATCAAGTCACCCTCTTCAAGCAATCCTTAAGTAGAGTATGCCGGCATATCGTCGAGGCAGATGCGAAACCGAAAGAGGAAAGTGGCGTTGATGAAAGTAATGTGCCAGGCCGTGCGGCAAAAATGTCGAACCCTGCAGTCCTTGCACTTACTAGTCAGACCGATAGAGGTCCAAAACACCTGTACTCCGGCCTGCAGAGTTACAGCACGGCTGTTCTAAAAGATGCAAACTCCTTCAATAGCAAGCAATCAACAGACCTTACCAACCTGAAGCCCAGCAGTTTTCCAAATGGTATTACCGTCACGCACACACCGCCGTCGAACATTCATGGCCAAAGCAGCTCAGCAAAGCATAAGCGAGTTTTCGGCGAGGTATTTCGACCACATCGCTCTCTCAAAGCCCTTGAGCCACCGCGTCCTTCTCGAAATGCAACTCGGGGTTCATCGTTAGGTTGGGTGAATCATGAAGAATTGGCTGGGACTGAAAGGTTCACACCAGCGTACAAGTCAGACTACAGATACGCTTCTTTACCAACAGGCTCGTGGCTGCACTACAACAGTGTCGAAGCTGCTGCTGCGTTGACTCCTGACAGCAAGCGTCGACAAAGAGATCGAGCTTTGAGTTCCGGCGACAGTCGTATGACTGACAGCGGAGAGATTGTAGAGCACGAAGAGGCAAAGATCAAAGCTCTTTTTCAGTCCGCGTACTCTTCTTTTGCACCTTCCGTAGACAACTCTGCTGCTGCTGTGCCCGAGAAAACCCGCAGCCAGGCTTGGTGGAAGAAAGTTGGGCAGAAAAGATTCGAGGCATTGTTAGCACTCCAATACCCTGAGTCGGACCTGGACGGCGGTGACTCTAGCTGGAACAAAGTGGACCCCATTGAGGATGATTTTGAAGGTGCAGTCGCTGACTTCGACGGAGATGCGCTAAGAAATCCGCTGGAAAACGGAGAGCACAAGGCAGATTCTAAAGATGTCGATGAGGTTCTGCAGGAGATATCCGACCTACTTCAGACACTGAGCTCGTACCAACGTATTCGGAATCTGTCAAAAATGAGCAGCGGTCCGGCCACTCCGACATGCACGGAAACAGACGTCTACGAGATCCTAAGGTCGAATCTTGCAATCTTGGTCAACTCGCTGCCACCTTACGCCGTGGCGAAACTTAGTGGTGATCAGCTTGAAACTCTTAACGTTAGCACCAATCTCATAGTTGACATGAAAGATCATGTTGGTACCATGGAGCAGGATGAGTACAGTATGCAGCGACAACGAGCGGCAATGCCAGCCACTCATTCAGCAAATGCGCGGAGCAACGTGTCAGTGGGGCCCGGGGGCAGGCCAGGCAATTACAGTGCTCAAACTGTGAACTACAACCAACGAGCGAACTACCCGAACACTCCTCGAACCCCCTATGTCAGCCAACCTCGATCTGTGCCTGCCTATACCAATACTGTTACGCCTCAAGCTCAGAATTATCCAGCGGCTCGTCCTGCACAAATGCCTTCCCACCGCGCCAGTCTACCAACCCCGCAGCACCATCAAGGTCAGCCATATTCGCGTACACCCAGCGCAGCGCAATTCCAAAGACCTACCAGTAGTCAACAGAATGGATATGGACCCAGCTACGCCCAGAGTGTTAACTCCCAAGCATACGCTCAACAACGTCAGGCCCAGTCTAGTTACTCATATGCACTCAATCAAGCGTCACAGAAGCCCAGTCCAAGCCCGCAGCCGGTTGTCCATGCCCAACAGCCTTATATGCCGCCGCGGCATGTACAGCAGAGCCAAGCTTCATCCTCCATCCCTTATGCAGTAAACAATCAAGCAGTGCTCACGGAGCAAGCGAGAAGTCAGCTACAGGCACAAAGGCAGCTCAGTGGTACCCCGCAAACCCCCAACGTCAATGGCCAGTATGCTCCGTTGGCACGTGACTCAACACCAGGAGGGGGACCACACAATGGACGTCCGGCGGTGGCGGCGGGTGGTGGTGTGCAGTAACGTCGAGGTGGTGTACCTAAAGGTGTAGTTCTTGGTATGGCGATCGGTAGATCAGAAGGATTTGGTAGCTACAATGCTCTGGAATACAGGAACCTCTATCGAGTATTTAGAGGATCGTTTCTTTGCAATGCAGTGAGTGACTGAGCCCGCTGTCAAGAGCTTACCAGTCGTCCAACCCTCTGACTGACTGACTGACTGACGATGGTTTTATTTGGGTGGATGTGTACTGTGCCTTTCGAACGCCATCAGCTACGTAAATCCGAGGATAAGCCCAGGTCCATGAGAGTCTTCGCCTTTGTGCAGCATCTCAGCAGACTACTAGTCTATCTTAATTCCCTTAGCAGTATCATTACTAGTACTAGATACTACCTTCTCGCTACATGCCGCGCTCATAAATTACTACGTATAGGCTTCTAGCAGTCTCGTCGCGTTTAGCATGAACAGCAATCAACTTTCCCGATGCAGAACACTAAAGTCTAACAGACGTGATATCGAGATCTACCTTGTACTTGCTTCTAATGGATCTGATTGCCCCGAGCTAAGAAGCGAAGACGATCGAATGGATTCTGGCCAACGCAGCGGGCTTATGCAGCCGTGCTG
>QQTW01002446.1_pt1 | contig 13466 bp, 7 predicted proteins | sample 1904831 | NCBI WGS metagenome assembly QQTW01 (sample SAMN09435610, study PRJNA476489) | Subsurface metagenome, whole genome shotgun sequencing project. | reverse complement strand
AGTGGGGTTGAGGCGATCAGAGTCAGATTTCTGAGAGGTGCAACATGATGTCCAGCGAGGACGAAAGGGACATGTTAAGAATTATGGAATGTGGAAATGTGCCAGAGAGAGCAGCCGACAGTGAATCAGTGAGGGGGTGGAGGGAGAACAATGGAGACTTTCTAGCATGGAACAATAGAGCAAATTGCTGACACGGTTCATCCTGTCTTTACTGTCTTGACTGTCTTGACTGTCCTATCACTAGAAGCGTGAGTGATTTGCTGATAGTAATTTCAGAATGTGCGAGGGGAGGAGGTGGTATAGAAATAATAATGAAAGAGACGTGGTGGCATCATTGGATGCAAGACACAACAATTCGTGGTGGAAAGTTGTCATTTTTAATTTGTACGTAGTACACATTGTATTACTCCTTCCAGCGCCCAATGCTCTTATCAGACAACGGATCAATATCAAATATCTGCACACAAAAGTAAAAGAACACACTCGCAGATCCATCACCTCCGTCATCGCCAAAATTTCCACTGCTCTCGCTTCTCCTGCAAGCCAACTCCCACCAGTCTTTCTATCTCGTCCGCCCCCTCAGCTCGGAGAAACTTTTGTTGATCAATTTCCTCTCCCCCTTTTTCGTCCGTTCCATTATACAACACTGACGGATATAGGACTCCTACACCATCACCTCCTAGCGTGACAGTATATTGTTCAAAGCCTGCCTGTTGAAACTTTTCTTCCAGCTCCTTGACTGTGGCAGCATCAGCATTCGACTTTAGGAGCGTTATGGCGCATCCACCTCCACCAGCTCCAGTAAGCTTTGTCCACCCGATATCTGCATAATCCACGAGTTCGCGGATATGTTCAAGCTTCGGATGTGAGACTCCCAAGGACACGAGATGGCCATGATTGATCCTGAATAAATCGCCAAGATGCTCCAGGTTCTGATCTGACCGAGCATCAAAATCCTTCGATGTGATCAGATTGCGCGCCGAGTTAGTCACTTCATCAATGCTGTTCAAGGTGGCTTCGATGACGGTAGGGTGTTTCTGTTTTATTGTAGCGACTTTGGCGACTTCTACAGATGTCGAACGTGATTGCTTTGTATTGATCAGTAGTAGAGGCAGCTCAGGGAAGTCATTAAGTGGAGTCACTTCAGGAGGCTTGTTGTAGTCTGTTCTCTTAAAGATCACAGCCTTTCCCCTGGTCGACACAGTATTGTCCACACCGCTGGGATTGCCATGAATGCAAAGCTCGCCCACGAACGCCCACCTGTTTATACGCTCAATCTGTGTATCGACCTCTTCCCTCGGTTGATCTACATGCGGGCCAGACAGGATCTGAATCTGTTTCAGTAATGCGGCGCTGATACAAACGCAGATACTAGCACTCGATCCCAGTCCTGCTCCGATGGGTAATGTGGATCTCAATGTGTATATAGAAGCCGAAGCACTCGGTGAGCTAAGTGACAGGAACAGGTAGAGGAACGAGGAAGCGGCAGCTTGATGGACTTTTCGTTCTTGCTCCGGAAGGTGGGAAGAGACGTCTGCAAGGTGCGGCTGCATTGCTTTGACCAGATCCAAGTCGAGCGAGGTGACCATGTCGTAATATTTCCTCTTTTTGCTTTCTTTTGCGAAGGCGCTCCAAGGCAGATCTTCAATTGTCCATGTATGGTCCAGTCTAATGTCGGGAAAGACGAGTGTGACGGTTCGATGCGACTTGGAGAGGGTAGTGACGAGGAGGTAGGATCGGAGAGATATGGCAGCCGCCATTGCAGCTTTTCCATACACGACTGCATGTTCACCAAAAACAATCACTTTTCCCGGTGCCGAGACCATGAAGGGTGGTGCCATTGGCGACGACGATTTCCTGCCATGACCAGCTCTTGAACCGTCCATTTCCGAGTCTGTACGGAGCAACATCCCATCAAACATTCATTAAGTTATCATATTGAGCTTGAGCGACAGCCTTGATGGCTGTAGTCACCGAGCAGACATGAGAGTTCAACAATACGATCAAGGAGATAGGATTGGGCCAGATAGAGTTTGGGGGGGATAAAGATTCGCATGAACACTACCAAACGATTTCTATGGACTGAATAGTACAGTACTTGTAGCTGAGTATTTGAATATGCAGGGACACTGTACCAACTCCGGGGTGGTGTGTTCGCAGGGTCAAACTCGGCGTCAGGAGATTCCGGGTCTTGGCATGTTTATATGTGCAGGAATTTGCATAGCAAATTATGCACCAACTCGTCATTGTTGTGCCAATATAAGAATGAATCAATGATACTTCTAGAAAAGGGAACTCTTCACTAGAATGTCTATCACGCCAACTACTAACCTCGACTCCCAGCTGCTAGAAATCCATACGGTCGTTCACCTCCATCAATGATGAAAGAGTCGTGTGCTTTGTTCAACAAACGTAATCCCGAGCTTGTCCGCCGTGTCAAACACAGCTTGATCATTTTGACTCCCACTTGGAGCTGCGATGTATTTCACCCCTGACCGTCCGGCCCGGAAGACATTGTCAATAAAAGGGAACTATGCAGTGTTAGTGGCAGACGTTGGACTTTCAGATCTGACTTACGAAAGCATCACTCGAAAGAGCAACCTCGCTCAACTTGGACAACCATGCCTCACGTTCTTGCTCGGTAAAAGGTTGTGGCACTTCCTCAAAATTGTTCTCAAAGGCTTCCTTTTCTATACCACTTGTGCGAGGCACCTGTCCACTGCAGAGCATGTCAATCGCATTGCTCTTGTCCGGTCGCTTAGTGCCCTTCTTCCATTTCAGGTTCAGCGCCCGTTCGTGGAATCGCATCCACCAGTTGTCCGCTTTGTCACCTGCCAGTCGTGTACAATGTATTCTACTCTGCTGACCAGCGCCAAGGCCGATGACCTGCCCATTTAGTGATAAGGCCACGCTGTTGGATTGAATGAACTTCGCTGTAATGGTAGCTACTGTCAAATCGCGTAAAGCTGAGTCTGACAGTGATTTGGAGTCCCGGGGCCGCACAATTGAGGTGAAGGTTTCCTTCGGATTGATCTCTACATCATTTCGAGCTTGCGATAATTGAATGCCATACACTGTTCGTGTCTCTTGGGACGGTGGCTCGTATGCCTCGTTCATTTGTAGAATCAAGTATTTGCCACCTTTCTTCTTCATCAGGATTGCTAGGGCCTCCGAATCGTAGTCCGGAGCAATAACGCCGTCCGAGACTTCGCGAGATATGATCTTCGCCGTTGGCACATCGACCTTGTCAGAAAGAGCAATGAGATCACCGAAACTTGACATTCTGTCAGCTCCACGAGCACGTGCATAGGCTTGAGCAAGTCCCGATTCAGCAAGACCATCAATATCATCTACCATGTAGACTTTTCGTTCCACTTCGCTCAAAGGGACGCCGATAGCAGCTCCGGCAGGCGATACGTGCTTGAAGCTGGCAGCTGCTGGGAAATTGAGGGCTTTTCGTAGCTCTTTGACAAGCGGCCACGCATTCAAAGAATCCAGAAGGTTGATGTACCCCGGAGATCCGCACAGCACCTTGAATGGCAGGTCTTCCCCTCGCATGAAGGCTGATGCAGGTTTCTGATGTGGGTTCTCGCCATATCTTAAGGACAAGTGCTGCTTACCATCTCCGGCATACTTCTTTCGGAAGAAATCTGAGATAGCTGCATCGTAGTCTGCGGTATGCTCAAAGGCTTTAAGAGCATAGATTTTTCTACTGGCCTCTGTAATCTCTCCTCGGTCTAATTCCTGCAAAAAGTCCGGATAATCCATTGGATCACTCAGGATGGTCACTCTTGTGTGGTTCTTGGCAGCTGCTCTGAGCAAGGTCACACCACCAATATCAATCTCCTCAACCGCCTCCGGGATCGTGACATTGATCTGGGCAATCTTTTGTTTGAAGGGATAAAGGTTGCAAATTACATAGTCGACCTTGGTGATGTTTTGATCTGCAAGATCTTTTTCGTCAGATGCTAGGTCTCGTGCCAGTATACCAGCATGCACGGCAGGGTGGAGGGTCTTGACCCTTCCAGAAAGCATTTCCGGCGCATGTGTAATGGTGGACACATCTCTGAAGCAACATTGTCAGATGGACGACCTTTGAATAGTCTGCATTGCCTCCTTACTCGACGTTGAAGCCAGCTTCACGAATCAATTTTGCTGTACCACCAGATGCAAGAAGACGAACGTTGTTCTTGGTCAGACCTTTCGCAAGATCCAATAGTCCAGCTTTGTCATAAACAGATAGGATAGCTGTACATTGAATTAGTAGTGGTGACAGATATGAAGTGTCAATCGTGTCAATCACCTGTTTTGATAGCTGCCATGACGATTAAAACTACTGGACAAGTACCTGAACTTGTTTGGAGAGCGAGAAAAAAACCAAGGTGTTGGTGTAGTTCACATGCAAAGCAGATGCCAGCCGCTATCCCACTATTGGTAATTGTCTAGCGAAAGTAGTAATGTCGGTGGGGCGCCAAGAGGTCTGTGCTAGTTGTAACATCTCAGGAGCCTTTGATTGATTGACTGATTAAATCTTATGCTATCGAGCTATAAAGCTCATGAGGGAAACTATATTAAACACAATAAGAAAACCCTTCATGGGAAGAAACACTTATTCCTCTGTGTTGGCCCACTTTTGTTCATCCAATGTACCGAGTAGTCGTTATCTGTTGCGAGAGGTTGCGACCGGGTCGTCGCCGTTGCGGGGAGAAGAGTGGGATTCGTGTAGGTTGAAGTCGGTGCCCAATCCTTTGTGGAATTGGGGCTCAGGAGCCTTTAGAAGTGATATATTGCATGATGGCTACAGAAGAAGAGTAGAACCAGAAATAATTACGTATATAATATTATTTCATGTTAAACAAAAATCTACTAGTGCCCCTCCTACACTACTTTCGTCGGATATCATAGTACATTGGTGCCCTTCATTCAGTTGCCCGAATTGATCTTTAACCTAGAGACGCTGGATGTCAAAAGTCTTGTCTATCAGGCTCTGCGACATTGCGTGCAAAAGGCGACCCATAGCATTTGCTATGCCTACGAAGAAAACCAAAGACCACATAAGCTGGCTTCAGACTACCATCTCAATTACACGTGGGTGTACATGGTTCTATCCCATACGCGGCAGACCGGGGCTTTAATTGACAATATTAGCACGGTCCATTGATTATAGGGGCCCACGATTGTCAACAAACGGTCTTTTCCTATCACAGAATCGCTGAAAAACAGCTCAAAAGCCTGTGGCTGATAGTTTCGTGTACTGGCGAGCCCCCTTCGGATTTTCAACATACTTGACCTTGAATTGAGGTAGTTCTGTCGAAATCAATGTGGATGGTCCAGCTTTGCATTCAGGCGCAGGAGCAATCACTGTTAAGGCCGGATCAACATGATTTCGATCGACGATTTCAGGGCCAATTCTGCGTCCTTTGCGTTGATTGTTGCTCTTTTGCAATTTGGGAGGTGAGCTTCTCTATGTCCAAGAGAAATTTGAATATCACCCCGCGGTCGTAAAGTAGAGCTGCAGAAAGCTAACGTAGTATGGCGATCAAATGCGGCTCAAAAAGTTTGATTTGGGCAACTACGCTAACAGGGTCAATTGCCCACCGAGGGGATAGACAAGTCTTCTGAATTGTTCTCAGTACAAGCTGTGATCTATTACTCAAGTCGCTGATGTTACCATCTGACCTGGGTACCACGTACCTCAGCCTCAACAGTATTTCTTGTTGAATCCATCTAATGAAAGACGCTCCAGCCGGGTGATTGTACAGGTACAAGATCACGCATCGGGGCAGGGTATTAATGATAGCCGTTGGGTGTTAGAACACCCTTTCTATTGATAAACAGAGTTTCTAATTGATTGACTCGGTAGTCGTCGATGATGATATTCCACGGCTTGGTGATTGTAAATTAGCTCCCGCAAGTGCAGATTACTTGTAGTAATACCCACCTTTCTGGCATAAATTTTGACATTTTCTACTTGGTTGATACTAGTATAGCCGCAAGCACACCTGAAACAGACGTCATCGAAAGAGAAGCATATGCCAGAGCCTAATGCCAATCTGGGTAGATGCTAGCGGTGATCTTGGCGAATAAGAAGAATGTCAAATTGTAGTAGTTATGCCTGAAGGGTGGATAGCCGAACTCAGCATTGAAAGTGTGGCAGAGCAATCTCCTAGCCACGTGATGTCTTGGCACCAAATGGGGGGCCGTTTCCCTTCTAACCGCGAACTAACTAATAGTAAACTAGCAGCAGGTTGAACTAAAATTAATTCACCTGGGTAGCATCTCGCATCTGGCATCTCGCATCTGGCATCTCGCATCTGGCATCACGTTTGACAACTCCTGAAGCTGCGCAGAGCTTGACAACGACTCTCACCCTCTCTTTCACCTTTCATTCAAGGCTCTTGAAAATTATCCGTCGTTCCTTATTCTCTTGCTCTCATCCCTAAATCTGTCGCACATTTCCTTTGGTTTTGGCCGTCAACTTTGACGCGGATGAGGTTGGGCGTTACCCATCGTAACCATGGCGCAGGGCGGCATACTACCCATCAAGTTCACAGAGCTTCTACAGGTTGGTAGCACGATTCATTGGGACACAATGTGACTTTGCTGACTTGCGCATTCTCTAGCTTACGAATGCTGACATTGCTGTACGTTGTCCTTACCCTATTCTTGCAGCCGGCTGCTCGACCCGTTCGATAGAAAGAGCTAGATCCTAACATATTCCTGATATAGCCGGCGTCCATCGGGTTCAACTCCTGTGTAAGTTTTCTGCCTCTATCATCCATGAATTTACCTTGCTGACGTTTGTGATAGACCTTGGAGTCAGATCACTACGTCTGCGTCCGACAAAAAGTCAACGAAGACGACAAGCCTCAAGTCATCATCATCAACCTCAAGAACAACAATGAAATTATCAAGAGACCTATCAATGCCGACAGTGCTATCATGCACTGGACCAAGCAGGTCATTGCGCTCAAGGCTCAATCACGAACTATCCAAATCTTTGACCTGGGGGCTAAGCAGAAGCTCAAATCCGCCTTGATGAATGAAGACGTGGTCTTCTGGAAATGGTATAGTGAGACCAGTCTTGGTCTGATTACTGACACCTCAGTCTATCACTGGAACGTTTTTGATCCGACGCAGGCTTCTCCTGTCAAGGTCTTCGAGCGAAACCCGCAGCTAGCGGTGAGTCCTGCTAAGGGGTCCTTCTGTTAGCGAGCTGGATTCTGACTCAGCTCTTCACTGTAGGGTTGCCAAATTATCAATTACCGTGTCAACAATGATGAGAAGTGGATGGTTGTGGTTGGCATTTCACAAAAGGAAGGAAGAGTGGCCGGCACAATGCAGCTTTACTCGCGCGATCGTGGCATTTCGCAAAACATCGAAGGTCATGCTGCCGCTTTTGGGACGCTGAGGATTGACGGCCAACCTGAGGAATATAAGCTGTTCTGCTTTGCCGTTAGGACTGCCAGCGGTGCAAAATTGCATATCGTAGAAATTGACGCAAACCAAGCCAATGCCAGATTTCCCAAGAAGGCGGTTGACGTGTATTTCCCAGCCGAAGCGACCAACGACTTTCCTGTGGCCATGCAGATCTCGAAGAAATACAGCATCATCTACATGATCACCAAGTATGGCTTCATCCACTTGTACGACCTGGAATCAGGGACCTGCATCTTCATGAATCGGATATCAAGCGAAACCATCTTCATCACAGCGCCCGACTCGGAATCTGCTGGTGTGGTGGGTGTCAATCGAAAAGGCCAAGTTCTGGCTGTCAGCGTGGACGAGAACACAATCATAAACTACCTCCTTCAGAATCCTGCAAATACAGGCCTTGCCGTCAAGCTGGCATCACGGGCTGGCCTGCCAGGCGCCGACGAACTGTATCGACAGCAGTACAACCAGCTTGTTGCGTCAGGAAATTGGGCGGAAGCTGCCAAGGTAGCGGCAAACTCCCCTCGAGGTTTTCTTCGCACTCAAGAGACTATCAACACGTTCAAAAATGCTGGACAAGGCGCTGGGCAGATGTCCGTCATCCTGCAGTACTTTGGTATGCTTCTTGACAAGGGTGGTCTGAATCGATACGAAAGTGTGGAACTTGTACGACCTGTTCTGCAACAGAACCGCAAACATCTTCTGGAGAAATGGATGAAAGAGGAAAAGCTAGAAAGCTCAGAAGAACTCGGTGATATTGTTCGACTCCATGACATCAATCTGGCCTTGACTATCTACATGAAGGCCAATGTTCCTGCTAAGGTTGTTGCGGCTTTGACCGAGACCGGCCAATTTGAGCAGATCTTGCCTTACGCACGTCAAGTTGGCTACCGACCAGACTTTACCCAGCTTCTGCAGAATCTGACTCGATCAAACCCAGAGAAAGGTGCTGAATTTGCTACGCAGCTTGCAAATGAGGAAGGTGGGCCTCTGGTAGATATCGACCGGGTCGTTGACATCTTCATGGCTCAGAATATGATTCAACAAGCAACAGCCTTCCTTCTGGACGCACTGAAAGATAACAAGCCCGAGCAGGGACATCTGCAGACTAGACTCCTCGAGATGAATTTGATTCATGCACCTCAGGTGGCGGATGCTATACTCGGCAATGATATGTTCTCATATTATGATAAAGCAAGGATAGCGGCACTTTGCGAGAATGCTCAGCTCTACCAGCGTGCTCTGGAGAATACAGACGATCCAACCGTCATCAAGCGTAACATTGTCAAGACCGACAAGTTGAGTCCAGAATGGTTGGTCGGCTACTTTGGCCGAATGTCGTTGGAGCAATCTTTGGATTGCATGGATGAAATGCTGAGGGTGAATATTCGCCAAAACCTTCAATCCGTGGTTCAAATTGCTACGAAATATTCAGACCTCTTGGGCCCAAATCGACTCGTTGAATTATTCGAAAAGCACCGTACAGCTGAAGGGCTCTACTACTACCTTGGAAGCATTGTCAACTTGAGTGAGGATCCCGATGTCCACTTCAAGTACATTGAGGCAGCCACGGCCATGAATCAATTCACCGAGGTAGAAAGAATTTGCCGCGACAGCAATTACTACAACCCGGAGAAAGTCAAGAATTTCCTCATCGAAGCTAGACTCACTGAACAGCTGCCACTGATCATTGTCTGCGATCGCTTCAACTTCGTCAAAGACCTTGTGAACTACCTATACAGAAATCAACACTACAAATCAATAGAAGTTTACGTTCAGCGCGTCAATCCTTCACGAACACCCGCTGTGGTCGGTGCCCTGCTCGCTCTGGATTGCGATGAGAACATCATCAAACAATTACTGTCATCAATTGATGCATCCGCGGTGCCAATGGACGAGCTTGTCGCTGAAGTGGAAACCCACAATCGGCTTAAGATCCTCCTTCCATTTCTTGAGGCGACTTTGGCTGCCGGAAATCAGCAACAAGCAGTGTACAATGCTCTTGCAAAGATCTACATTGATAGCAATCATGATCCCGAGAAGTTTTTGAAAGAGAACGATCTTTACAATACGCTAACTGTGGGCAAATACTGCGAGAAGCGTGATCCAAATTTGGCATATATTGCGTACAGAAAGGGGCAGAATGATATAGAGCTCATCAACATCACTAATGAGAATTCGATGTACCGCGCCCAAGGTCGATATCTTCTTGAGCGTGCTGACCTCGAAATCTGGGCGTTCGTGCTCAATGACAACAATACACATCGACGAGCCCTCATCGATCAGGTCATTGCCACAGCTGTACCCGAATCGAACGAGCCACAAAAGGTGTCTGTTGCTGTCAAGGCATTTCTGGACGCTGACCTCCCAGCCGAGCTCATTGAGCTGCTGGAAAAGATCATCCTCGAGCCATCACCCTTCAGCGACAATGGCAGCCTACAGAACCTGCTCATGCTCACAGCCGCTAAGGCGGACAAGGGCCGGCTGATGGATTACATCCAACGCCTGTCAGAATTCAACGCAGACGAGATTGCAACTATGTGTATTGATCAAGGTTTGTTTGAAGAAGCTTTCGAGATCTATAAAAAGGTCGATAATCATGTCGCTGCCACTAATGTTCTTGTCGACAATATCGTCAGCATTGATCGTGCACAAGAATATGCGGAACGTGTCGAGCTGCCAGAGGTTTGGAGCAAGGTGGCGAAAGCACAACTTGACGGTCTACGAGTGAGTGATGCGATAGAATCCTACATCAAAGCGCAGGATCCTAGCAATTACAACGAAGTGATCCAAACAGCGACCCATGCCGGCAAGGACGAAGATCTAGTCAAGTACCTAAAGATGGCACGAAAGACACAGCGTGAAGCAGCAATCGACACCGCGTTGGCCTTTTGCTATGCGAGACTCGACCAACTGCCGGAACTTGAAGATTTCCTGCGTTCAACAAACGTTGCAGATGTCGAGGCATCAGGAGACAAGGCATACGAAGAGGGACTGTTCGAAGCAGCCAAGATATTCTACACCAGTATTTCGAATTGGGCCAAACTTGCCACTACACTTGTCCATCTCGAAGATTACCAGGCAGCAGTGGAATGCGCTCGACGAGCTAACAGCGTCAAAGTCTGGAAACAGGTCAATGAAGCCTGTGTTGCTAAGAAAGAGTTCCGTCTAGCTCAAATTTGTGGTCTTAATCTGATTGTGCATGCAGAGGAGTTGCAAGATCTTGTGCGGCAGTACGAGAAGGAAGGCTATTTTGAAGAGCTCATCTCCTTACTTGAGGCTGGCCTGGGTCTAGAGCGAGCACATATGGGTATGTTCACGGAGCTTGGTCTTGCACTGTCGAAATATCACCCGGAGAGGACAATGGAGCACCTCAAGCTGTTCTGGGGTCGAATCAATATTCCGAAAATGATTCGCGGTGTAGAGGATGCACACCTTTGGCCAGAACTGGTCTTCCTCTACTGCCATTACGACGAGTGGGATAATGCAGCCTTGGCTATGATGGAACGAGCTGCTGATGCGTGGGAGCACCATTCTTTCAAGGACATCATTGTGAAGGTCGCCAACCTCGAGATCTACTACCGTGCATTGAACCACTATCTGCAAGAACAACCACTCTTGCTCACAGATCTTCTGCAGGCTCTGACTCCACGAGTTGACGTCAATCGTGTTGTTCGAATGTTTGAGAAATCGGATAATATTCCCATCATCAAGCCGTTCCTGCTCAATGTACAGGGGCAGAATAAGAGAGCAGTGAACAATGCCATCAACGATCTTTTGATTGAAGAAGAGGACCACAAGACCCTCAAGGATTCGGTTGAGAATTACGATAATTACGACCCTGTTGAGCTTGCTCAACGACTGGAGAAACATGAGCTTGTATTCTTCAGACAGACTGCAGCTCAAATCTATCGAAAGAACAAGAGATGGGAAAAGTCTATCGCGCTGTCGAAACAAGACAAACTCTTCAAAGATGCGATCGAGACTTCGGCTATCTCTGGGAAGCGCGAGGTGGTCGAAGACTTGTTAAGATATGTAAGTTGCCATTTCCCAGATGCCTCACTTCCCGACCCTTCACTTACACTCTTCTAGTTCGTCGAGATCGGCAGCCGAGAATGCTACGTGGGCATGCTTTACGCCTGCTACGATCTTATCCCGCTTCATACGGTTATGGAGATTTCTTGGCGCCATGGTCTGAACGACTTCACCATGCCTTTTATGATCAGTTACATGAGCCAACAGGCATCGACTATTGAACAGCTGAAAAAGGACAATGAAGAGCGGAAGGCTCGGGAGGCAAGTCAGCAAAAAGAAGAAGACCAGACACCCATTCTCGGTGGGTCACGGTTGATGTTGACACAGGGTCCAGTGGCTGGTGCACCCACTTCAGCATCATTTGGGCAGCCTAATGGGATCACGCCGCAAGCTACAGGGTTTGCAAGAGCTTATTAGGCGACTGGGGGGGGAATGAGATTTGGTTGTAAGGGCAAGAAGGTGGAGTGACCGAGTCCGTCATTGGAGGTAGTCGACAAACTTTGCAGTGAAAATGATTGTACTTTCTGGGCCAGGGAGAGTTAATACGGAGGGATGTGAATGTATATTCATGCATGGCTGATGGTGGATGGACGAAGAGCTACAACAGCAGCAGCAGCATATCCTTTACTAGCTGCCGGCTTCTCCCCAAATGTATTCTAGATTCAGTGACAAGCGAATGAAAAAATCGGAGGGCAGATGAATAATTTCAAACTCTTTGAATTCCATCTCTTCAGTTGCCAATTGGTGATCTCAGTACCAGAACCATCGCTCTCCCCCTCTCCACCAGCTTCGCCTTCAGCTTCAGCTGAAAAGTTCCAGTTTGGGGCTTGCTCTCTTCCATTCCTCCATCCAGTCATCGAAGTGCTGACACTGAAATCAAAATCAGGTCAAGTCATCTTCTACTTTCCACATCTACTTATACCATACTGATACTAATACGTATATTTGCAACAGCTGACTGGGTTTTATATACCACTTTCATTTCATTTCATTTCATTTTCATACCATTAATATTGATTTATTACACCCTTTTGAAACCTCCGCTCCCTTCCGCTCACCCCTTCAGCACTCCTCCTAACAGAGAGTCGCCATGAATATGTTACGTCATGGATATCCACCACTCTCTTTTTCTATAAGGCTAGGGTATTTCAATGTCGGAGGTTAGAGGGACACTGAGAGATATTTGGGATTCAGGGGTCTCGCTTTAGAAAAAGAAAGATGGGGGAGAGGGAAGGAGAGACAGAGAGAGGTTTCCGCTTGGATGGATCAAATCTGCTTTGTGCTAAGACTAATATACTTGGGACACATTGGATTGCGGGGAACAATCGAGAATACCACACTCGTTTTCAATCACCCATACCGCATCTCCCTCCACGCCGTGATGCCCCATCTCTCCCATTCCCTTGCCCACTCTGAATCGAGATTTTGACCGCCTCCATACATGGTTGCTGGAAGACGGAGCTCCCACTCCCCGAAGTAATTGGGCTCGGTAGTTGTTGGGGTGAAGCCTAGACTCTGGAATAAAGAGAGGGAGGCGGTGTTTGTGGTTGAGATCTTGGCTGTTAGCGATAGTGTGGCGCTGCCCCTGGTACTGGTTGTAGTTGGAGGAGTGGGGAGAGACTGGTGGTTTTGATTTCTCTTATGAGTATTGGTAGGGAGCTCTGACGGAGCGTTTGCATGGAGGAACTCCCCAATGATTTCGGACTGGTGCGTCAGGACGTAGCGGATGAATGTGAGAAGGGCGGCGCGGCCGTAGCCTTTGCGTTTAGATCCGGAGTCTGCGATCATAAGCTCGAGTTCGCCCGTCACTTGTACTGTTGTCGTGGTCGACTGGTTGTTGTCGCTTGGATGATTCGAATGAGGCTGATCACTGTATTCATTGGCATTTTGATAACCGGGATTGGTGTTAACTTCGGATGAAAGAGATAGGAAAAGATTTACATCGCCGATCATTTGGTCGGCATTGTCATGCATCTTCGGCTCGACATGAGATAGAG
>QQTW01002445.1_pt1 | contig 13468 bp, 9 predicted proteins | sample 1904831 | NCBI WGS metagenome assembly QQTW01 (sample SAMN09435610, study PRJNA476489) | Subsurface metagenome, whole genome shotgun sequencing project. | reverse complement strand
CTATGACCGCAACACCCGCAAACAAATTACACAATTTTATGCACCAGGAGTTGGGGTAGAAAATTTAGCAGTAACCGAGGAAACGCTTTGGGTATGCGATCGCACCGAACAAACAGTTTATGCTATCGACCGCGCTACCGGGGATATTCAATTTAGCGTTCTCACCCCGTTCGATTCACCCACTGGTATCGCCGTCCATACCGATGCATCCGGCAAGCAATCGCTTTATGTTGCCTATGCATCCGAAGAACCCTATATACGCGACAACCCCAACGCCGACCCCAACTACGAAATAATATACCGCGATCGCACTTTCATCCACCCCCTTAATTACTCCTACGATAAACATAAGCGGTACGCCCTTTCTAGCGGCTACCGTATTGAAATGTCCTACGTCGAAGAAATATCCCCCCTCGATGAAGTCTACCTTGCTGACCTCGAATGGCACATCGCCCTTCCCAGCAACACCGACCGCCAAAAAGTAATTAGCATTGAAGCCATCGGACTACCCTTTGTCGAACAAACCATTGAAGGACAGCAAGTTGCGGTCTTTAAATTTGATAATCTCACTCCTGGCGAGCGTCACGTATTGGGCTGGAAAGCGATTTTAGAGGTGCGCGGCATCAAATATCGTATCACCCCCCGCGATGTCGAAAATATCCCTGAATTAACGTCCGAATTCAAAGAGCGTTACCTAGTAGATAATGACGATTTAGCAATGGATACAGGTATTGTCCGACGTGCGGCAGCTGATGCCATTGGCTCCGAAACGAACCTGCTGCGGAAAATGTACAGTATCCGCAATTATGTCTACGATCAGCTATCTTATGCTATCAAACCTTACATTGACTCCCCCGATATCGTTCTCGAACGCGGTACTGGTTCGTGTGGCGAATATGTTGGTGTTCTACTAGCACTGTGTCGCTTGAATGGTATTGCTTGCCGCACTGTCGGACGCTACAAATGTCCTCCCTTTGCCGAACACAAAGGTGTCCCCCTACAACCCGACTTTAACCATGTTTGGTTGGAGTTTTACATACCTAGTATAGGTTGGTTACCAATGGAATCCAATCCCGACGATTTGGGATATTGTAACGCTCATCCCACGCGCTTTTTCATGGGTTTGTGCTGGTATCACATCGAAATTGGTAAAGGTATCCCCTTTGAAAGCTTAATTAGTAAAGGTACTAGGCTTAAAAAAGAAGATATTTCAATTGGTGAATTAGCAATTAATCACATTCGCTTCACAATTCTTGATGAACTAGAAGGGAGTAGGGAGTAGGGAGAAGGGGACAAGGGGGACAAGGAAGAATTTACTCTTTTCATCTTCCCCATCTCCCTAATCCCTTTTCACTTAGGACTTACGCAAAAAAAATTTGTCATGCTGGGAACCCTTCACTTCGTTCGAGGGCAGGCTCCGTGCAGTGTTCGCGCTTCGCTTGCGCTGCGTAGCCTTCGGTATAGCTTCGCTTACAGAATGACAGTTTTTCGTTAAAATGCGTAAGCCCTATCACTGCTAATTTAATCTTTAAGATCCAAGCTTCACCGCTACTTAATTGATTTTATTAGTTCATGGTTGAACTTGTGATTAGTAGTATTTAAATATATATAGGAATCCGGTTTGATTTTTGAACAAAATTAAGTATTGTAGGGTGCGTTAGACGAAAGTCGTAACGCACCATTCTTAAGGGTTTGGTGCGTTAGCGATAGCGTAACGCACCCTACGTATCTTTTCAAAAATCAAATATGAGTCCTATATAAGTATACGTAAGTAAAATGACGAATACTTGAAAACTTCATGAATTAAATATATAAGCAAGTATTTTCACCAAAGACATTATTAAAGAATTGTAATTAACATTAGTCATGAATAGTTAGCCACATTATAAACTGTCTGCAATCATGACTAAATCCCACTTAAGAAAGAAACAATTTTAATTAATCGTATATACTTTGTAAATTTCAACCAAGTTTTAACTTAATCAAATTTTAATTTTTTTCATCATCACTGATATATGGCAATTCATAAAGAAATTCGGTATCCCATTATCGGGTTTCTAGAGGCTTTATAATTTAGACCCTCCGCGCATTGCTATAGAAAGTTTGACTGGAATTTGAAAACTTAGCTTGAACGCGGAAACAGCATGAGCAATTTGATAACCCCCTACTATCCAACGATTCTTCCCGATCAGCAGAAGATATATCAACATTTACTTAATTTAGTACAAGTCGAATCTCCAAACCAGATGATAGAGCGTTTTCGGGCTTTATTTATCGAAGGTATTTTTTATCCGGAAATAGAAGTATTAACAACTATCGACCAGATTACAGCATTGTACAGCGAACAAGAATTTAGATTTTTCCTCAATCGTTGCTGTCACATTTTAATAAATCGGTGGCACATGCAACCGCAAATGCATAACGCTATTCCGGAATTAATTGCCTTATTTGAGCATTTGCCTACTCGGTATAGAACTGTTAGCTTTCGTGAGAAATCGATTCGACGCTTATACCAACTCGTCCAGCAATTTACTGAAAGCGAACATTACCTAATTTTGCGACGGTTAACGCAGCTAATTTTCCAATCTGACTCCGGGAGCAACGGGCAAAAACCTTTAGTCGCACTGATACGACGTTATCCATATTTATACGAGCATTGCTTGTTGAGTGAAGATTCAACTTTAGAACATCAATTGACTGTCCAAAAAATTCAAACTGAGGTTCAGAAAAAATTTGAACTTGATTTGTCGCGGTATGCTACCTATCAGGTTCGCTGTCATCAAGTCGTTCCAACTGAATCGACAACCCATACAAATCGCACCATCCAACCCGTGACTAATCCAACGTTACTAAGTGAAAAAAAGCTTAATGCTGCCCTCAAGCAATTTATCGGTAAAGTCGAAGGTGATTACACTTATCAAGAATTTGCACAATTATTTGTGAAATATAGCAGCCAAGCTTCTTGTTTTGGTGCATTTAAAAATGATTTATACGAATACTTGATTTCGGGTATTGATTGGGATTACGGCAAGTGGCAATTTCATCAACGCTTGTATACTCATTTACAAAATACCTTTGCGGAAGCAGACGAGCAGAAACTCGATGAGTTCTTATTGATACGAACTTGCAGTCAATTACTCAACTTTTTAGTCGTCGAGAGTTCTGCATCACCCCAACATTTTACATTTATTGATTTAATTGGCAACCAAGGTACTTTAGTCGCTACCGGATTATTACTCAAGATTGTGCTTATTTGCCATAAGATAAAGCCGTATTTAGCAAAAAGATTTTCGATTTTATTCAATCATTACGAGTCGGCAACTACTAATAGAATAGTGTGGTTAGTTGAAACTCTCGAACAGTTAAACGTTGCTTACAGTATTCATTTTGGCAATCTTGATTTATCTTATTGCAAGGAAATTGTTCGTTAATAAGTGAGTGAAAATAAACACTCCTGCTTGTTAGGACTTGTAAATATACTTTAAACCCGATGCCTTTGACAACTGACGAACAACCATAATCAGTTTACTCAATTTGCTTGATGCAACCGAGGTTTGTCAGAATGAAAGCTGGAAAATTGGCAGATTGAATTAAATGGACAATAACGGCAGTGATATCCTGGATTAGCAGTAAATATCGAGCTAAATTTATGAGATTTTTGGTGATAATTATATATATCTTGTTGATGTTTATTGGCGATATTTGCCAATTCCAACTCAACATCATCTAACTCGCTACTCGAAATTTGAATTAACTCGGATGTCTTGCGAATTTCTAAATTGTAAAAGGATGCGATCGCGCGATATTCGGGATACAAATAACGCGCTGCTAATAAGTACACCTGAGCTTGCCTGCGGTCAAATGAAGCTTTACCCGTTTTAAAATCTAAAATATGTAAAGTTGGTACAGACGAATGCTCTACAACAATACAATCCATTGCAGCATATAACCGAAAACTATAGTTTTCTCGTTCAATCGCAATTGGTTTCGGAAAACCCTCGTCACCTCGCGTTAATTCGAGAATATGTTTATCTAAAAGAAATGGCAAATCGTAATAATTCCTCAAAATTTGCAATACCCGCTGCTGAACTTCGTTAGCTGTATTGTTTAATTTGAGTAGCAGGGCAACTTTTTCAACACCGTCTTCTCGATTGAGTAAATCTCGGTTGCGATGAAACTCGTATACACCTTTTTGTGCAAGTAAACCGATATGCTGCGATGCTGTCGCTTTTGTCAGCAGTTCTTTAACTTGTGGTTCGTGTTGTCTTGCTTTAATAAACCCCCGTCGCATTTGGCAATGCCAACGTTCTTGCCCTGGTGCTGGGGCAACTAAAGACCAAAGGTGATAGCTGGCGAATGGTCGCTCAGGGGTTGACATTGTTCGGATTTAGTGAGAAATATACTGGTTGGATGATTCCGGGCGATGCTTCTCTTAACTGCGTAAGAAGGTATATGTCCCCATCGTGCGACAATAACCAAGCAAAAATAGTCAGAGTTGATGTTAGTATCAATTCCTGCAAGAGAGGAATTAGTTAACTTTCACTCACAGATTAGCTACTTTTATACAGCCTATACTTAATGCCAATGATTTTTGGTTGCCTACGATACGCACTATCTAAATTTACAGCTGCAACGAATACACTCCACAAAATCAAATTCTGAATATTATTGTGGCAAATAATTCAAGCGGCTTCGGATACAAACTCTCAAATCCCCGACATGACTTAAATATTTAATACAAAAATTTACATAACTCAATAATTATGAAATTTCTTGCGAACCTGCTGACATCCTTAGTTGTAGCCTTTTGGGTAATTGCGATCGCAATTGTTTCCGTCCAAAATGCCGAACCGATATCTGTAAAATTTTTTTCCTACCAATCGGTTCAGATTCCGTTTGGTTTAGTTTTGGCATTCAGTGCGGGTGTCGGAATAATTACCACCGCTATTCTGCAACCGCTTTGGAGTCTGGTTGGTTCCGGACGAAGCGATCGGCGTTCCGAAGACTATCCGGAATTTTTTACCGATGATGAAGATTTTTGAAGGCTTAATTCTTCTATTTTTTCGGTGTTGCCATGACAAACCAGATTACGAACACCATCAATCCCAAATAGCCGAATACTGTCGCCCATTCAAGCCAACTGCCAGAAATCATATTTCTCACTTGATACTGCCTCGTCAACATCCTCTTATTATCAATTATGTAGGGTGGGGGTTTAACCGATCGATACTACGCTTTTAATTACGTGTTGCAAAATACTAAATTTACTTATTTATACATTTATAACTATCGATATCGTAATACAGATAATAGCAACAACCTTGTTCTATAAGGCTTTGAGTTTTCAAAGCTGAGAATATTTACAAAAGTTCCTACTTTAACATACAATTTATACTTAAATACAAATTTCTGAATATCATTCCTAAGAATACTTAGTTTTCTAGGTAACTGTTTATAGCGAAGAATTAACCGTAAGTTTCTGATGGAGGACAGCGGTACAATCAAGTACAGAAACTCACTTAATAATTTGGATTACACAAAATATATGTCAGTCAATCAACAAACAGTATTAAGGTATTGTAGGGTGCGTTAGGATGAAATCCGTAACGCACCATATCAAGGATTTGGTGCGTTACGCTGTCGCTAACGCACCCTACGTATATTTTCTTCAAAAATAAAACCGGATTCCTATATGTCAGTCAATCAACAAACAGTATTAAGACGATTAAAAATACTGAGCAATACTATTCTCGGTCGAGATGTAAGCATCATTAATCATGAAAGATATATATTAGAAGAGAAAATAATTCCTTATTTTGCAAACCGTAAAGAAGTAGTCAAAGTTCTATTTGTGGGTTGTGGTTCCTATACAAAACATTACCAGCGATGGTTTCGCAATCAAGAATATTGGACTATTGATATTAACCCCCTGAAACGAATATATGGAGCAAAAAATCACATTACCGATTCGATGAGCAATCTTAAGCATCACTTTCAACCCAATGAGTTAGATTTAATTATTTGTAATGGAGTTTTTGGTTGGGGATTGAACGAAAAGCATGATGTTGAACAAGCATTTGCTGCGTGTTTTGAATGCTTGCGTGATGGGGGTGTACTAATTATCGGCTGGGATGATACACCTGAAACAAAACCCTTTCCTCTCGAAACTTGTGAAAGTCTCAATCAATTTCAACCATATTTATTTGCACCACTAAATACATCGCAGTACATAAATTTAAGCGATGAAGATAACCATCACGTCTACAACTTTTATTTCAAACCTGTTGACTAAAGTTTAAATATTTAACCAGCCAAAAACTTGCTCGACATTTAAAGATAGGGCAATATTACTGAGGATGGGAAGTAGGTCTTTTGCTTCTAGCAGTTCAATGCGTTGGTTGGGATGTACAGCTAAAATACCAGCTTCATCTGGAAGAATTAACCACCCTAGTTCTGTGCCATTTTTACAGCAGTGCAACAGGTTACGAAGAACTTTGGTTTGGCTTTGGTCAGGTGAGAGAATTTCTATTGCCCAGTCGGGATGACTTTCAAAGCGGTTGGCGATTCTCCCTGACTCTGTGCGGGGTATGCGTTCCCAACGAAATACAGCAACATCGGGAATTATAGTCGCCCCGCCGAATGTACAGCGCAGTTCGGGTAATGCTAATGCAATTTTTTGAGGTTCTGCTACTTCATTAATAGTGGTAACAAGTTTACCTTGAAATCGGCTGTGTTCTCCTTGTGGCATAGGTTTTTGGTTAACTTGTCCGTCAATGTACTCAGAAGCCGGTTCGGTTTCAGGTAATTGCAGGAATTCGTCTAAGGTGATGGGTTTGGCTACCGTGGTCATAATTGTTTTTTTGCCAAATTCTCTTGTATAAATTTTGCCTGTTCCCGTATTGGACATTAAGGTGGTGCGTTATTCCTTAACAAAGGAGTTTTTACCACAGAGACACAGAGAACGCAGAGAAATAAAAGAAGTTCGATAAGCACCTTGACAAGGATACTTTTCCCCTCTTTTACTTTGTATCCATCCAGTTCTCACCCGCACGCGCTTCGACTAATAAAGGTACTTCTAACTTCACGGCATTTTCCATTACGGACTTAATTTTTTGCCGCAATGCTTCCCATTCATCGGGTGGGACTTCAAATATCAATTCGTCGTGAACTTGTAACAATAACCGTGCTTGATAATCCTGCAAAACTTCGTGCATTTGCACCATCGCAATTTTGATAATATCAGCACTCGACCCTTGAATTGGTGCATTCGCTGCGGCACGCAGTAACCCAGCGTCGTAGTTACCCAAATTTTTCAGTTTACTAAGGTCGATATCTTCAGGATTTTTACCTTTCGATTTTCGCAAACTATCGGCTGTAAAATCAAAATAGCGTCGTCTCCCTAAAATAGTTTCAACATAACCTTTACTAATTGCTTGTTTTTTCACACCTTCCAAATATTCAAATATTTTCGGATAGCGCGTATAAAACCGCTTAATAAATTCGTTTGCTAAATTTTTATCGACACCTGTCGAACGCGAAAACCTTAAGGAACCCATTCCATAAATCACACCGAAGTTGATAGTTTTCGCAACTCGTCTTTCGTCGGAGTTGATATCATCTTTCTCAAACATCAACCGCGCTGTGACGGTGTGAATATCTTCATTATTTTTGTATGCTTCAACTAATATAGGTTCTTGACATAAATGTGCCAAAATCCTCAACTCGATTTGTGAATAATCGGCAGATACCATCAACCAACCCGATTGGGGTATAAATGCTTTGCGAATTTGCCGACTAAACGCGGTACGAATTGGGATATTTTGTAAGTTGGGATTCGATGAAGATAACCGACCGGTTGAGGTTGCAGTTTGATTAAAATCGGTATGCACCCGTTGCGTATCTGGACGGACTAACTTTGGTAATGCATCAACATAAGTAGACTTCAATTTTGAAAGCGTGCGATATTCTGACATCGCATCAATAATTCCGGTTTCATCGACTTCGCTTAAACGTTCTAATGTTGCCGCATCGGTTGAGTAACCAGTTGGGATTTTACGCGAATATTTGGTACTCAAACCCAACTTGTTAAACAATATGTCACTCAGTTTTTTTGGCGAACCCAAATTAAATTTTTCACCAGCAATTTCATAAACTTGCTGTTCAAACTTGGCTAAATCGGTTTCTAATTGTTGAGAAAGTTCTTGTAAATAATCCGTATCGATGCGAATTCCTAGATATTCCATCCGAGCTAAAACTGGTTCGAGTGGTTGTTCCACTTCCTGAAGTAGTTTCAGTAGGATTGGTATTTTTTCAAGTTTTTCGTGCAGCTTCGGAACAAGTTGATATGTTGCGTGAACTTGCAAGCAACAATAATTAGCAACATTTGCAATATCAATATCACCAATAGTTTTACTTTTAGGAACCAAGTCTTGGTAACTTTTTAGTAGCAACCCCAAATACCGCTCGGTAATATCATTCAAACTATGGTTTTTATCGGGGTCAATAACATAACTAGCGAGCATGGGGTCAAATACAACCCCCGCAAGATGAACTCCTTGACACAGGAAAATCAAACGGTCAAATTTAGCATTTTGGAAAGTCTTGGGATATTCATCGCTTTCCAAAATTGGTTTGAGTGCTGATAGGGCAATTTCTAGATCTAAATTTTCTCCCGTACTGTGGTTAAGGGGAATATAAGCAACTTCATCGGGTTTAGTTCCCCAGCAACAACCGATACCAACAAGTTTTGCATCGCGTGGTTCCAAATCGCTGGTTTCCGTATCCCAAGCTACGGGCATTTGCGGATTCTGATATTTTTTAAGTATTTTAATTAACTCAGTTAATTTCTCTTCACTATCGATGATACGCGGTTCAATTTCCGAAATTGGTTGCTGTTGGAATGCGTCGGTATCTGCTGCACTCCAAAACCACAAATCGTAGTCACCATCGCTGCTAGGGTGTACTTCAGTTTTAGAGGTTTCTTCGACTGTTCCGCCGAAACGTTCTTGAATCTGGTTAATTTTCCCTAAAAACGACTTAAATTCGAGCTTTTCCAGAATTGGTGTGAGATTGTTAGTATCAAAACCTTGGAGCTTACAATCTTCTAAATTGATTTCTAAAGGCACATCTTGAACAATAGTTGCCAAATAACGCGATTTTTCAGCGTCTTCTTTCCCAGTTTCGAGCTTTTTGAGCGTCGCACCTTTAATTTCGCTCAACGACGCATAAATATTGTCAAGCGTGCCGTAGGTTGTCAGCAATTGTACCGCTGTTTTTTCACCGATACCCTTGACACCGGGAATATTATCTGATGCGTCGCCGCATAAAGCTTTGTAATCGACAACTTGCGAGGGTAAAACGCCGAGTTTTTGTTTGACTTCCTCCGTCCCAAACTCGACGGGACCCGATGTAGTGCGTTGCAGCGCTTCTTTACTGAGATAGAGAACGTCGATTGCTTTTTCGGGATCGATGAGTTGAAACAAATCGCGATCGCCTGTTAGTATCTTGACTCGATAACCAGCAGTGCTTGCTATAGCACAAAGCGTTCCCAAAATATCATCGGCTTCAAAACCGGGTGCAGTCAATACTTTTATATTGAGCGCATCCAATAATTCATGGAGATTTTTCAAGTCGGGAACAAAATCTTCAGGAGTCCCCGGACGGTCAGCTTTGTAGGTATCATCCGCTTCGTGACGGAAAGTCGGTAAACCTAAATCGAATGCGATCGCAATATTCGTAGGTTGGTATGTAGCAATAACTTCGAGTAAGGACTTGAGGAAGCCAAAACAGACGCTAGTGGGAATCCCTGTCTTGGTTCGCAGTCCCCCATCGCGTCCTTTAGCGAAGGCAAAGTACGAACGAAAAGCCAGCGAGTGTCCATCAACGAGGATGAACATAGGACGTTCGGTAGTAGGAGATAGGATAGGCAACTGGTTTGAACGAATAGTATCGGGTATATCCTTATTTTAACTAGTAGCTTTGGTATGAATCAGATTTTGCATGAAAAAGTTGGCTCCCATAAAGGAGCCAACTTTTATCGTTTTATCAACACCAGATTAAAACTTAAGCCGAAGCTTTAACTTGGCTTTTACGACGACGCATCCACACCGCAGCACCAGTTACACCCAACAGTGCAGCCATGTTTCCAGGTTCGGGAATTGCCGTTGGGACTATATTATCCTTACCGAAGTCAACAACGAATACCGCGTCGTTGAAATCGAGATCGCCACCACCAATGATGTCTTCAAATCCCATCAGCAGGTAGTCACCAACTTTGTAAGCCATCAAGTGTTGGAGTTTATCGACGTTTTGAGTTGGGTCAGCACCACCAAGAACTGTTTTCCCACCGTTAAATCCATCCGACCGCAGTAAGAAGTTAAGTTGCGTACCAGCAGATACCTTACCGATATCAACATAATCGCCGATGTCTAAAACACCATCCGAACCGTTGCCTAATTGACATCCATTAGTACAAGAAATGTTATTAAATATTTCCCCTTTGCCTGTTTCTGTACCACCTTTGATAGTTTGATAACCTAGTTGGTTTTTATAACCGGCGCCTTCATTTAAGAACCAAACCCGAACGTTATGGTCAGATTTCAAGAATAGTTCCTCTGCTCTTAAAGCCTGAGCTTTTTGTCTCTCTGCACTGATTTCCAGTCTTTCTTGTTGCACAAATTTTTGAAAGTCAGGAATTAGTTTTTGGAAACCTGATGTATCTGTAGATCTATCTTTTACTTCGTGCGTAGTCAAGTTATCCCAGGTAAATTTAGGCAGGGTAGATGTGCTGGTAGTTGTTAATCCAGTCGCATTCGCAGGAGCCATTGCAGCAACACCAATTACAGTAGCAGCAACCATCAATCCAGTTAAGTTCTTAAACATTGTTTTAATCCTTCTCGTTTATTTTGCGAGTTTCAACATTTGCTTCCTTACTTATTTATGTTTTGTACGGAAGCGTTTTGTTTGCTTAAATACTTTGTATCTCAGTAGAAAGTTAAATGTCGATAGCTAAAGGCTGTATTTGTAGAGACTTTATATTTCTGGATAGCTAATAGCTACAAAATAGCTTTTTACCCTTTGAAAAAGCGAAATTACCTGAGAAAATACTGAGGATATCCAGGAAAATTCATTTGTTTTCCTGAAGCTTTGATTGAGATATACGTATTTATCAATAATTTTTTGCTGTTGGAGGATAATATTTATACATATATCAACTTAAAATCGGGTTAGGTGGTTTGTAGCACAGCATATTTACACAACTCTGCCACAACAAATCGGTACTATTAAGTAGCTATCGTGAACTACGTAGATTCAGAGAAATAAATATGCAGCAAGCATCCAATAGCGGCTCAGATTCAATCGGCATCAGTACAGCGAAAGATATTAAGCTTTTAGTTGTTGATATTGACGGTACGATTGCAGGTCACTCAAATACTATTAGCCAAAGGGTAAAGCAAGCGATCGCATCCACGAAGGCAAAGGGAATTCATGTAGCTGTTGCGACAGGTCGAATGTATCGTTCAGCTTTGCGCTTCCACAGCGACATCGGTTCAACGCTGCCGTTAATAGCTTATCAAGGTGCTTGGATTCAAGACCCAGCTACAAATCAAATTCTCCGTCACTTACCTGTAGCGCGAAAAATGGTGTTCGCACTACTCGATTATTTTGAGACACCCGAACTGCGCGACCTACTTTCTGTCCACTTTTATATCAATGATGAACTTTACGTGCGCTCACTCACCAGAGAAACAAAAATCTACGCTAAACGTTCTGGGATTAAACCTATTGCTGTCGGCGACTTACGTCAAGTCTTAGATAACGAACCAACTAAAGTTCTGGCTTTATGCGACGATACCGAAATTATCGATAGTTTACTGGGAAATTTACGCCTTCAATACACCCCTGCGGAGTTATATCTAACCAAATCGGTGGCAACGTTTTTTGAAGCAACAAACCCGAATGTCAATAAAGGTGTAGCAGTACGCTACCTCGCTGAGGAACTTTTGGGACTGCAACCCGATAACGTCATGACTATTGGTGATAACTTTAATGATGTAGAAATGCTCGAATATGCTGGCATTGGTGTAGCGATGGGCAATGCGCCTGTGGAAGTTCAACTTTCAGCGCAGTGGGTTGCTCCCAACGTTGAACATGATGGAGCTGCGATCGCAATCGAAAAATTCCTAATTGCCTGAGCAACCGAATTAACTAGAAATCTAATCAAAAATTTAGTAGTTGGTTGGAAATTAGAAATCAACAACCAACTAAATTATTGCTTTAAAAAAACCTAAAAAATCAGAAAGAACACCGACGACTGGCCGTGTTTCGTCTCGGTGTTCTTGCTGGTTCGCTCCTCACACAATAGAGAATATAGCCTGAGTTATTGAATGAGTCAACAGCTGTTACAAAAGTTTTTATTTTTCTCAGATTATGACTGCGAAGTTCGTTTATCCATTTTCATAATTCATCGATAGCACAAATATTTAATTTTTCTTCGAGCAACAACTTTAACGCCACTTTAGTTGCTATTACCAAACCAATTCGAGCCTGAGAAAGTTTTGGAGAGACAATTTTTTCTTCACCGAATATCCGACAGCTAGACCAAAAACTTTCAAATGCCCGACTCAAATTGAGTGCTACTTTTTGCCAGTGGATTAACTCAGGAATATCAGAACATACCAAGTCATCAACCACCGTAACTAGTCCAGCAATTAAGCGGTAAGACGCTGGATGATTGAAACGAATTTCATTATCAACCAACCAAGGTATTTGTAACTGCGGAGCGCGGTCGCGATCGCACAGTGCAAGCTTGCTCATTGGCATCAAACCCTCACGTTGCACTAAGCGCAATAGCGAGCAACAGCGAGCATGAGCGTACTGTACGGGGAAAAGGGAGTAGGCAGTAGGCAGTAGGCAGTAGGGAGAGGAAGGGGAAAGCGAGGAGGAAGTGGAGGGAGTAAAAGAGGAAAAAGCGTACTCTTCCCCCACTCCCCAACGCCACATGCTACAACGCGGGGAACCCGCGCAACGCAGTGGCTCCTCCCTACTCCCTACTCCCTCAATTAAACTTTGCAAGCAAGCTGCGATCGCACTCGGAGCTACTTCAATATGAATCCAACCGGACGGCACTATTTCAACTCGAAAATTTTCGCTGCTATCAACACAAAAATGAGAGACAATTTGATTCGCAACCGCTGAAGCATCCATGCCGTAAGCTTTTGCAAGTTTTAAGGCTACACCCGAAATATACAAAACTTTACTTTCGTCTCGACTTTTATATAGAGAAATCTCATCTTTTGGCACGATTTTAATTTTTATGCGATCGGCATAAGTACTCAGTGCCACCGACAAATAACTGCTTACTAGCTGCTTAGTTGCTGTGTATTTACTAACTAGTAACATTTAATGCACATAGTTTACTGATGACAAACGCCCTAACTATCAAACTCCCTAGTATTCTGTCATCTAC